>JAAUYG010047297.1_pt1 | contig 10413 bp, 7 predicted proteins | sample 7278091 | NCBI WGS metagenome assembly JAAUYG01 (sample SAMN14350201, study PRJNA611818) | marine sediment metagenome | isolation source: surface marine sediment (0.6m) | place: French Polynesia: Moorea | collected 2018-08
TCGGTGCCGCCATGGCCGGCCTGCGTCCGGTGGTGGAGGTCTACATGGTCGACTTTCTGGGTGTGGCCATGGATGCGCTTCTCAATCACGCCGCTAAAATCGAGGTCTTTTTCTGGAATTAGCAACGCGTTGCGAATACAAGGCGGTGCTAGCATTTGCAACGCATTTTAAATATCAGCAACGCGTTTGAAACATTAGCAACACGTTTTGAATATTAGAAAAGTTGCGACATGCGAATGTTCAAAACACGTTTGTAATATGTAATATTCAAAACGCGTTGCTAATGTTTAAAAAAACGCGTTGGGAATATTTAAAACACGTTGCTAATATTCCAAACGCGTTACGAATATTCAAAGCACGTTCCAAATGTTTCAAACGCGTTGCGAATGTTTAAAACGCGTTGCAAAGATTCAACACGCGTTTCAAAATATTTCGAACGCGTTGCTAATATTTAAAACGCGTTTTAAATTATTCAAACGCGTTGCTAATATTTAAAACAGGTTGTGAGTGTCAACCCCACCTTGCATGTATTCGCGACGCGTTTCTAAATCCAGAAAAAAAAAATAATACGAGGCAAGTATCAACCACCGTATATCAGGCCTTATTTGGCTGAGGGAATATTTTTTTTCTTTCCTGAATACATTTGTACATCAGAATACATACATGGCATCAGAACACACACCTGTCCTCAATTTCTTGCTTGTGGATTCTTGATTTGAGATTTGTTCGGAGGCGGAACTGAGTAGGAAAAGAAAAGTCTTTGAACGCAATCAACTTGATGTTATTTTACCGTTAAATTATAGTCACTGTGGCTTCTGTGATAAAATATCATACGAATTGATTTTGAAATGAGAGTGATCTCCTCCCGAGTTCCGCACATTATGGTGTAGGATCGTCTACGTTCACAAAAATCAGTCTCCCCCCGAGTCTTCCCATTGGCTAACCGCTACTTCTATTCTGACTGCATGACTGCAAATTTCGAGTCGACGTCATAACTCAAAATCCCGAGACCTAAACACAGGTGGCTACATTATGTACATGTATTGTTGAGAATTTGAAATGTCGTGGGATATTATATGCGAAATCAACACGATGCATGCGCGCCGCAACGATAGAAGAAGAAGAGTCTCCTGCAGGGAGACTTGCAAAATTTAGATAAGTTTACCCCACGGTTGCGACATTTTGTATATACAGACCTCGTACATCCTCATTTTATTTTGTGTTTGTCTTTCAGCATCATGGTTTAATTGATGCATTTTATTATTTTTTAAGACATATATATACGTACAATACTTCCTCGATGCCTGCTGTTGAACATTTATGAAAAAACTTGCAGCCTATAGGTTTGGTTTTCGCATTAGCTGATGGTACAGTGGGTGGCATTGATGGGGAGTTGCTTGGGGGACCGAGATGACCCGACTGCCGCTTTTGTTATTGTCACTCAGGCTCACGACGAACCACATTAATTACGGTTATAATTGGTTATATCCGGTTCGTGTGGACGTGTGCTGGTGTTGGAGAGATGCTGGTAACATTTTACGGCGGGATATCGCCCACTGGAAAGTGGATATTGAAAGGCTTATCATACGTCTATACTGACATATTGAAATGAATAGTACGCGTTGGTAGAGTAGTGACAATTCAAGGTAAGGCACTGTGTTTATATTTGAAAAAAAAAAAAAGATTTTGCACAACGTTCAAGAAAAAAAAGGTATAGATCGTCCGCGTTAATTCTAATTCTATGAGCAAGTTGTTTACTCAGGCTAGGGCGATAATACCTGCAGTATATACAGTCGAACCCGCTCTGAAGACCAACTGAATATAAAGACCACCTGCCCATAAAGACCACATTTTACAGGTCCCCATGGGTATACATTCCATGATCTTTCACTTGAAAATCGGACTGCCTGTGTATAAGGACCATGATTTTGTTGGTCCCTATAGCGTGGTCTTTATATTCAAGTTTCACTGCATGAGATACTGAACGAGTTGATGATATTATTGTTGGGCGGAGTAATCGCTGGCGCAGAATGACAAGGTTGAGAGTTCCTCCGTACCAATGTTGATTTTTTTAAGTGACTGAATCACGGTTGAAAACAGTCAGATTTTTCGTTATATAGCAATAGCCTATATAGAATATAGCCTTGGCGACACCGCAAAACTGGCAGGAGCAGACGTGGTTCTTTTGTTTCTTTTAAGAAAATATTTGGTCACTGATACTCTTCTGTCCTTGAGTAAAACTGGGCCGGGTTATCATGCAATTAAATATTAAATAGCTCAGTTAACGAATTAACTGCACGCTCAGCCCTAATTGTGGAGTATAGGGACTTTTTCAGGTATATAACCGATGATCCTAATATAGGATCATTCATATTACTTTCTTGCTTAAGGTTTTTCAGCCTTAACCAAAAAGACCTCGTCTACACTGTTCAAGTTCCGTATTGCCTACATTATTAGCCAAGCTTTAGTTCCAAGTCCTCCATTTTGTTCACCCCAGCTAACCCCGCGACAGAACCTGACACTGACTGCCGTGTTGACCTTCAGCGGTCAGTGTTTTCACAGCACATCAGTCGCCTGCAAATTTTCCGCCAGAAAACTTCTCTGGCTTGTTTTTGTGTCCACTTTATATCAATCACCACTGACCACCCTAACTCCCCCCTCTAGGTTCTCTCACACACACGTATGGATCTTATCAACCCCTGGACAGCGCTAGTCACACAATGGGCTCCAGAAATGAATGCATGCTTCAGCCAAAAATGAGTTCTGGCGTTTGTTGGCCCTCTGGATACACTTCCTGGAACCCGATCTTGAATCTCAAATTGAACAAACATTGAACTCCGGGTTATTAGGCTGAGGTGGGGCCGTATTGTTTAAAACACTCCAGTCGGGAAATGAAACTTCACATCAGTAATCAGTATGACGTCCACCCATTTTGACCTCATTAAAACACATGCCCACTAGGTACATGTATATTTACAGCAACCACGCCGACCTGACCTCATTTGCATATGTTGACCTATTCGCATATTTTTCTGGGTCGGGTCAAAGGTCTATGGACTTTTACAGCAACCACAACAATCATGATATGGCGAACAAATGGTCCTTAATAATCAGCTAGTATGACCCTCGATGAGTCTTCAATTGGTTTTTGTGGAACAAGAATTCTGGATTATGATTTGCATGAAATTTAACATGAAAGAATGAAGTATGTTATCCTAAATAAAGATTTTAGGGATGGGTTTCACACAAGTGCCCCGAATGACCCACACTGACATGTTCGCGGTGACTGTACATTGGTGCATTTCAGATTAATCTCCAGATTGACAGCCATATTTCCGTTAGTTTCGCTCTACAATCAGCCATTTTCGAAACACCGGCCAATAGACAGGTGCACCAAATGATCAAAAATGACCGGGCGTATAGACATGTTCGAGGTCAAGGGTACAGCTGTGCATGTCACATACACACCGAGGCCCAATTGTCGTCAATTTCGCTCTACGATGCGACACCTTAGACTTACGGAACATATTTTAAACAAGTACACTGAATGACCTCAAAATGATCCAGACACATTCGAGGTCAAAATTACCAGCGTGTATTCGGCATACACCCCAAGGCTCAATTTGCGTCTCACAAGTAGCTATTTTTGAGTTTCGGGCCAATTTTGGAGAAAGTGTACTGACTGACCCCAAAAAGACCTTGACCTGTCCGAGGTCTCGCCTTACAGTGAGTCGTTTGCGATGAAATTGATTGGTTTTACATTTTCTATAGAATACAATAAAAAATAGTTTAAAGTTCAACATTACAAACTTTCAAGAAGAATATTTGATGTCAATCAGGAGTCTACAGATAAACTTTGATTGCAAAAACCTGATAACTGTAGAAGTAGTAGGGTGTCGAAATTTTAGCTGCCATGTGGTCCAATGTTTAAGGAAAATTAAAAAGTTGTGTAAAAAAAAAATTAAAAATGATAATGATCTTTTTCCAAATTCAAAAATCTTCTGGATGTATTGAATAGAGCACCCACGCCTAAATTTTGAATCAAATCGCCAAAACAGTTTCAGAGATAACCTTGACATGCGCATGGATGGACGGCGCTGAGTAAGCCCGACCATATCATGACCTCAGCTAGTAGCATACTAGTTGTACTAGTTGAGCTAAACAGGGCCAAAATGCCGTATTTTCCTTTTACTTGTTTAATGTACGAGGGAAAATGTAATCAGTTTACTTTAGTTTGGTTTGGAGACGCTAAACTATGTTAGTATTTGTGTCTTTCAGAGTTTAGTGTATCTTGTAAAAAGCTTCGGAGCTTACGTTGTATTGTGTGTCTTGTGATAGTTCAGGCTTTTATTTGTCTTGTGAGATTTCAGTGTTTAATGCTTGTGTCTTGTGAGGGTACTTTCAGTTTGTTTGTCTTCAGTTCATTGATTGTCTTGTGAGAGTTTCTGAATCAGATTATTGTTTCTATCTTGTCACAGTATCAAGGTTTGTGGTTTGTATCTTGTAACAGTATCAGGGTTTGTGGTTTGTATCTTGTAACTGTATCAGGGTTTGTGGTTTGTATCTTGTAACAGTATCAGGGTTTGTGGTTTGTATCTTGTAACTGTATCAGGGTTTGTGTTTTTTATCTTTTAGCTGTATCAGGGTTTGTGGTTTGTATCTTGTCACAGTATCAGGGTTTGCGGTTTGTATCTTGTAACAGTATCGGGGTTTGTGGTTTGTATCTTGTAACTGTATCAGGGTTTGTGGTTTGTATCTTGTAACAGTATCAGGGTTTGTGGTTTGTATCTTGTCACAGTATCAGGGTTTGTGGTTTGTCTGGTGGTACATGTAGTTTCAGAGTTTATTATTCATGTCAGGATGTGAGATTATATTATATATTCATCGTTTATTTATTGGCGAATTTGTTTACTGGGATACTTTTCACTGAAACTATCCCAGTAAACAAATCACTGTTGGTTTGTTTAAGGGTTTTGAGCTGTTTATCTCCAATTTGTATCCACAATGGCTTCTTAATCTGTCCCATGCCATTTTTTTAGTGTAAATTATATATATATATATATATATTTGGATTTATGGCTATATATTATTTTCTCCCCCAAATTGCTAACTTCTCATGAAGAGGAACCTGGATAAAACCTACGTCTATTAGCTTCTACATCTCTCTCTCTCTCTCTCTCTCTCTCTCTCTCTCTCATTTTCAGACTCATGATAATTTTTTTCGCTTTGAGGTTTTCCTCTTTATTTGTTCCGCCAGTCAGTTGGTGCAAGGGTCATCATGTTTGTACTTTTCCCTAATGAAGATTGAGAGCACATGCCTCACCACAACAAAGCCCACTGCTCCAGGTCTCTTCCTTATAATCCGGGGATAACTTCCAGAAAACACTTAAAACCATTTTCTAACTTGGGTTAGTACTTGCTTAAGTTTTACTCAATGGTTCGCCGCCGATCGGATGGACTTTCTACTGTTCTGGAGCAGCAGGCCTAGAATAATTTTGGTCGATGTAACCCCAAGTGCTGATTGTCTAAAAAGACTTCGATTTAATTAAGATGAGTGCCTTTCAAAAATCGTAAGTCCATTAGTGATCTTAAATCTTAAGCAAGGAAATTAAAGGGTGAAACGGAACTTAAGAACGTTTTTAGACTTTTGGAATATTGATCTTAAATCTTAAGCAAGGAACTAAAAGAGTGAAGAAGGGGATAAATAACTTAAGAACGTTTTTAGACTTTTTTGGAATCTGGCCCCCCGTTCCCAGGATCCAGCATCCACAGCGCCACCAGCCTTACCGCAACTTCCCATAGCAGAAAAAAAGTTGTTCATTCATACGAATCCTATCTACGTACCGGTAAAAACAGTCCCAGGCTGGAGGGAATAGAAGTGTGCGACCCAGCTGCTGGCTGGCTCCCACACCCAGCAGTCAGTCGGGCTGCCATCAGGCAAATGACCCCCTAACTGCTTCCCAATAGCAGGTCGGGTTATATTTAGCAGCGAGGAAGGGCAGGGACACTGGCACAGGCTGACTGTGATACGGGTCGTCAGGATCACAGCCACTATACGTGCTGTATTTAGAGTGCAGTGAGTGGTTTTCTCAGGGCTATGGGTGGCGTTCTGTTGTAGCCTGGATATTGCGGTATGGAACAATAGAATATAACCTAACATGTGTCCAGTGTGACTGGGTTCTTACACTGGCTGTGACACCGTCATTGATAATACCGGTAATGGTAAGTTTACTATGTACATGTACGTTGTACGTTTACCTGTGATTAGGCCCTATTTTCGGGAGTGGAGTTCTCAGACTTTGCAGTTTTGGGGCAAGTTGTTAATGTGTAATGTTACATTTTTGTTTCCTATTTATCAACTTTTCCGTTCAGCATCGTCTTTTTTGTCTATATCTAATATGATTTGCTGCAATGCAGCATCTCATACCACTTATATCACGTCTGAGAAGTACTGTATTATGAGATGCTGGTCTGTATGGATTGTTGGGTGTATTATATCGGGCAGTCCTAGATTTCCTTCAGATTCCATGCCAAGATTCCTCTTCCAGTCACATAATTCGCCCACTCTACATGTATGTAATCTTTCCGTTCGCCTTCGCACTGCGATGTTTCATATTTCCGGTCTCTCGGCTATCCGGAACGTTCGTGCAGCGCATACCACGCACTTCCGCTTTGATTTACGGCCTGCTGCTACCTGCCAAACTGTTATCGGCGGAACGAATTGCCGCTGTATATAACTTCCCTATTATCGCCCTCCGTTCCAGAGCCTGCTGCCATTTCTGGAGCAGTATGTTATGACTGACTCCAGATTCCAGTCACCTGGTTAACACTGCCAGAATATTGGCAACCTACAACCCGACACCGCTCCAGTTTTCCCATCACCTCTCAATTCCTGACCGTTACTGGGCGCGCTGACTAGGCGCATTCCGGCAGTTCGATCGTTCCTAGGATCGATATAAAGTCACCGAGTGTGTGTGTGAGTGTGTGTGTGTGTCAGTGCTGGCACCGATCCGTCAGAGAGACGGGGGAACATTGCTAAACGGTTCACCGCCGATTCTCCTGAGAGGGGTGCCTGCTTGGGGTGGCAACGGGCCAGACTGAGTGAATTACTGGCGGCATGACGTGACGTGAAACAGGCTCATACCGAACGTAACCGTTTCCGTCATACAGGCCGTTTGATTTATCGGTTTTCTCTCAGTCTTATCTCAGCGAACAAAGAGCGGTAATAGTAACTCCGGAAAGCAGCACTTCTGTTGAAGGAACGCCCGAAGCTGTGGGAAAGATATTTATCATCAACAATGTTTTTCATGTTTTTGTACAAAACTGGCAAAAAGTTTATTCCATTGATTCACGCTTGCTGATATCCATTAAGTGAGCCTTTTGGAAAAAATTGCATTCTTCTTCTTCCTTTCTTCTTCTTCTTCTTCTTGCTCTTGCTGATACCCATACTGCTGTTACTATGATGTAGCAGGTCTGAGAAGAAATGTTGAGACATTGTATTTACGGTTACGTGTGTCTGTATAGAAGCATTCCAGAATCCCCGGTATACAATTACGTAATGTTTAGCAGCCTCCACTCGTTTCCCTCTGTGAAGGGAAGACTGCCTGCTCAAGCGCTGCTGCTGGCTCCCAGTCCCCAGCCGTATATATCTGTATCGATCTCTCCTTCTTCACCTCTCGTCTGCTTCACTACGGGAGCAGACGACTCACTGACTGAGCCTGGGCCCCGGAATCGGCATGATTATCGGACACGCGCGTCCATATCCCTTTAGCTGAAGGGGAAGGAGGGAAGGAGGGGGAGGAGGGGAGGAAATCGTATGGAAGACTGTGGAAAGGGATTACATACGGTAGTATTTGAAGGTCTGGGCATTAGGGAGACAGAAGAACACGCACTGGGATGCGCGTGTGCGGCTGCTTACATGTGAATGTCTGCAGCCCGGCAACGGCGTGCACGCGCGGTTTCTAATGGATCGTCTGCGGCAGCGGTTATTGCTGTGATAGCATTATAATGTGAGTGCAGCCCAACTGAGAAGTGGTCCAGATGGTGTAGAGGGGTCCCCCCTCGCCACGCCGCCGTCCTGGCCTTACACAGCCTGTGTGCACTGTGTGTATGGGATACAACCACTGCAAGGTCCGGATAACAACACATGTGCAGGTTACATGGGCGAGGAAGGAACTGCATTATTAAACACTGAAGGATATCTAATATATGTGTTGAGGCCTGGGGAGGGACACTGTGAGTTGATAGCATGAGGTAGGTTGTCATCTTTTGATGGTCTTATAATAATAATAACAACAACAACAACAACAACAACAACAACAATAATAATAATAATAATAATAATAATAATAATAATAATAATAATAATAATAATAATATTTTAAGCAACCAAAAAGTATGACAATATCTAGACGAACACCTTCCTTATGACCAGTAGACACATTTGACACACAGTTAAGAAGCTACAAACTTGGTCGGCTGAATCGTTCTTGTGGTTCTGGTTCGAACCAAATGTTCATATTTCCTTTCACCGGATTGCTCACGTTGTGGTGGTTCCAGCCTTGTTTAGCCAGGCTTTTCCTTGTGCAGAAAAAAATGCCTACTTATACAGGTCAGATCTATCTGTTGATTCTGGCTCAACTAGCGATTTTCATCTAGACACTACCATACCGAAATAGACGAAATAGAAAGTGGATTCCAAATGCATTTACAGGACTCGAAAATGTAACTCAAACTGTTTCTAAGCCTACGCGTACATGTGTATATAGCTCTGCTACTGTTTCCATATACAGTACATGCAAGTTCATAACGTTCGCCTGGGCCTACACCCTGATTGATCAGTGGATAAACATCATAAATATAGAACACTGGCTCCAGCAGAAACTCGATATTGGGAAGTCCACCCAATCATTGCTCTACAATAAACAGCGGTAACCATGCGGGATATAGGGCGCCTGCGTTAATCAGAGTGGACGCTACCCCGGTAATGCATCGTGTATCTATCTCTTGCTCTGACCTGTGACGTTTTCGCTGATTGATAGATCCTGACCGGGGAAAAATGGCAACTATAAGCAAGAATAAAACAATCCTCTAATATCGCCCAGGGCGGTTGCCCCGGGGAACAGGTGGAGCGCGCGCTGTCGGCAGGCAGCAGGCCTAGCTCCCGCCAGGTGGCGTGCTTGGTATTACATGTTTATTGCAGTTTCTTTTAGGGAGATATACTCTGGGTCGAAAGAAAATAGTAGGATGCATTTACCTGCTGTTGCATCCCGGGTATAATGTTAGGTAAGTGATATAAACAGAAGCTGGACCTTCTGGTCGTCTTGACAGGAATACACAACGTGAGGTTGTTTAGCACGACACAAAGAGCCGTGTCCTTGGTAACGTCAGGACGTATGTAATGGGTAATAACAGTTGTGGCAGGGTCTGGTTGGGGGACCTATAATGGCATCAAACATAACTTGCCCAAATTGCTACATTACACTGAGACTCACTAAATTTTACAGACAATTACAACTTTAGGGTCAGAGGTGATATGGGGGTTAGCAGTAAGCCCCTACTAGTGTACGCTGTATTTCCAATGGTATGAACCTGCAGAGTCATAACGGTCTACCAGCCGTGCCTTTGGCAATATACATGTAGGTTTCCAACTTGTTTTTGTTCTCAAAATTTCTTTTTGTTTGGTACATGTACATAAATTATGTTGCATCTGCACTACATGTACATGCTACTTAAAACAGTAACAATGTATTGTTGATGACAGATTAGCTGTAGCTTCGACCCGTGACGTGCTGTGAATCAATGCGAAGTGCCAGAAGCTGCTGGAATATTACATGTCTGGCTGCCGGCCGGGACACTTCATAACGCACTCTCTATGTAGCACTTTGTCCATTCCGCATTGTACCCCGAGGCTATGTCTGCAGCTCATTCGCCTGGGACGCAGCAATGAAAGTGCATGTATACATGTAATTTGTGCTTATCTGGTAGGTCTTTACCTAGCGGCTGTTGTAACTATATGCCGTAATGGACACTAAAACACAATGTTATATCGCCCCATATCGCTAATGTAACTGCAAGGCTTTTGTCATTTGGTACAATACACAATCCCTGTTACCGATTTCTGACACTTTCTGTAGGTCTGCTGGAGGGAAAGTCTCCGTCGGCAAGGTGTCACTTTATTTTTACAGAAAATCCAATCTGTTTATTACCCAGAGAAATAATCACAGACGGCACTGACAGCAGATTTATGGCCAGTTCAGGACCAAGCTTTTCGACTATAAGCCTCAGTCAGACATGCATTACGTGCATGTAGATATATAGAATCAGAATCAGAAAAAGCTTTATTTCCGTATATCACATAGGACACATTGGATTTGTAACAATAAAGCTATGACCTAAAGAAACTATACAAAA
>JAAUYG010047858.1_pt1 | contig 10413 bp, 10 predicted proteins | sample 7278091 | NCBI WGS metagenome assembly JAAUYG01 (sample SAMN14350201, study PRJNA611818) | marine sediment metagenome | isolation source: surface marine sediment (0.6m) | place: French Polynesia: Moorea | collected 2018-08
GCATCTCATCTCATTTGCTCATTTCATTTTATCACTGTCGGGTAATAGTGCTGGTCACTAATGTTCCCTTGTTAAACCTTTTACCGACGTTAAATAAAGTTTTATTCTATTATATTCTTTGCAAGTAGCGTTTTTATGCATATCTTTTTATGATATCGTAGAACGGCCCGCCAACGCCAGCTTTGTGTAGTTTGAGAAATAAAGCCTCATGCCACACAGAATCGAACGCTGTCTAAAGTCAATAAAGGCAGCATATAGAGGCTGATTTTGGGAGATGCAATACTTCTCAAATAAGGTTCTCAGCAAGAACATGTCTGTTGTTCTGCTCTCTTTTCGGTGACTAGACTGGAGCTTACTAATCGCATTATTTTCACAGAAGGTTGATAATCGCTGATCATGATGATAAGCATGATAAGTGTTGATCCCATCATCTTCTTGAGTTTAGACATGAGTAATAATGTACGTCGCTTTGTCTTTGAATGAAGGTGATATATGTCCGTAGTCTCATCTAACACTATAGATATCCAGGTTTTATATCCCAGCTGGCAGCCGCCAAATATAATTGTAATGTGCAGAATTCCCGGCAGAATTAGGTCTACTGGAAAATGGGCGTCCATTGTGTCCATTGTCCAACAGCCATTGCGAGTTCGGTGGACACTCGAACTGCAGGAGCTTCTGGGAATGCGCTGGGCCATGCTGACCTTGACTTCAGTTTTACACTCTATGAAAGTACCGTACATGTATAATATTTATACAGTAAACTTTTTACTTTCAAGGTTCAAACTTTGTTCCATTTCACTCTAGGATCCTGCAGCCATTTTCGAGACTGCAATGCTGTCGAAAATCGGTGCACCAAATGACCGAGACTGACCTTAACTTGAATATGCCAGCGTTACCGGTAAGTACATATCTTATAATCACTAGTACCCTGATTACCACTTACCCCAAGATCCAAATTTTGGTCCACTTCCTCTACAGCCACTCGCTTTCGGGATTCTGAGCTTGTTAGTAGAAATTAGAAATATCGAGGAATGCACCAAAATGACTCACATGACTGTGAACACTGAACAATCATAATTACCCTGTATACAGTATTAGTACTTACCCAAGAGGCCCACAGTTTGGCACCTTTTCACTCTACGATCAGTTAATTTCAAGAGATAATTTTGTTGAAAATCAGAAAAATAGTCAGAAATGCAGTGGAATAACGTCGCCCGGCCGGAGTGGTTTCGAACATTTATCAGTAGCTGTATACACTCAGTACTTACCCCCCAAAGCTCCCAACGCTCAGATGTTAGTCCGTTTCTCTCTAAGACCAGCCATTTTCGAGATACAATTTTAAGGTTGCTGAAAATCGAAAAACTTGGAAATGCACCGATTGACCTCAGCCTGACTTTGAGCAATTAATTATAACGGTCAAAGGTACCCTGTATATGCTAAGTACTTACCCCCGAGGTCCAAATTTTGATTCGTTTTACTCTACGACCATACCTTTTCGAGATACAAGGCTGCGATCGGAAATACACCGAAGGACATCAAAGTGAACTTGAACCTTTAACGGTCGAAAGCACTCTGTATACAATTAATACCTAAAATGACGCCCAAATTTTGGTCCGTGTCACTCTACGGCCAACCGTTTTCGAGATAGGCTGTCGAAAATGAGAACCAATTGCAAATGCACCGAATGGTCCCTGATTGACCCTGTACCCTGTATGCACTAACATTCAAGTACCCTGAAGCCAACATTTTGGTCCGTTTCGCTCTACGGCACTGTGTTTCGGGATACAAGGTTGTTAAATCAGAGAAGTCGGAAATGCACCAGATAACCTCAGAGTGACATTGAACACTTGACAGTCACCCGCTTGTATACATTAAGCACTTGCTCTCAAGGCCCAAGTTTTGGTCCGCTTCGGTCTACTATTATCCACTTTAAATATATCACACATTTTATCAGTCTCAGTTTACTACAATGTTAAACGTCCCAAAAAGAGAACAAAATATATTGTCAAAACTTCAAAATTACAAATTCCACAATTATTTTAACAACTTTGGTGGAGACCCTCCCTATGAGCATACATGAAGCTGAGGAATGATCTGATGTGTACTTTCCGGGGAGATGTCGTTTGAAACATTTACTCCCATACGGTTCCATATTAACGAAAACGAAAAGAAATTGGCTAAACGCCAAAATGTAAAATTTCACAATTCTTTGAACAACTGTAGAGACCTTCTCCAGGCGTACATGTATGCATGCATTTTTTGGAGTGAATCTGTTGTGTACTTTAAACGGAGTTGTCCTTTAAAATTTTCCTCCACTATATGGTGCGTGACGACAGTGCGACTGCGTGACGACAGTAGCTCTGCTGTGCAGTAACACAAAGAAGGGCTAAAATGAATAGGTATACAGATCATCTACATGGCCAGTATATCAGGCATGGTCATGATGATGTAACTTGATCACATCTAGCAAAACGGATATAAAATGCAATTGGGGGTGGTGGCTAGCACGGTACCTTTGTACCGTTAAGGGGTTGAAGGTCATTCGACGAAAATGGCTGGTGACAGAGCGAGAATTACAAAGAATCCTCGCGATCGGGGGTCAGTGAATAGCGTACATAGGATAGTTTTTACCGTTATGCCAAAGCGTGTAAAATAAGTAATAATCATATTTTTGCATTGTTTGGTTACATTTTAAAGGTATAATTGTAGATCATTCGCGCACTAGTTTGAAAATCGGCCTACAGGCAAGAACCGACAGCCATATAGAGTAAAAAGAATGGAAATTTTCGGCTTTTTTGTGTTGCTAACTTACTATAGTATCATACACTTTCTGCCTGTTCTGTGAATGTCATCAGGTCATGTGACAGCCAGCACGGTCATAACACTGGATGACATTGACAGGCCGACAGAAGTTGTGGTTATATGGTCTATGGCTAATAGGTCTCCAGTGCTGCTGACTTCCTGTTGGTGAAGATAATTTTGAGCACATTTGGAGCTCTTTGTTGAGAATCAGCCTGTAACTCTGAAGCTATTGATCATAGAGCAAACCAGGTGGGAAAAAAACTCTGCCTAATGGGTTTGTATTTAGTGCACAAAACTATATAATATGGTACGTGACATTCGGTGGACACGTTTGAAAAATTGCTCTATAACTTGGAAACTGATGATCGTAGATCAAAATTGATGAAGCTTCGAACTTCCACTCTGAGTTCAGTCTGCTTGTGGCGCTTGTGATCTTCTTTGTATTAATTTTGGAGGGGGGGGGGTTCGATCCGCACACTTGGTTTAAAGGTCAACTTGTAACCCCAAACACCCAGCTGACCATAACCGCCAAACTGATGCAGATTTGAGCATTAGCTAGGACTGTGTCGGAGTATTTATGTGTTCGTTGCATATATTGTATGTACAACAAGAGGAAATACAGATAATTATAGATATTATTTGGATATTCGGTCCACTTCTTTGAAAGAGAGACTAGCTAGTACAAGTCTGAATCGTAGAGTAAAACGAGTGAAAATTTGAGACCCTCTAGGTCTGTATTTAATTTAGCGTGTAAGATATACTTCGACCTGCTGCTTTCAATTGTATAAGGATCCGCACAATCAGTGCAATGCTTCTTCACATCCAAATCATTTTTGTGTGTCTTTCGTTGTTTCAAAATCACGTCTTCAAAATCATGTCTCATGGCTATAGTAAAAAGGTCGATTAATGCCATAAATGGTCTGAGTGATTCCTTTCTGACCCCTGTGACTGAATTGAATCGGCGGCTTGGCACCCCAAAACTGTCTGGCGTAGATCGTTCGGCCCAAACAAGACAGGTCCACATTAACTCACATGCATACACCTGCATACAGCACCTAATCCGGCTTGCAGTCGGTGATATGACCATGAGTGGTTGAAAGCCGACTATAAGCCTGATCTCCCCCCCCCCCATCAATATGCCATCGGATGTTGTGACAGCCGGCACATTCACATATGCATCACCCTGTGACATTGGTAAGCCATGTAGCGTGGGTATTGGATATCGTTTATAAGGTTAAAATATAGGCATGCTGCAGTAGGCATTAATGTAGGCATTAAGCATATAACATCTCATGTCGAATGATAAGCCCACGTATTTAATGTTAAAAATAATAAATAAGCATAAATTTACACTTTGCAGCAGAAAGTGTAGAATGATAAATGTACGTCTTACACTCTTGCTACCTTAACTGATTTTAAAATTATTTCCTTGGTGAATTTAACGGTGATTGCGACATGTGGGTGTTTTGTGGTGATCTGGCTGACTGGTCCAAAACATCCGTCCCAGATTTACATCCTGTCATCCCGGAACGCTCCTTCGAGTTCAAGCAGCAGGAGATCTGCGTGATTAATATGATACAGATGATATGGCTTGAGCCAGAGGCGATGACGTTCCCCGTGACGGTCCTGCTTCTCCACCTTCCAAATCCACTCTGTACGAAGTTGGTATTATATATGGCGTTTTAGACGACAATTTTCTGGGCACGCAGAGGGTGGTATGTAATGAAAACGAAGAAGCTGATTTGTAGGTAATTTTAGTCTAGATTTCCAGAAAAGGGGCAGGGTGTTTAAAACGTGATTTGATGTGAAAGAATTGCTCAAAACCTTTTTACTTTCGTACTTTAGCCATTAAAACACTATTAGACCAAAAAATCCTAAAACTTGAAACCTAGAACTTGAAAAATGTTTAAATTAGATTTGTCAGCGATATGAAATTGGCCTTGTTAATTTTTTTCTTAAATACTCAATCGTTAAAATGCTTATGAATCTCAGAAATCGCTGGTGCTAAATTAAAATATTGGTACCAGTGATCGATGCATGATCATGGTGATTCTGTAGGTAAAATGGAAGTTACTGAAAGTCACCGTCTGAATTTTGATGCAGCTACATCACTGAAGTCTCATATTACAGAATTCGAAGCTTACAGACGAACGCATAGCGGCCGGCAGATTCGCCCCCGTGACTGGTTAAAATTTCTGTTTTATTTATTCCAGAGACGCTATCTTATTCAGTCATTTTCTTCGTAGAGCAAAATGTCTGCAACACCGACTTCTCCATACTACATAAATGTTGTTTGTTGCGTGGCATTTGGGTGAAGTCCTCGTAAAAACCACTGGTCTTCGATGTTATTAGCTCTGGTTTGCTGATGTTGCAGAGTAGACTCAATTAAGCTATTGTCATGCGGGGAGGGGGGGCTCTCAACTTATTTTTCGGTACGGGGGTACGGCCCGGCCCTCGCTGCCCTAACCCTGGGCTAAACAAAAATTTGCAAATGTAGACCCTGGTGTAAACCAAATATCAGTAAACATTCATTATATCTATGTTGCACCCAACTATACTTTTGAATCATTTTCAGTGCATATAAACTAAGTATAATAATTTCAAAGGATCCAATTAATAATAAGTAACTTTTAAGGGATCATATAAGAGAATTTACAAAAGAGCCCACACAGTATACCCTATATTACAACATTTTCTTCAAAAAGCATACCCTGGAATATACCAAATTTTAGGAAAAAGATACCCTGGACGATACCTAATATTCCAGAAAAGACACTCAGCTGGGCGCCACCTACACATATAGCAAGTCAATTGAAGACTCCCCCCCCCCCCCGGGGGGGGGGTCATGGCGCAGACCTCGATCGTCTTTGTTCCGCCGTCTGTCATTTGCCATCCACATGTATGTGTTTTCTCGGAAATACCGTTCGTTGGATCAGAGGTATATATTATAAATTTTGCAGAAAGCTATACCTGATCTCTATTATCTGTGCCACTTTTTCTTTTTTTTTTATTGTTCTTTAAAAAACAACAACTTTGAGTTGATTTTTTTTTTTAATTTTGATAACATGGAACCATGGGGAAGACGACAGATCTGTTCTAAAAAGTACACACAGATTCACTAACACAAACATCATGCATGATGTATATTCTTAATGGGTGCTGATTCAAGTTTGTGAAAAAGAACTGTGATATTCACCTTTTCAATGTTTGGGCAATTTTGCCTTTTTTCCTTTTCATTAACATATAGGAACAGTATATTAGGAAAAGTTTCAAACGACGTCACTGAAAGTACACATCCGATTCAAACACATGACAAAATCATTATATACTGACCTGTCATGGTAGCAGCAGGAGCAGCAGCTAGCAACTGCAGTAACAGCTGTTAGTATTTTTTCAAAACTGTATCGTAATAAAATACACACCACATATGAGAGAAACACAGCCAACGTTTTGTACACTTCTGATCATAAGGTCATCATCATGTATCTGCTTTAGCTCTCGATGCCATCCAAGGATTGACTGTAGTTTGTTACTGTGGTGAATCAGTAAAATCACTTTTTGATTTTTTTTTTAAACAAACAATTATTCCTTTTTTGGCGGTTATCTTCCGTTTTCCTTATTTTATATGGGACTGGACAGGTGTGAAAACTTCAAAAGCGCTATACTGCTCTCCTACAAATTGCAACCATTTTTTAACTTCTTCTGAAGTAGCTGATTTTCCCATCAGCGGTACTCACAAAATTACGCTTGGCCTTTTGGGAACCTATATATGGGAGAAAAAAAATTCAAAATGCTAGCTACATGTAGCCTACTCCTTTAAATTGAGTTCAAAATCTAACAAAAACCTTCTCCTAAATTATCTTCTCAATGGTCCTCATAAAACCCCCTTTTGGGATTGAAAATTTTGAGATTCCAGTTTTTAACTCTGCTTGACTATGTCAGTACACGTACGTAAGGGTACCTTGCACATTCTAGTTATCAAGGGCATTAGAAGACATTGACTGTCTGCACTTGTCTCAACGTAAATTTGCTATCAGTATCAGAAGGAACGATCTGTGCAAAATATTTATAGAAGTGGTATACTTAATTATTGCTGTCATCAAGCTTTGTGTAAATTTTAGACATAATTGGTGCTAAGATCTTATGAAAATAAACAGTCAACTATCGATGGCTTTCTTTGTACAAAAGATTCTGAAGTGAAGCACATACCAGACGATCATTTGCGGCAACATGATTGCCCGGGGATGATTGCGGCGTTGCATTATACACGTTGAGGCAGCACTACCACTTGGTTGAGCGATAACTGAATTGATGAAACCTACTGTTATTGGTGGAGAGCAAGCACAGCATACCATTTCTCTACGCCCTCTTCTTGTGATCATATTTTCTTTAATACCTTAGTATTTTACAATATGTTTCTTTACATTTAAACGGAGATCATCATTTTCACAATGGAAAAGAGACTAAGACCCAAATAAAATTGGAGGAAAGTGAGTATAAGTTGTTCTACACCACAACTTAACAGATTTTCATTGTTTTTAGAATTTTTGCATTTTTGAGTTGGGCTCATCTGCTTATGCCGTTATGGGCTAGCCGTGACACGACCCTTTATTTTGTCCCCCCGGGATACTTATCGGCTAGGCTACAGTGCTACACTTCCATGCTTCTCTTACATGCTTACACTTATGTTAGTAGACTTACAGTGCACCCTTGTCCCTGGGGCCGGTACGCGGTGGCACATGTGATAAATTCTAGCCTCAAGCGACGGTCTGTAATTAGACTGTATACTGATACAGGAATACCTGGCTTGCCAGCAGCTTTACCATTTTCTGGTGGACGCGGCAGGCGACAGCAAGCCGTGTAACCATCAAAAAATGTCAAAGAACTTAGCGTACAGGAGACAGGTCTTCCGGCTAATACCGGAAGTGATCACTAGTGATAAGGGTGGTTCACGGCTACTATTAGCTGCGAAAGTTGTACTTGTAGCATTAGTCTTACTGTAGGGGTACTCGGACCCCTACACTAACGCTATGACTTTCGCAGCTAGGCTACCATAGTCCATAGTCTTTGCATCAGTTACACAACAGCTTGGCACCAAGAAGGAATAGAGGATAAGAAAACTAAAAAAGCTAATACAGTTATCACTGGTTATCAATTATGCAGAGGTTTGCCCCAAGTTCCTGTTTTTCTCTGGGGTAGTAAAATCAGGAGTAAAAAAAAACAAAACAATAGGGGCATCCACCTGTCCACAGCTGTAGTATATGGAGGTTGAGCCTGACGCAAGTGGTGAGAGTTTGTGTTAGGCTCAACCTCCAAATGCATGATATGCATAGGTTAACTTGTATTATATACAGTATGTGACCTTTAAACGGCACATGGCCTGGTAGCAGTGTAATTTTGTACTTATCGATAAATATATTGGTATATTGATAGTTTTGTTACTGAGATGCAGCGCTTTCCATTACATGTCAATCACCACCTACTAGTACTTCTATGCAGTAGCGTGGTACATTTGGGCCTTGTTAGTCTGACACCCCTAAAATATGCCTGTGAAACAAATCGGCTGTATATGAGCATGATGAGAAGTCATTGCTTCTGCAGTATTGCTAAGATACTTTTATCTTACTTTTAGATACTTTTATTGCTAAGTATTGTTTTATAAATGTACATATATTACATTACGGTAGTTAATATAGTTGCTTTGTGTAATTGCACAACTCTCTATTGCATTGCGTTACTCTATTGATTCTGGTGAGTTACCGCAATTTCTCTATTTAATTTCAGTTTACGAAAAAAATACCTACAATGTATTCGGAGTGGGTGTCGTTTCGCCAGGAGCTGCAGCAATCCGATGGCACTGGCTCCAGCGTTCTCCACAGCTTCCCAGAGACTGTAGGGAAAGACGTCTCTGGGATCGTGGTACGCAATCTTGCCCACAGTCTGGGGGTCAGCGTGAGCAGTGGGGAACCCAGCTGCCTGAAGACCGACAAGGAGGTCAGCTGGACTATGGAGGTGCGTATTCTTCATGTACACTCGGCTGTGTACACTACCTCTCTCATACAATGGTAATTCTTATATGTGCGCAATACTTAATCATGCTAACAGTGACAGACATGTGTGCCCTTCCAGCAAGAGACCAGCTATTCAGAGCAAAAATATCAATAGATCATCAATGATCAAGAAAAAGAAAAATCCCAGTCTATTTGGTTACTGTACAAGTACCTGCGAAAATCTCCACTTCCTTGTAAACAAAAGTACACATGCACATGATCCCTGTACCATTGTGTACCATATAATATATACACACCCATGCCCGTGCTCTTTCACACTTCACTTCTATTAGGATAAACATGGTAAGACCTCCTTACTTCAACATGTTCAATGCTTGTCAAAAATTCGTGGTCAAATTACGAACGTTGGCTTGTGGCGAGGGAGAGAACTACATTAAAGTCGGTATAAAATTGTTATAAATCAGTATGAGAGTTATAAATTATAAGACTAGCAAAGTTATATCAAGATGAAAAAACTGCTCTTAAACATTGTTAAATGCAGTCTCAAAATGGAGTCTTAAATGAGATCGCTGGGACCACTATACAGCTGCTGTAGTGCTTTCCTTCGTTCCAGGTGTTCTGCTATGGTCTGTCCTTGCCATTGTCTGAGAGTGAGACAATCAAAGAATGTGTCAACGTCTACTGTGAGTGGCTGTCTGCCCTGACCTCCCCGCGACCCTGTGTGCCTAAACCAATCACAGAGGACCCCAATGCCTATGCCAGAGATATCCTGCGACACCTGTACAATCTATTTGTGCCAAGACCCAATGCAGGTTTGTTACAGTCATGGGAATAAAAGTTGGGGGGGGGGGAGCCTTTCCATATGTAACATGTTTAAATGTGTCTCAACTGCTTTTCATGCTTCACACAAGCTTGCAAGCTATAAATTTTTTTAGCAGTGAAGCAAGCACTTTAATCAATGCAAAACAGATTTCCTGTCATGCTATTTCATGATTTCAGTTTTTTGCTCAATGTACATTTACACCCTCAGTACATCGTAGTACTAGCACAGAACATAATTAGCTTCACCAGTGAGTTGGTCTTAATAAATTTGGTTGTCTGTTGTTCAGGACCTGATCTTCAGATAGGTTCTATTGTCGAGATGATATGGTGTTTACATTCGTCACTCATCAAGCTAAACCTACTCTTAGAGAGGCCACTAGATTAGTGGATATACTCTAGAAGGAAAGGTGGCTTTGTCAAGAGCCAGAACTAAATCCAGTCATGCAATAGCGGAATGAGGGTATTTGACCCTGTTTTCAACTCTGACCTTTGTATGCTACTGCCTAGTAGATTGTCCACTAAAAGACAGCCCAGTATCGTGAGTATCGTATCATAAGTTTGATGTTGTGTTTAGTTCCCGACCAGGTGAAACGTCAGGTTGTCCACTGCCACCGTGTCCTGCGTGTTGTCCAGGCATTGGCCAGTCAGGCAGGACAGATGGACAGACCAACCTGGGAGTGCCTGGACAACACGCAGGACACGGTGGCAGTGGACAACCTGACGTTTCACCTGGTCGGGAACTAAACACAACATCAAACTTATGATACGATACTCACGA
>JAAUYG010057539.1_pt1 | contig 10413 bp, 10 predicted proteins | sample 7278091 | NCBI WGS metagenome assembly JAAUYG01 (sample SAMN14350201, study PRJNA611818) | marine sediment metagenome | isolation source: surface marine sediment (0.6m) | place: French Polynesia: Moorea | collected 2018-08
CATTGAACTGCCCTGGGTTGAAGTGAGTCACGTGGACTGAGTTGGCCAGTTCACGGTCACATCCACATCTCAGTGGTCTGCATGTAGATACAGACAACCGACAAGTACAGTCTGGATGCCAGGCCAGCATAACAGAGAATGTGAAGCACCTGGATTCACATTCATAGAATTGCATTTCATGAACATGTCTCACATCTTGGTGCAGTGCAGATGCCAGAACCAGGATAGATGCCAGTGGCTGTGGACAATGATTCAAGAAAATCACGGCTGACAATCCCATGTTTTACAATTTGCTATTCTGTGCTTTAGTTTGAACAAAGTCAGTGAAACTAGTCAGAAAGATCCAGTAATCTGAGGATAATGTTCAGAATAGTGTAAAGTCCGGCGTCAAACAGGCGTTGCTCATTTCTAAACATATATAGGCGTTCTTGAACTGAATGTCGGAACAAAGGAAAACGCACGCCAACATGACACACAAGCCTCTACAAATGTATTTTCAGGTTCCACTCCATTCGTGTTGCAACAGTGATAGTTTTGTACGGAATTTTCGTAGCTAACACGTTACACAACCTTAGTGAAAATTTTGTTCTGAAAGAGTGCACCAAGGTGGAATTGTTCGGCAAATGAAGAAAAATATTCCGTTTGATCTTGCTGTTTGCACTGAAATTGACACTCTTAACCCACTTTTTGTTGTCACAACGAAGGGGTTGATGTTTTGGAATGCGACAAAGGGTTTGACGTAGATGGTTCAGGTTTTTTGACGCTCCTGCGCCCACAGAAAACGCGAAAAAGTTTGTGTGCATTAATTTATCACAAAAACTTGGGGCTTTTTGTGAACCAAAGGTATCTGCAACGAGAACCTGTAGTTTCTCAAAAACAACATCATGCACAAAACGTTTGTGGAACAGGTTGTCACTTTCTCAGGACAAGAGAATTGCCGCATTTCCTGAGTTGCTTTCTTTAACTTCTGCAGTGCTGAACTCAGATTCTCGAAACCCGGAATCTGTCTTTGACATTGTCAAATGAGTGGTTTGAAAACAATATTCAGTCAAAGCCATTTCAAAACTGATGTTCTTTCAATCTTCATTTGCACAAGAAACCACTGCGTGGAGGTTGCATTTTTCCACATTGATTCTTCTGTCTTTTGGTCCCAACACCCCCGCCCGTTTTCCAGTTTCCTCCTACAAGGTTTGTTTATTTCTTGGAAACTTGCAAACTCACGCAAAAGTCGGAGGAAATCGGCCTTGGCTCGCGGGGTCCCGACGGACAGAGACGAAACCAACGGAAACCGTGCCCCAAGCAGGATACCACCCCCCCCCCCAAGTCTGGTTAGACTGTTGGTTGGTCGGGACTGACGATCAAAGTGCAGAAGAGGAAGTCCAGTAAAGGATTTTCATCTCGAGTGTCGTCCTTCGTCCCTCGACCTTGAGACACTTGTCTCAAGGTCTGATGTGCAGTAAATGACTCGCGTTCTAGAAATGGTCTGAGACACCCTTCATTCAAGACAAGCATCTGCGAACAAGCTTCGGACACTTCTCACCCCCACCCCATTTTGTTTTTCTTTTTTTGCGTCTGAAGCTGCCATGGGGCCAGAGAATAATTGTTTTTCTTCCACAAAAGAGGCAAAAAACTTGATTGGTCTCCAGTTTCCATTGTTGAAAGCAAATGGTTGTTGTTTCTTTTGTGGACAACCAGATAAAGTGGCATCCATGGACCAAATTAGGTCATTGGAGACAGATTTGGTCTGGGATCACTTAATCAATCCAGGTTCTTGACTAATATACATGCAAATCATGCACATGACTAGATCATCCACGAGGTGGATTTTTCATTTGGAGCTGGATAGCCAATGATGCTTCATCAAAGCCAGACTCTACCCACCTTCCCCTTTGATCATAAGTTTCTCAGTATCTTGCTGAGAACCTCTTGTCCTTCTCCTTTGATGTGACATTCTCTTGTTGATTGCAAATCTGTGACCTCAGGTAAGAGACATGTCAATTTAAAGTCTGAAATGTCACTTTGATTGGGCGAGTGAAAGAAAATCCACCCCAAAGTGTGGTTGCCTTAGCCCCGGCCTACAGCTTCCTGTGCCCGCCTAAAATCCCCCACCCACCCACTGCTTCCAGCAGTCGCGCTTCTTGAATGTCAAACAAAATCAGATGATCAAAGAGCGTTCCGTGCAGAACAATGTCCAAACAGTGTCGTTTTTGTGCGAAAACCAAAAAAAACATTGCGAGACACATGTGACGCATTTATGCACAAACTGTTGCGCAAATAATCCTTGACACAGAAGAGATCAGCGGTGATTCCAGGGATCTGGACAAATCAGTCATTAGTCACGGACCTCGGACAATCCTGGGTTTGTTCTGGATACGCGCCTGAATAACAATCACAGCATTCAGGACCTGATTTCTGAAAGGATTTCTGACCATGGATTTGACCGGATTTCTGCAGCTTGTTTGTTTGTTTGTTGGGCCCCATTTCACAACAAAACGTCCCACCAACCCAAACCCCAAAACAACCAGTCCCAATGCAATCTTGTGCAGAACGCAATCCAATTTTCGTTTCATGTCGTTCAGAAAACGAGACCTGGCACACTTGGTTTTGGCTGCTTTGGCCAGTCTCAAAAGGAGAACAACTGAATTGAACTCTGTTCAGAAATCATCATTTTATGGATTGTACAAAGAACAAATAAGACACTGATGTAAAGTTCTGTGTGAGCAAGGTCGCAAACCGGAATCTTCCCATTGAGGTGCATTTCAAACAGACGTGCCCACGTTATCAGTCCAGAGACATGGAATTTGTTCTTGGAATCAAGAAGTTGTTTCATTCCTTGGGTCCCTCATTTCCTGCATTCCACCAGGGTCGATCACTCAATTATTGAACAACGACGTGGCGCAACTCAGTTTCTGTTTGGTAATTAGTGAACGCGGAATCTATATTGAACCGCCATGTTTCCAGGACTTGTTTCCGATCTTGAGTCCCATTTCTTGACGACCAGACGAGAAGAACGGTGCTGTTGACATTGTGTTGATCTCGGAAGGTGTTTAGTTCTAACCTGGAAATCTTAGGGATGAAAGGTGTTTCCAGTTTGAGCTGGACATCAGGCAGCATTGATCAGGGCCAATGCGTTGCCCAGCATCATTGCCATTTGACATCTTTAACTTTTGTTGCAGTTGAGAAGAGCTACGAAGTGCTGGTCTTCTTGTTTTTTTTTGTGCTCAATGGTCTGTCAGAGTAAACCTGAAGACTTCAGATCAGATCCAAGGGTACGTTTTTGTTGCCTTGCGTCGATAATACGATTAAAATTCATCTGCTAAAAAATCGTGGCATTCTGGAATATCACACTGAGGTTCTCTCAGGTTTAGGCAACTGATCCAGACTTGAAGTCATCAAAGAAAAAAAATTCACTGAACTCAATAACCTCCTATAGTTCCACGTGATTTGCGCAGGAGAGGAAGGGAAAAGAGCCCTCCACCCAAAACAATATCTCTGCCCACTGTACACATTTAACTGATGGCCAATTTGTTTTTCTTCTTTCAGAATACGATGCGGTTAAATGGCTGGGGTGCAATCTCTCTTGGTTTTATTGGACTTGTCTTTGTTGTCACTCTGGGTAAGTATGTGCATGTGCAGTTTCTTTGTTCATTTTGGTCTCTTTTGGTGCAATCTTCTTCAGAGCAAAAAACAGTTTGAAACACGAAAATGTGTTGAGGTGCGGACTTTGAGAAAGTTTTTGGGTTTCTTTGCCTGACTTGAAACAAGGGTTGTGAGACGTTTGGGGGGTTAATTCCTTGGAGAGCAGGCCATGAATTTTGCTCTTCTCAGAATCCAGTACTGACCACAGGAATGCTTGCAGATGTGGTGTGTTGTTCCAACTGAATATCTCTTATTGCTTCCGTAACAGCCTTGCCAAAGACACAAGTTTGTTCCCCATTCACAACACAGAGTGAATTCACTTTCTTTCGTGCATGGTTTCTTTTAGCTTCGCGTACCAGTAAGGCTGAATCAACTCGCTGGGAATTTTTCTTGTTTTGGGTGTATTCCCACAACTTGCTCCAGTACGAATTCAGCGTCGTTCGCAGTTTTTCCTCACACCCCCACGTTCCAGTTCTGTGTCCAACTGAAAGGTGCAATAAACCACCACCAGAATAAAACCCTATGAAAGCTTCAATTAAACCAAAGAGCGAATGACGAAGCACAATGGTGTCAAGCCAGAAACTGGAGAGTTAGCCTACTTTCCTGAAGGTCCTCTATTTCTGGACGTACACATTTGTTATGTCTCAGTAGATCTACAATGCTGGCTTATTCCCACGTTGGATCTGCCAGTTCTCTACACTTGTACGGCTTTGCTACATCCAAATGTAAATGGTGGATACAAAAGCGGGAATATCCGAACATGATACTTAGACATTTGCTGTGTATGTTTTCGCCCACTTACTCTCTAAAAGTGCAGATTCAGGCTCTGGCATCCGGAGCGTCCATCAAGGTAAATGCGAAGGAATATACAGGTTTTATTTCAATGCATCCCTGTGCGCGTTTGTCAGTAAAACAACTTGGCACTGACTTTATCAAAACAAGAAGCCACACCACAAAGGTGCGCATGCCCTGCGGGCTTACCCCGCAAATTTACGGGGCACTGTGGCATTTTGTCCGAAACATTTTTGTTTTGTCCTGAAGAGTCAGAAAAAGCCCAATTTTCCGAGCACTTGAGGCTGTCAACAGTTAGTTTTTTTGGGGGGGGCAACAAAATCTGGAAAATACCCAACCACAATAGAGACATGGCCAAAAGATGATGCATGCCACAAACGCCTAGCCCAAACATGACCTCCGGGCAAAAAACCCGCACTAACAACGGTGCGCCAGAACAACACGAGAATAGGCTGTACGTTTCCTTGCAAAGAACTGGTATGAGGGCCAACACTGACCTTTTGAAGGCCCCACTGGCACACCTTAGTGAAAAAAACAACTCTCAGGGATGCATCCAAAAAGCACGAAAACAAGTTTCCTTGATTTGAAAACGTGTTGCGAAGACGAGATGGCATGGAGCGGACGCAGGACATTGGGCAGGCCCAACTGGCACTTTGAGCTCAAACAAGAACCCCACAATTCCATTTGTGGGCGCTATTTTTGTGCCACGCTGTTTCCTGTTTTTTACACTGGAGACCATTCTGAGGTTTCAGCATCAGTGGCTTCTTTCTGAGGAGACTGGCCCATTTCATGCCAGCAACTGAAACAGAAAGTTGGTCCAAAAACAAGGGACATGACACGTTTGGAACTGGGTCTGTGTGTAACAAGTGCTGATAAGTTAGCCGGCATTTTAACAATCCATTAGGTGTTGAGGATTTCCTGTCCTTTCCGCTTTCCTAAATGAACAACACTTTTTCCTGTCTCTAGGACATGTGCAAGGTGCAGATTCGGGACTTCACTACAGAGAGTAGCCCAGGCAAACCTCGCACCTCTTTTGGGGAGTCTCAAGAGTGAACCAAACAAGGCCACAACAAGAAGGCTCCTGAAAGAAGGTTCTCAAGATTTCTTGCCCAAAAAACGCTTGCTTCCATTGAGCGAGGAAAAAAGTTCTTCTGAATTCAGACTCTGTCTTTCTGTCTTTGTCCTCGTTCTGTAGTCTCAAGGTTAACTTGCTGATTTTGAACTTTTGGCGCAACAGGGCAGTCTTGCAATGCGCAAACAATTTTTTTTTCAAATGGGTTGTTTTTCTGGGGTGTACATGTAGGCATCGTTTCTTGGATACGAAAAGTGAGCAAGTGCACATTGCGAGGTTTTGGCGAAACGTTGATTGAAAGGAACCTCTGCGCTGTTAGAGTGCTTTCGCCTTATGCCAACCGAAGAATTGATTAGAATCTCTGGAGCTGCCTCTGTGTTTCTGTTGTTCCCTCTCCTGGTCGTGTCAACTGACACGAGTTTATCACCAAAGCAGACAAATTTGAACGCAGAAAAACTCAGACCACGACAGAACTCAGGACCAGACTAAAAAAACGGCTGTCACGCCTCGCCACTTCCACTGTCTGTAGCGTATTTTTGAGTGAACTGTTTTGTCTGGGTTCCAAGGGAAGGAACTAAATTTTGGCATTTTGCAAGGAAAGCCATGCACGCAGGAAAACATGATTTGGGAAAGCTTGAACAGTGACGGGAAAACTCAACTCCATCGTTAATTTTTTGAGTCACCTTGGGCCTCGAAGTTGGCTGTTGATTTTTCGATAAGTGTACCGTTGGTCTGTGGACAATTTTTTTCTCGAGTCGCAAACAGGAATGCTAAACAGCTCAAATTAGCTCACATCCAAAGCCATATCCTTTTAACATGTTGCCTGGGCGTTTTGACAATCCATTAGTAGCGAGAGATTTCCTGTTCCACTCGACAATCGTCCGTAAGAGTGGACGAATGGTTTGCATTGACAGCGAGAGTCAAAGAACACTGCGGGGAAAACTGTCGCAGTGTTCCCACTCACTCACTTTATCCCCAGTGATATCCACCCACCGCAACGCACAGCTATGTTTCTAACAGACACATAGCAACAGATGAAACTGGGTTTTTTTTCTGGAGAAAGATATGTAGATGGTCCATTCTAATTGGATGGATTGAGTTTCATTTTCATTGTCATCACTTTTGCACTTCTCAAAAGAAAAAAGATTGACTTGAACACAATTCGTTCTTGGCAAAGCTGCAGAACAAGCAGACGACAAAAAAAAAACAACAAAAAAGTCCAAAGGCCAGAATTAATAACAAGAAACGTCAAAGTTGATTCATTTTCACTTTCTTTTCAAAAATTGTTGTTGCAATTCATTCAATGTTTTTTCTCCGGAAAAAAGACAGCAACAATGACCCTACCAATGATGTGACGGGCGCGGGTTCATTTCAAGCCTTCCAAGTTCCAGTAGGTCATAGAGCAACGAACTCAACATTTTTTTATAAATCTCTTCCAAAATACGCAATACGCAAAGGGTTCGGGTTCTCAGAAACTCCACTCCAGTGCTTCTGGATGAGGGGGGGGGTGTTCGTGGCATCACTCGCAAAACCCAGTGGGCAATTCAATGAAAAAGCAGCAGGAGGCGATCAAGGGGAGGCAACCCAGGGGTGCGATCCAAGATCTTGGCCCGGTGCGCCATGACCTGAAACCAATCCAGGGGCAGGCTCGTATGCAGGATTGCAGTGCCTCAGGGACCAGAACTCGCAACGTTTTCCCGAAAACACCCTTTTTGCCCATTTTGTGATGTTAGATTGTCAAAATATTCTCGGGGTCAGGGGTGCTGTCGGTCGTGGCAGCCTTGATTAAAAGAGGTCTGGCGTTTCGCAGTTTGGGTTATAAAAGTGAAAAACGACATCTCTGGACACTCCTCTCCCAACCCAAATCGCACGTGTACATGTGGGTCCCGGTTTATCCGAACAAATAAGACCAAGTAAAAACACTTTTGATTTTGGACATTTTGATTTAAGCGTGCAGAATAACACGAGTGATTTGCTTGTGATTTCCGCAAGACTTCGTTTATCTGTGATTTGGGATAATCTACATTCGGATTAACGGGAACCCACCTGTACATCCGCACCTGCAAACACCGTATCAGTAATTAGGAATCATTGATCAGCAGAACTCTGCTTCACAAACAGGGTCGCCCGGCCTCAAAGTCACAAATGTCAATTACTGGGATCAACATTGCATTGTTAGACATCAAAGCCCACCTCAATACAAACCCAGAAATTGTCACTGAATACAACACACGCAGTGAAGGCACACACGAACACGCGAAACAAATTAACAAAATACCGTTGACAAACAAGTCGACCCTCCGGAGAATTCCCCATCCCCATCTCCGCTTTGATTCGGTGGTTACTGCAAATACACAAAACACGCCAACAGGTATTTTTCTCACTTCAATGTCATTCAACTTTGATTGGGTTGTTGTTTGTGGTACTTTCCAATACTTTTCGTACAGGATGAAAGCCCAGTACCCAATTCCATAAGCCCAGTACCTCTTTCCATGAGCCCAGTACCTGTTTCCAGGCGTTGATCCAGAAACCAAAAAGAACCCACACCAAAGTGTGCACATGGGTTTCCCTCCAGCGTCCGGGTCAGAACACCTCCCTAAAACTCCCCCGGGAGCCCGTCTCGAACTGTGATTTTGTTGGGTCAGACGGCCTCCCTCCCAAACACACACACACCACATAGATTGGTCTGTTGTGTGACCACATTTGGGGAAAAGGAGCTCTGACCGCAGGGTCAGAAGACGCTGGAGGGAGTTTGACTCAGGGAGGCAGCTCGAAGCGATGACACCAGACTGTAAATTCCTGCAGCATTTCGCCAATCTCCCACAATTTTTTTCCCACATTTGAACTCCTTTGGGTTTCCTCAACTCTTGCAGACACAACAACTCAGAAAATGTCCCAAACCTTAGAGCAACAATTGGAATTTCTTGAACAATTGCAACCACAGCAGAAAAGTCATTGAAAAGGCAATGGGTCTTGTCATAACTTCGCAATTCAGAAGGCCAATCCCACCTTGCTTGTTTGTTTCAATGGGCAATGTTGTGTTTGCAAAATTGGACTTTGCCAAAGTGGAGACTGACAATGCGAAAATGAGTTCCCAGCGTTTCTGTTGTTCCAAGAAATGAACTTTGTGGGTTGCTAAAATCTTGACTGATCTCTGTGGAACTTTGAAAAATCGCAGCAACTGGACAAAAAGCTGGGTGTGTCAAAGCACAAAACTAGTCTTTTGCTTTGGATGTTTTATCCCATTGGCCAGGGTCAGGGCTGCCAGACATTGCACCAGTGGTTGACATGCAGCTTATGCAGAGTTTCGTGTTTTCTGTTTTCTGTTAACACCACCACCAGCACTTGGTGTGGCTGCAAAACGAAAAGTTGCATGGTGCAGCCTCTTCGCACAAATTGCATTGTTTTGCTTTCGTACCACCTTTTCAATATTGAGAACGAGATTCTTGATATTGAAAGAAACACATAAAGATGAGTTGATAAAAGATGTTCAGACCATTTGCAGCAGACGCTAAAAGCTGACTCAGAAATTAAGAACTTTTATCAATGTAATTTAATTTAACAGCGGCAAGCACTTGCAGTAAGTCATGTAGGTCCCCATCAACTTGAGTAACCTTAATAAGGAAGAAACCTCAGAAATCTAAGTTGACTAAAGATACCAAACATTGCCACAGGAAATTGCCGAGTTAAGTTGCTGCGGTTTTCTGAACACTTTGCTGTGGACACCAGTACCCAGAGCGAAATTTCCCATGCAGTGGTTTGTGGTGCCTTGGAATTTTTGGTCCTGCAACTGCATGGTGAGTACAGGTGAGTTCCGCTTAATCCGAACAAACAACACCAAAACCTAAATTTAGGCGAATTTCGACTTAAGAATGCAGATAACCACACGAGGGATTGAAACATGAAAAGAAGAGACGTGATATCAAATTTTCCATATTCGGATTAAGCGAGACCCACCTGCAGGTGAAAATACCAAATGGATTGAAACCGTACAAATAGCTAAGTGTAAGGAACAGAAGAGAAAATGGAGGGAGATTTCTTCAGATGGACGGACGGATGGACGAGGCACAAAATTGACAGGGAACAAAACCAAACATGCTGCCTGAGTGTAAATGACACGTAAATGTCATGGTCCTAACCGACGAAAAACAGTATCATGGTCCTTACTTAGCCGACTTGGAAGCATCAAGGCAGAAAGGAAGCGGTCATACATAATTCTCTTCAAACGACCATTCATATCCATTGCAATGTATTATTCACAACGAAATGAAAGTCTTAACGAAGCATCTATGTGACGAATCTCTCCGTTACTCGGAAACAAAATTCGGGCAGGTGCCCGGACTCTGGGGACCAATCTCAGCAGTGGCGGACCCATGCTGCACGGGGAGGGGTCTTTGCACGGGGAAGGGTCTTTAGAGGCCTGGACCCAACACATGTTCTTTAGAGGCCAGGACCCAACACATGTTCCAAAAAAATCTTGCAATTTTCGACTTGAAATGGCCAACAAAACGTGTTTGGGTCCCAAATTCAATCTGTATTCCCCGTGACCAAATTTTTTTCCTCCATAACTAGTTTTGTGAAGAATTAAAGTACATGAACATCAAAATGGGAGACGCTTTTCAGACTTGAATCCTGGATTGGGCAGAATTCCCAAATCTCTGATTCTGTCAAAACGAATTAAAAATGGCAATCAAGGGTCAGGTCAACAGGACCCAGGAGAATAACGATTCAAGCTTTGTGGCTCATTTTAGCCCACAAAAAAGACTACGAAAGCACTTTGGTTGAGGACCTTTGTCGCTTTTTGGATCAGCCACAGATGTCCCACTCAGGCTTGGAAGCAAATTTACCCCATTTCTTTCCAGCGCAAGTCACATGGAATTACGAAGATTTCCGTTCGTCCGGTTGTCAAG
>JAAUYG010258059.1_pt1 | contig 10413 bp, 11 predicted proteins | sample 7278091 | NCBI WGS metagenome assembly JAAUYG01 (sample SAMN14350201, study PRJNA611818) | marine sediment metagenome | isolation source: surface marine sediment (0.6m) | place: French Polynesia: Moorea | collected 2018-08
CCCCCAACCAACAATCCCCCACCCCCACACACCCCCACAACCGGGGGGGGGGGGGGCCCCCCCAAAAACCACAAAAAAAAAAAACCCACACAAAAGCAAGACCTCGGAAAATGTCACCATGAGAAACACACGTCAACAATGATGGTGGTACTACTGGGGTAAAACGAGACCAGGAATTGGAGAAATGTGAACTAAATCCGCTGCTTCAAGAGCAAAATTGTCATCACAGATAGAAACAAGTTCACACATTGATAATCGTCGTATTTTCACACGACAAGTAATTCCTCCCTCACTCACTCCCTTGTTGTTCCACCATCCTTGAACTACTGACGCGTAGCTTCACATGATGACACTTTCCCGCTCTAGTCATCCATAGTAGTTGTTAAAACTGCGAGTCCCGGTGTCTGAGCGGAAGGGCGGTGGCCCCCGATTGTGACTATAGCTGATGATTTCGGCCGCCTCCTCGCCCGAGGTGTCGCCCTGAGGATGCGAGTGGTTGCCGTTGAGTAAGGCGCTGGTGAAGTCGTCGGGCGGCGGGGGACTCGAGGTTGGGACGGGGTCCGTGATGTCCATGCGCGCCTCCCGCTTCACGCGGCGTCGCGTCTGCACCAGCCGCACGATGATCACCAACAGCACCAAGATGATCCCCACACACAAACTCAACACCGCGTACAAGACGAACTTCTCTTTGTTCACTGAAAAACAAAGCAATTCGTTTACACGGCGACTGAAATTTAGAAACACTTAACAAATAGTCCACAACAGCCTTTTGCCTTGTGGGTTTCATCTTTGGGCAGGTTCGTTCAGCGACATCGTTTGTCAGTACAATTGGCCAGTCATCCAACAATAACTCCATCCAATTTCGATGATCAATTCAACTCGGAAGGAAAAAGAGTCAATGAACGATTCGTCACCCTCTATGAAGTGCACCATGTTGATCCAGTCGCCCACAAAACCAATTGCTCCTTCCTCTTCTGATTGGCTTTCACCTGTACCACCCGGAACAACTGTAATACACACCTCCGTTTTGTTAGTGGAGTCTACAAAATCAAAGAGAAAGAAAAACTCACACACTGTACTCTCCCTATTCGCATCACTCGGGATGGTGAATTCGAGCGACGAGAACACACAAAAAGGCTCCTTTTCGCCTCAGAGTGTTGCATGAAACATGACAAAGATTCTTCTCTTTTTGAGAGATCGCCATTCTGCGAGGTTTTACGCTTTATGTCAGTTCCAATCGCAAGTCGCAAGTTTACACACACACAAAATATTGTCCATTCAACTTTTGGAATCCAAATGTCAGTTCAGTTATTTGTGATGTCCATGTTTCAAAGGACGTTGACAAACGAGTGTTTGAACATTGGTAAATTGTTCAACAAGGCGTTGGGTTCAAATTTGTGCGTGGTGTTTCGAGTTTCAGAACAGAATTAACTCAACAGGAAAATTTCCAAGTGTGCCAAAACAACACGAAGTGCTTTTACAGTGAGATTTGTGTTGCTCTGCAAAGTCGAAAGATAGCAACACGAAGTGAAAAGCACCTGAGATTCTCTACTGCACGCGTTCTTACGTATCAACCTGACCTAAGTGAAGGAACAGCTTCCCATCTGAATGGAAAACAGCAAAAAGAATGCGATCTGTGCAAAGCAATTGCCAGAGTTCATCTTTTCGAGAAAAACGCGCTTCGGAAAACTTGGACCCTGAACGTACCTGTGCCTTGACTAGGATTGTATGTGACTGGTGTTATCTGGTTGTAGTCTCTAGTGGCAGGAGGCGGGACGTTCGCTTCACCCCCACCCTCCACTACGTGTGAACCTCCGGGGTTCCAGCCCCCCTCAGGTTGCAAATCTGTAGCACCATTGTTCTGTAACAACAAACACAAAAAGTACCTGAATTTTGATGTCTGCCTTTTTTCCGAAATCCAGTTGTAAACTCAATGCTTTGCAATGAAAGAGACAAGATGGAAATTGCTTTCATACCTGATCCCCACCTGGGGGTTGTTTGTTCCCTATAGTTGTGGTTTCCTCCCCGCAGAAGCCGTATGGATACACGTCTTCTCTCTTCATCTCCCTGAGGATGCGCCTCTGAACTGCGAGAGGGAGAACAAAAGCGCTGTATCAGCGTCGAGCCCGCGCGGCCATTCGGTCAATACATGAGATCAATTTTGTGTCACATGATCGAGGTATGCATTTGGGAAGTTAGCAGTACTTTTGGAGTGGGGGTCTGATGATGATAATCACGACAACAACAACAACACTGACGACAACAGTCTTGACTTTGCAGCGTGCGGCCCAAAAATGAACCGTGCAAACAAACACGAAGATCGTCCTCTGTTGCATTTTTCTCAGTCCACGCAACAGAACTCACCACAGGTGTAGACTACACTGAGGTAGGGAGGGATCCCTGCTCTGCACGGATCACCGAAGTTTTCCCGCGTCGCCTCCAGCCGACAGCGTCTCTTGCCGTGACAGACGTGCATGACCGTCCGCATCGCGCAGTCCACCTCGCACTCTCCTGCGCACAAAAACACAACAAGAAAAGTTAGGTTAGACAGCGAAGAGAATCGCGCAATAAATAACACGAGAGAGATAGAGACATTTTAGCACGTCAGCTTTGAAGTGGGTAAAGTGGTGGTGGCTGACTGACAGAAATCATCCCTTTGCCTTGCATCGTCGTTTCCAGATGACCTTTCTGCGAACACCATTGAGATTCAACGTCAGCAATAATTTTAGCATATCATGCAACAGCAAAGATGTGACAAGTGTTTACTTTTTTTCTTCTTCTTCTTGACTCAATCTTGAGGACTGCATTTTTTTTTTTTGCTTTTTTTTTGTTTTTTGTTTTTGTTTTTGTTTTTTTTTTTGTTTTTTTTTTTGTGGGTCAGTCTGATCCGGGATCAATAATTAAATCATGTTCTGTTCTCGTTCAAATACTCGGGCTTTTTTACTTTGACGCTCCTTGCATCTGTCGGTGATGTTTGTCACAAGGTCAGAACAGAAGAATGGGGCGGCACTTCTACTTGCAGTTCGAAAGCCTCATCTCTCAATCAGCAGGAAGATATCCACTAATCTGAGGTAACGCAGCTGGTTCTGTTTTCTCTCCTCTCCCTCCTGCAGCCAATACAAACCTGTCTTCACGCTGAAACCCTTTGTCGATCTTTATTTCCAGTACGGGCATTGTAACCTGTTGGTCACTTTTTGTTCTGCGATACTTTGAGATATCACAGGCACCAATCTGGAAACATGTTCACTGTTTGACGAAAATGAAAATTGCACTCAGCAACCCCTGTGTGGCTGCAGCCAAAAAAGTTGTTCTGTCATGGACATGGAAAATTCAAGCCCACACAGAACTAAACTCCACGACGCCAGAGCAAAGACAAAATGTGAAAAGCAGAGAGAAGAAACATGAACCAGCAAAGCAACCCACACCAAAGTGATTTTACCAAGGTAAAGCAGCGTTGCCACCATTGTTCTTTTCCCCTGATTTTTCCCTGACATTTCCAGAAATCTTCCATTTTCCAGACATTTCAGCCAACTCTTTTTCAGGAAATTCAGAAAATTATTCTTTTTTGTGCAAGACTTCTCTCCAATTTACAACTTTAGTCAAAAAGAAAACATTTCTGTAAATAAAAGTCTTTTTTTACAAATGGTATGAAATTAGAAATAAAACCAATGGAATTTTGACAAAAACAAACTCAATTTCTTTCCCTTAGCCATACCTTTTTTTTTTTTGTAATTTTCATGACTTTTCCAGACAATTGTTCTTTTTTTTTCTGACTCAAAAATTTTTTTCCCTAACTTTCTCAAAATTTTTGAAAAGGTGTGCTCAAATTTCCAGGTTTTCCAGCCCCGGTGGGAATCCTGTATTTGTTGTGAGCCCTTTTTCAATGTTGAAGGATTTTTCTTCATTCCACCTACGGTAAGTCTCTATGCGATTAAAATTCATATCGCACAATGCTCCTTAGGCCCACTGTACCACGTATAACCAAGTATACAAACAACATGTGGGCCAACATGGAAAAAGTTCACTTTGTGCACATCGTATGAGGATTTTGGTGACAGTCTGACGCGAAAAACCTTATTATGATGCAAACGGCTTCGACCATTGACATTTTGTACTCATGTCTCAATGTGCGGCAAGTACCCTTGTACCACATTATGACTTGAGTTATCAAAACAAAATTTGGATCTTCTTAGATATTTTCAACATCCTGTGTGCACATGAACACCCTCAAGAATGAACATTCATGTGCCACAGCATCTGTTCATTTTGGTGCGCCAGGCCTTTCAGCTTGTCCAAGCCTGCCCTGTATCCCCTTCTGCACCAACCCTACTCCGAATCCCAGCCAGCTACTTCCCTCAACCCCACACCCATGAGTGCGCATGCACCCTTCATCCCCCCACCAGGCATCTCAGAGTGTCACCCACTCCCAAGCCCCTGTAAAAGAACGCAGTTGGAAGTTTGTGTCCAATCTTTCGTGCTGTCATGCTTTCTGTTACCTGAGATGGATCCAGGAGGAAGTGGACACTGATCGTCGCCCTGTCGCCCTCCGCTCCTGCCGTACGACGCGGAGTACACAGCGATGCGATGTGAGCGCTTACACTGGATCGACAGGTTCTCTCCCTCGCACGCCACTCGACTCAAAAACTCACCTGCCGAAAAAAAATTTATGTTAGTGAAAAAGAGAAAGCAGAAAGAGGCAAAGAGCAGTGAGATGGAGACAGACAGAGAGAAAGAAAGAGAGAGAGAGATAGAGAGAGAGAGTGAGAGAGAGAGATGGTCAGATTTGCAACTCGTAGTTATTATTCTTTCAACGAGGTGAAGTGGTACAACCACATCGACCAACAAAGATCCAGCTGTCATTGTACGTATGCCTTCAGTTTGAATGGGGAAGAGCAGTTTCATTTACCAACAGGGAAGAGGAAAACAACTGAATAAATAATGGCCAAAAAAGCACAGGGCAATTCTGCAAAAAGGTGGTGTGCTTTTCCCTGCTAACAATAATCACCAATTATCATTTCTAAGGGAACACCAGCTATCAACGTTGTTCATCATCTCAACCCAGACACATACCTCCCACCATAGCACCTCAATCTCAACATTAACTTCAATCTGACAGTTGTTGAGTACGAACTTCCTTTCCATACGATACCGTTTGATGATAACTGAAGATTAAATGTCGATGCAATTTCCGTTCTCGGTGTCTTTTTATCGTGGAAATATCATTTTAGGTTGCCAACAAACGAGTAGAGGTGAGCTTATCTTTGCAGCTTACCAAGTCAAGCCATTAGGAAAGTGCAACATGTCAGATAGCAGAACACATTTTCTTCAGCACACAGGTTTCTTCAGGTATTTTTACAAGGCTAATCTAAGGAGAACAATATGCTTCGATACGGGCACCAAATGTCAACTTTCGAACAGAAGTTATGCCACCCAACCATGCGCAATAACAAGTTTCATGGGCTGAAAATGATTTCGCATTTCTACGCCCAGTGTATCAGCGTTCGACTGTTGTGTGCAGAATACCATTTCGTGATTTTCACTGATTTGTCTCCTTAGTTTCTGAAGAAAAATGGGTGATTACTTGGTTTGCATTGATAGGCGACGAGCAGGTACTTGCTGGTCGACGGACAAGGATCTTCCCCGAACTGCGACGTGGCGGCGCGAACCACGCACTTCTGTTCGTCCTGACACAGCTTCAGCACCAACTGCAAAGAGAGAGAAAAACTGCCTAAAATTTCCATAAAAATCACAGAACTCAGCGCTGAACGGTGTGAAAGGCCTTTTTCGTTTCCATGTCAAATGGAAAAGGCATTGCAGTCTGGCTGGTCAGTGATGGGCACGTACATTACGTGTGGCAGACCTGTGAGTTTGCTGTTATTTCCTTCTCGATTCTGTTGTTTTCTGTGGCGAAATCCTGACGAAGTGTTGCCCCACAGAGTTTTCCTTGTTTTCTTCGCGAGAGAAGTAAAGTCACAGTGAAAAGTGTTCCTCAAAATCCAATCATTGTTTTCATAGATTCAACATCAGTTGGCTGGTGGGATTTATCAGTCTGCTTCGGCCAATAAGCCTGAGCTGTGAAGGGTGGAGAGCAAGCAGCTGAGATAACCCTAATCATACGCAGACTTCTGATATTGAAATGCCCTGTTCTTTCAAAGACGCAATTAACCATTCTATCCCAGAACTGAAATGCAGCGACCATCTGTCTGCGAGTTCCGCAGAAACTTTTGATCTCAAGTAATTGCAAACAGAAATTCATGCCACTTCGGCGAGAGCAAGAAGTGCACATAGAGATCCTCAGGGAGCGACGGGTGGGTTGCAAAGTACGATACGCCGCAAAACCGCAACCAGCGCCCAAAACGAAGTAAAATAGCCGAAAGGGGAAGCACCAAAGGTCAAAACAAAATGTCAGTATGGGGCTTCCAGACGCTAGATTCATCAAAACATCACCACAAACCTGGAACGCAGGCAATGTGGGAATCCGCGTCCATGATGACCGATGTGTTAACGTCCAGCACAAGGATTTCCCGGAAAAGTAAGGTTTTGACAGGGCAGACAGGCCAAGGTTGGAACATGACAAACACAGAGGGAACATAAAGTTAAAATTCTCATCAGTGGCAACAAATTAGGTTGATGGTTTTGGGAATGAAACTGAAAACGCTTGTTTGGACAGGGACCTGATTGAAGCGAGACAGGTTCAAGGTTGTTGCTTCATTGACAGAAAGTCAAAACGGGGTGAGCTGATTCTTAATTACTTCGCTGCCTAGTACTGGAGCTCCAGTGGGTTTGCGAGCACCGGCCATCAACCAAATAACGACGAAAGTAACAACCCCGGGTTAGCCACCCCCCCCATGGAAAATACCACCCCCCCACAGATGTGCCACCCCCCTGCTCGCGGCAGTGGAGCAACTTGGTCTTTGGGGCCAAATCTCCACTTCTTTAGACCTTGGAAAAAGGAAAAGTTTGTTCGAACTGTACAACACAAAAGAAAAGACAAAAGAGAAAGAAAGCTGAAGCGTGACAGAAACAACACAGACCAAAAAAGTGTTTTGTGTCTTCATCACTTCTAAATGACGGATTTCTCTTTTTAGTCCTGCAAAAGGATACCCACATTGCTCGGAGTAAAAATTTATACCCCGGCCCTGTTCTTCCTTGTGTTCAGCAAACTGAGGGCAAGGCCCTGTTCTTCCTTGTGTTCAGCAAACTGAGGGTAAGGCAATATCCCCGTCAGTGCTGAATTGAGCGCATTGCACAAATTGGAATCAGCTGCCAATGCGTCTGCCAACAAAGTCTCTCAAGATGCAAAGTCGCGTTTTGGCAATGTGTGGAAGTGACTTGCATGTCCATTCATCAAACATACCCAAAGCTTCCATTTTCCATTTCCCCAACAACCAAGGGCGCTTCTCAGCGCGAAGGCTGCGCGACCATCCGTGCTCCAGTATGTGACGGATAGGGATTTTTTTACGTTTGGCTTGGGGCAGGCGGAGAGGGGCAAGCGTCTATGATGATGACAGTGACAACAACGACGGCAGTGTGACGTTGACGCATATAGGCCGCCCCGCCTTCAGCCGAAGGAAGGAAAGAAAGATAGACGCAATCCCGGAATCAATTAGATGCTGACAAGATGAGATCAACTCGGCTCTGTGCAACATGTCAGAACTGACCCTCACATGAACTCCGTGCTCTCTGTCCATGCGTTGCCATGTAAATACCGTCTATTAATGCTGCATGCAATTCTGCAACATCATGCGCAGAATAAATCTTTGCGGTCATATTTCTGGGCAATCTGGGATCCAGAGGCCCGATCATCCATCTGGACCTACTGCTGGTGATTTTTCATTTGGTTAGGGAAGGTGAATTGAGGTTGATCCAGTGCATAACACAGGAGGCAGACATACCTGTGGTGCGGCACCAGCTTGCAAAGTGATGCTTTGTGCCTTGACAGATTGCTCGTGGCACACAATGATATAGATGAACTGTTCATGAAAACGGACATCAACACGGCTACTTCCGTTCCAACCCCATTGCCACAGGCATGAGAAGGAAGAAAACAGTCTTGCCAAGACTTCGGCGCAAATGTGCCTCCTTCATTCTGAGGGAACCAGGTGATTTGAAGGGCGTTGGGGTGGGGCATCCTGAAGGGTCGTTTGCTTCAGGAAAAGAACCATGACAAGAAATAAAAAAAATTGTTCAAGAGGGTGTAAAACAAAACTACTGACCATCCGCAAAGTGGGTGGCAAAATACTTGTGTAATTCAGGAGTAATCATACATCTATGTTGTGGCTGTATGGGAGTAATCTAACTCAACAGACTTCCGACAGCTCTTTGAAAATAGACCCATTGAAATTAGTATTCGCGCTTGACATTCACCTTCGACCTGTTATTTACATAAAACGCTTTTTGTGCCGAAGGTAAATTTCTGCACGCATTCTGGTAACCCTGATTCGGCTCAACTCAAGTTTTCCACAACACTTCTTTTGCTTCCACAACTTTTTTCTTTTGTCCTGGTTTCAGGTGCAAAGGGGAAAACCTGGAAATCCTGTCAAACAGGTTCTTTTTACAAACCAGGGTCGTCTTGGAACAGAGCATCGTTTTGACGTAGCGTACCTCTTTCGTTTTCGCTCAAAAACGTGCAGGTTTTGAACGAGAGCTCAATTTTATTTTAAAAAGAGACTCAATTCGACTGCTCCTTTTTGTATAAGTATGGCCTGTCAGGCACGTTGACAAAGAACTTATGACGATGACCCAACAGATGGTCCCTTCGCACTCCAGTAAAAGCAAGTAACATGAGGCAGCGTGAAATCCAGGTCATCAAAGCAAAGGCCCTGTTTGTTTCCTGGCACACATTTCTAAACCCCACAAAAAAGCCTACAGGGAAAGTGATTTTATTCCAGTCATGTCTAGAGACACCCAATACTGCAATTCTCAACGTGACACACATTGATGGTATTCTAAGCCTCCGTTTTATTCAAGTGCACATGCACATATGTATTTGAGAAGCCCAGGCTTCAGCTGAACTATTTACATGTATGTTTGCTCTCACGTTCACAAAAATGTTATTTTCGGAGGCCGAAAATAAACAAACAGAGATCTCCTGTCACACAGAAGAAAAACACTTACCACGAAGAAGCAAACCGTCCAGACACTCTTCAAAGTATCCTGCATTTTGGAAGGTGAAAACTAACTTCCCAAATGTGCAACGAACGGAAGCACTGAAACAGAATCGCGACCACAATAAGGTTCCATGAGCCTTTCAATTCGCCTTTGAGGTAGGACTACTCTTCTCTCTCTGTCAAAGTACACCTGCACAAAAAGTTTTGTGACGCCAAGCCTCTTTTTGTGCTGCCGTTTACAGAAAGCTTCCCAAGTTGTAGACACACATCTATCCAAACACGAGATGAACCGCGCTTAGGGAACTCATTCAAAGTGATTCTCTAAGCTAACACACGTGTATCACAAAGCTCCGGTGTATGAACACTCCTTGCAAGCCACAGACTCGTAAATAGCCAGCCCACTCGCTGAGGACTCTGGTCTAAATGCTGGAACAGCTACTGTTTCCACCTACGATCCAATAAATTCACCGAGACCATTTTAATCGTATTTTCTTTCTGGTTGAACGCCTGATAATGTGAGGCCCAAAATATGAAAGCATCAACTATCGTTGCTGCTAACGTAAACATTCAAGAGCCATAGAAGTGGCCATCCACTTTGTGAATCGCGTTCCTGACAGCGAAAGGTGGAGCTACCCAACATACAAACAGACTTTTTTCAGTTGTGAAGGAACATCCACAATCTTTTGATAATTTGTTCAGGAAAATAGACACTCTCTTGCCTATGTGCCGAATATTCTTTCTCCCTCACTCAGGACGTTCGTACGTTCGTACCGATGCGCTGGTGTGTGTGTGTGTATAAACTGCAAACGGTTGTGTTGAAACATTGTTCGCAGGGGGAGACAATTCAAAACAACACAAAAGGAAGACCTCACCAGTCACGAGAAGACACACCCCGTGCCTCCTGGCAATGCTACTTTCAATTGATCACCACAACACTCCCGGTCTGATGGCAACTGTTGCCACAAGACATCCCCACAGGCAAAGAATTCAAGATTTTGTTGGTTTGGGGTTTCGAAAAAAAAAAAAACAGTCTGTTTTTGAAAAAAAAGTTGGGTGAAAACTGCACAATCTAGTTTAAACGACAGTCGATGGGTCAGCCTTTACGCCCACCATTTCTCAGAAGTTGTCATTTCCCTCAATCTTGTGGTGACACATGGGGTGTCCTCCCGCGAAGGAAGCCTCCCCAGCACGTTACACCCGCTTCAGCAAGGGTTTTCGTGTGGCAGCTTAGGATGAGGTCTGGTTGAACTTCAGTCAATCGTGTGGAGACCTGGTCACTAGGATACATGTCCTCCCTGAGCAA
>JAAUYG010296471.1_pt1 | contig 10413 bp, 7 predicted proteins | sample 7278091 | NCBI WGS metagenome assembly JAAUYG01 (sample SAMN14350201, study PRJNA611818) | marine sediment metagenome | isolation source: surface marine sediment (0.6m) | place: French Polynesia: Moorea | collected 2018-08
TCAGTCCAAGGCAGGGCCATGACTCTCACAGTCAACTAGATGTTTTCCCTCTCGGGCCCCAAGTCTCACCCCATGCTGGCAGCTGGTAATTAACCCTGAGTTAGGACACAGCTTTAAAACCATGCTCACCACATGTGTCTGCAACAAATGCTTATTGTTTTCAATTTCCTAACCGCACTGTGCGGTCAAATGGTCGAATTCGGTACTCAAGTAGTTGAAATCCTTGCCCACAGCAGAGTCGTGGCCCGCCTGGGTCATGTGGGGGCCGAAAGCATTCTGGGCTGGAAAGGAGCTCTGTAGCTTGGGAGAGAGCTCGCCACCCCCTGCTTTACTGTGAACGTCTTGCCAACAGCAAACTAGAGTTACACTACAGCACTGTACACAAACCATAATGTCATAATAACTTTACACCAATCTCCTGCTTACGCACCATAAACATGAAAACACCAAAATTACCATACCTTTCTCATGTTTCTCAACACTCAGAAATAGTGACTAACATTTACTTTCCATCTTTTGCAGTACCTAATGCTCTACACAAGACCACGCAACATAACATAACCTCCACAAAAATCCACAAATTTGAGCACAATAGCTCCAACAAAATTCCAATACTTTATTCACACTCAGACCACCACCAATTCCAGCACAATACTTCAACCAATGTCAGGAAAAATCTCATAGTATCCAAATGCCTTAAAACAGAGTAAAATGACAATTAAATGGCATATGCAAAACAATGTAACTCATAGAGTTCACCAATCACTAGTTAATCCATAGCAGTCCATTAGCGTTCATTAATCACTTAATCCTTCGCACACTTGGCATCCCGGATGAGCCCCCACATTTCCCCTACATCTCCAGGAGCAGACTTCCAGCACTTTCAGGTACTATCCCATAGTCTCCAATACTGTCCATTACGCTCCTAGCGATGACCTTGGCTCTGCAGTGAGACTGCTTGGGTCATCTGTTTCATATGCTGTTTCCACAGCACACCGCTGAGACTGTTTTTGGCTTCCTGGTATCCATTTTACTGATGGGACTGCCCTGGGGGCAGCTGTGGCAGTCTCACCTCGTTTGCATTTGGACCTGGTCCACTTCATGAGTGCTAGTTGAGAGGAACCCAGATAGCTGACTTGGGTACTCCCTGGCAAAGTGTCACTCTGCATGACAGTTGAAGTACAGCCTGTGGTTTGGTTTTTCTGCGTTTCGCAACCAGAATCATCCAGGTGGCTGTGATGCTGGCTGGCTACCTGTTATCCCTAGATCTGGTTGGCTCATGGCGTGCCCTGTCATGTAAGGTAATAAGGCACCCGTCACAGCCCCGATGTTGCCAAGCACCTGGGTGAGCTCGGGATTCTGGTCCTGGGTCCCAGGCTGGACTAGGAGGCCAGACCTGTCTGGTGCCAGGGCCCGTGTGGCTGCAGCCTTGCCTCCAAAGGGAGACTCCACCTTTGCTGGTGGGACCCAGATGGCTCAGCCAACCTTGCCTGCCTCAGCCTTCTTGGATGTCTCTGGGTTCTCTTCCTCTGAGATCTGTTCAGCTGGATGGTAAGACTGCACCATATTCCGTCCCTGTTTCTCTGCCCAGTCACTGGTGCGGACATGACGCTTCACCTCTTGGAAGGCAACAACCTCATATTTTGCTGCACCAAAGTCCAGGGGTTTCAGGGAATTCCACCTGGTACCTAGCCTGCTCCTCCTGCAGGCCATCCATCAACCGCCGTAGGAGAACCTGCATGGCCCACTTGAAATATGCCTTGTCGTACAGCCACTTTAATTCAGTGGCATATTCTTCGGCTGCCTCCCGTGGCTTCTGGTCCCTATGACTGAACTGGGCCCCAAAAGATCATGCAGTTCCCACCTTGCGATACTGGAAGTCAAGCTCTGCCGTCAGCTGGTGGTAGCTCTGGCACACCTCCTTTGGGAGTTGAGAGTACATGGACTCTCCAGCATTCCCTTCGTGGGGCAGTAGCTCATCTAGACGATCACTGTCTGACCAGCAGTACCGGTCAGCTACATCACTAAAGCGGTTGAACCACATCTGCCAGGGTCCTTTTTCTGAAAAAGGTGGCACCTTCACATTGCTGCTATGCCCCTGGCTGGTCCAACTAGTGCCCAGCATACTACCTGAGCCCTGTTCAGACTATGTGTCATCCTCAACTGGGGAGAGCCTACATCTACCAGGCAGTGGGGGAAGGTCTACCCCGTGTCTCCGCTCTGTGTCCTCCTGCAGGGCTCTCTGATTGGCCTCCCTAGGTGGTTAATACTAGTACCTCTGATCACACTTTAGGGACTGGTAAGGCACTGCTCCCATGTCCGTGTCGGCATCACTCCAGGAGTATCCTGTGGAGTCTCTATAGGTGGACGTCGCCTAAGGCTCTGGCCAAGCAGCTGGTCAGGCAGTGGCCCTACATTGGTCTGAGCTCCAACCCAAGAAGTTCTTGGTGAGCCCCAAAGTGTTGGCATGCAGTTAGGCCAGAGAAGATTCAGGATTATGGTACAGCCTTGGGCCATATATGTGCCATGCATCAGCCTGGATGAGATCCCAGTGGGATCACAGATGTGCCCCTATAAACTGCTGGGATGGCTGCTGTCTCCGATTTAGCGACTGCCTGTTCTCTTGCCCCAGGTTTGGCCGACCATCCCCCTCTGGTGGCCCCTAGTGGTTCTCGTGTTGGCATGGTCCCAGGCACTGGTCACCCTAACAATGTTTGATCCATTCAGTTCTGGAACCCCTCATGGGCCCCCTCTCCATGATCCAGCCCTGGGTGGGCCCTCCAGCCGGTAGTGCCTCTCTGGCCATGTTGCTCTGGTCTTGGATGGGGCTGGGTGGTAGGCCTCACAGTGATGGATGATCTCCAACACTCTAGCCTGGCGGTCAGCTTCCCGTGGCACCTGTTACTGGACCTTTGCATCCCCCCCCCCCCCCCGGCAATCATCTGCTGGACAATGTCAAGAGTGTTTCTGAGAGGCAGCCATCATTGCTGACATTTGGTTGAAAGTGTCTTGCAAAGCAGCCCCCATGTCTGCCGGCAGTACTACTGGTGGCAGTGGCTTTGCAGTGTTGTCTTCTGGTCGCTGATCAAGGTTTCGACCAGCTGCTGCCCCAGGTAGCCGTCCCACGAGGGAAGGGTCTCCCCCTCTCCCCACGTCCTGCCTCATAGTTCTATCTGTCTCCTTTAGGCATGACTTTGGCGTCCCTTCGTGTGTCACTGCATTACTGGTCAATGTCCTGTTGGCTGACCCTGCGCCTCAGGGTGGGTGGGGGCAGGCCTTGCGTGGTAGGCTGGGCTGCCTGGCTGAGGTTGCCAGTCACCTGCTGCTCCTTTATCTGGCAAGCAGCCCTAGTTGACCCTCCGAAGGTTGTCATCTGCAAGCGTGTCTGCCCCCACCTAACTGGGTTGTGGTAGTCACCTGTCCTAACCTGCGGGTCTCGGGCCTTGCAGTTCCCGTTGGCTGATATCCAGGTCACCCTCCAGTCAGCGACAGCTGCCGCCAGCATGGCCATTTCGTCCTGTCAGTCCTCATCAGCATGATCAGTGGCGCTAGGCATTGGCATCTGCTGCTAGCAGTACTTGCAGGGTCCCCCAGGATAATTGCCAGCACCTCAGAAGCTCTGGTTGCAGAGGAGTGGACCGAGATCTCCAGCTTAGATCAATTGGCCCTCAAGTAGAGCTCTTGATGCATGCTTCTGGAGTCAGTATGGTGAGTTGGCAACCGCACCACTTAGTGGCTATAAGTCTCATCAAGTCTCAGTCCACATCTCTGTCTTGTTGTTAGCTTTTCATCATGGCCACATTTCATGTACCTGTAAATAAACGCACACGCTGGGTTACAGATGTGAAATATTAAGTAAATATACACAATGCCTACCAAGTGAGGGGTTCGTCCATCCATGCTATTGACATGGTTGCTTCACCAGGTTCTGGTGATGTGACACCAGGTGACTTGGTCCACCTCTGGTGAGTAACAACTGGGCACTGTGTATCATACAACTGTATCATTTGCTGCCTTATATCATGTATATCGAGGTTGCATAAGTGAGTACAGCTGTGCTAGTCATCAGTCAGCTACTAATGCTTGGTGTACAATGGTACGACTGCAAGACTGACCATCAGGAAACATCAGCATTGATGATAATGAACTCATTCAAGTTGTCAATCAATGTGTTTCAGATTTGACCAGCAGTGCCTCGGGGGTCAGTATGAAGAAGTTTGGCCAGCATGAAGAATTAACCAGCCGTTTGAAGCGTATCCTGACAGGGTATCCATTTGACAAGGAAGTCCTGAAGGAGATGGTTCAGAATGCAGATGATGCCGGAGCATCCAGAATTGTCTTCATAGCTGATCCAAGAAGACATCCTGCTGTAAAGATTGGGAAGGATAAATGGGACACGATTGGAGGTCCATCCCTGTGTATCTACAATGACAGGCCATTCACCAAAGCAGATATTGAAGGCATACAAAGCCTTGGCGAAGGTTCAAAGGGAGAAGATACCTTGAAAACCGGTCAGTATGGCGTAGGCTTCAATTCTGTGTACCATTTCACAGATACTCCTATGTTTGTGAGTGAGGGAAAGGAGACAGGGAAAGTCCTGTGTGCCTTGGATCCACATCACAGGTATGTTCCTGGAGCCACGGCAGATTCTCCAGGACAGATGTTTGACAGGATAGACGATCTGGAGGCTGCCTGTCCCAGATTACTGGATGCCTTCCTGGTGAATGAATTTCCACTGAAGAACTCCACCATGTTTCGTTTTCCACTGCGCACTCAATCCCAGGCCAGGGTATCTAAAATTTCACCAAAAGCTGTGACCGTGAAACAGATGGAAGCGCTACTGAAGAACCTCAGGAAGGACATGATGGAATGCCTTCTATTCCTCAACAATGTGTCAGCGATTGAAGTTGGTCACATGAATGCTGATGGAAAGTATGAGAAAATATTTGGAGCCAGGATTCACCTCTCAGCAGCTGACAAAAGGAAACAACAGACTTTCGTGCATGCTGTAAAGAAAACTTCCCGTTATCTGAAGGAACAGAAAGTGGACATAGAGAGTGTGAGAAGAGTTGATGTCCAGTATGTAGGCCAGGTTCAAGACAGCGAGGGGCGAGTACAGAAATGGCAGATAGCGCAAGTACTTGGTTTCAGCAATGCGCAGCAAGTTCACCAGTCAGTGCGCAAGGCGTATAGCCAGGGTGAACTTGGTATGCTTCCTCGGGCTGGGGTAGCTATGATGCTCGAATGTAATGGTGTAAGTCTACGGGACAAATACAAAGAGCTGCATCGTCTGTACTGCTTTCTGCCTTTACCAATACAGATCAACTTACCAATGCACATCAACGGGCATTTTGCTCTGGATCACGAAAGCAGGCGGGATTTATGGCATGACGATAACAACAGAGGATTCCGCTCAAAATGGAACGATCTACTGCTGCAGGATCTGATAGCACCAGCCTATGTGAAGCTGATGATGGAATCTGCAAAAGACAGAGTGCCCAGCACTGGGAAGGAGGGGGATGTTCTGAAGCAGATAGAAATATACTATCAACTCTTCCCAAGATCTGAAAGTTATAGCGACAAGTACCTGACCTCACTTTGCGATGTTGTGTACAAGCTTGTGGCAGCAGAACGATGCCTGCCAGTTTGCTTTCCAGGGAAGGATGAACAGGTCAGTGTTGAGTGGTACAAACCAACTGGCTGCTATGTAGATTCATTTGGTACTTTTGGGCACACTGGCAGCAAGTCTGAAAAGCACAAGGGCTTGATCAAGACACTCCTGCGATGCAAGTTCCCATTCCTCCAAGGTGTTCCATGGCATATTAACCAAAGACTGAGGGATGCCGGCGGGAGCTTGAAAAATGTCGAACCTGCAAATGTTGCCATGTTCCTGTGTGACTTCAAGAATACAAGCCCAGTGCTGAAAGACATGTGTCAACGTGGACCTGTGGCAGTTGATAGGACAGTGTTTGAGTCTGCTCAAAATATGAGCTCTCTCTACCGCTACATTATGGGAAACACTAACGGCAAAAAGATCTTAGTTAGAAGTCTGGAAGGCTTGCCATTACTGCTGACGGCTGCAGGGGAAGTCAGAAAATTTAGGTCCAAAGACAAGGTGATACTGTCTACCTTCTCAGACCTGGCGGTTGGAGCTGGTCCTTCAGGACAGTTTGTGCACCCATTGCTTGTTGAGAGTTTGGGTGATATTCGACATGACACTGCAGTGTTCAGTGACCTAACAGTGCAGAAGCTCGCTGACATTCTGGGCCAATCGCAACTGAAAGGTCTGGCAGAAAGCAAGTCGTGTGAAATGGGAGAACTGGCGGCAATACACCCAGAAGGAGAAGCCGGTGGCAAGGTGTGGCTAGCAAGGATGTGGACATTTTTGGCCAAATGTGCAGAAGTCAACAGGGAAGGCTTATGTTGGTCAAGACAAAGCACACATGAGAGTGAAAGGCAGGCCTTCGCAACCGTTTCTCCACTGCACCACTGGTGCCTTGTTCCTGTGCAGAAGAAAGAAGACATATCCTTGATTTGTCTGGATGCAATAGCCTCTGCCTTGGATGAATACCATCGGGGAAGCATGGGTGCCTTGCACACATATGAGGCAGCAATACATGCAGCATTGAAAAGACTTGGCCTTCCTCAGCCCTGCTACGCAGTACTCCAGGATACTCCCAGTGGAGCACAACTCATGTCAAAATGGGTCACTAGTTTAGACAAACCTGACGGAGTGCTTTTTGCACTTTCAGAACAGTTCAAGAAGTGTGGTGATGTTAATGAATCTCTTTTACCTGCAGAAGTGGATGCTGTGATGACGTACTTCTCATACAACCTGGCATGTATACAAGGTGTTCACTGTGCTGTCTCTACGTTGCAGCAGTTGCCCGGATACACAACAATGTCGGGCAGAGTGGTCAATTTGGTGTCCTGTTGTGCTTATGTTCTGCCGAAGCACATCCCAACTATTGAGATGGAAGCCTGGATGGGGGAAGGTGACATCGTCTTCCTTCAACACGTCGAGAACCCAAAGATACAGCAGTTGCTCAAATACATCGGCTGCATGGTTGTCACAGTGACTGAAGTGTACTGCCAGTTTGTCTTCCCACATTTCGACTTCCTTTCCGAAGAAGCACGAGACACACATATGGAATATGTGAGGGATCTCCTGGTTGACAAACATTCGGCAAGGTCAGTGCTAGGCTATGGAACAGATGAAAGGTCTACATTGATACAAGCCATTAAGGAACTGGCCTTTATTCAGGACTCGGAGGGAAGTACAAAAACTGTGAGACATTTCTATGATCCGCGTGAAGATGTTTTTGTGCGTTTCAAGAAATCAAGGAAACTGCTCCCAGAAAGATACAGATCTGAGCAGTGGTACTCTTTCTTGGAGGAGTGTGGCCTGAAGCACAACATCACAGAAGAAATGTTCCTTGAATTTGCACGGTCTCTGGAAGGTGAAGAAATTGATGAGAACTTCCACCAAAAATCACAAGCATTGCTTCAGTGCCTGTGCAGCAGTGATCACCTACACACAACATCCTTCCTTCACAAAGTACGAGACATTGCATTTCTGGCACCACACAAGGTAGGAAGTGAACACCTTGCCATTCATTCCCAGTTCAGACAGAAAGGCGATCTGAAGTCTGTCTCGTTCAAGGGAGCTGTGTGGCAAAAAGCAGAAGATCTGGCTTGGACTAATTGTGATATCATACCAGGCAGCATGGGCAGTGCAGAAGCTTCTGGAAGCTGGTGGTTGGGCTATGGATTGCAGCATTCTCTGGGGATCGTCACTGAGCCCAGAGTGGAAAAGGTCATTGAGCACATGGAGAACATCAGCCAAAAAATGTCAGTGGCCTCCACTGAAGATTTCCAACAGCACGCCAAAGCTATGGAAAAGATATCTGCAAAACTTGTGGCTTATCTGGATAAGAAGAAGGCTTCTCTAACGCCAGAACAAGTACAGGGGCTCTCCTGTCTGAAGTTTTGTGTGTACATTGACCGTATAGATGATGATGAGAGATGTATGCTACCTGTTAGACCCAACCAGCTGGTCCTGTCACGGTCCAGTGACCATGAGCTGTATCCATACATTGTCAGCTGCCCATCTTATCTCCATGAGCACAAGGAGCTGATGAAACTGTTGGGAATGCAGTCTTCACTCTCACTGCATCAGCTGGCTAGGGTTCTGGAAGAAATCTATGAATCCTCAGCTGGTGGCAAACTGCACCCAAATGAACATATAGCAGCAGAGAAGGCTACAGCTGGCTTTCTGGGCATGCTTGAGAAGTGCAAATCCACGTTTGATGGAGCCAAACTGTACCTTCTGTGTGATAAAGGAACAATACGTTCTGCAGTCAACATAGTCATCAATAACAGTGAGGAATTGTACAAGAGAATTGCTGGGCTTGGCGAGTATGAAGGTCCCATACTTTTAAGGGAGGGTGAGTTTATGGGCAAAGTGAGTGACTTTCAGGTACTCCGAGCTCTGAGACAACTGCCAACTGAACTAAGACCCTCACTCTTGACCACTCGTTACTTGGAACACGTACACAAAGGTGAAACAAAGTTCACAGAAGATTGCTCCCAGTTTGCACAGGAACTGAAAGATCGCTTCTGCCATGAAGACTTCATCAGTGGCGTCTCCCGCCTATTAGAGCATGCATCTATTTCGAAGGCGTCGAATCAAGAGGATGACACGAATCAGGAGAATCAGCAAATAGGGATTGAAGAGATTCAGAACAAATTGATGGCTGTTAAAGTGCGCTCTGCAGACAGATTGGTGACCAACTTGATCAGTGCGGAAAATGAGAAAATGGAACACAGCTCACGTTCCGTAGATTACTTCATAGGAACAGAAGATGATGGTACACTGACCATCTATGTGACACCTGAGATAGAAACAGAAATATTCTACGGAGACCTTGCTGAGAGAATCAATCATCTGTTCAGTGGGGTAATGCACAACAAGAGTCTTGCACGTCTCGAATCCATTCTCAGAGGCAAACTTGGTGGTCTACGTGGCTTGCTCGACAGATTCGAAATACCTGGGGGATCTGTCAAACGCAAAGCCATGAGCCGTGAGGAAGCATTTGAACCTGGCCAGTATGTACCAGTAGATCTCCATCATCTACTTGCCCAGGAAATTCTTCATTTCTCCAAGGAAGAAATTATTGCCATTGAACTAGATGACCCAATCAACAGCAAAGATCATGATCATGGTGCTAATGCACCAACCTATATCTTTGCCAAAATTGTTGCAAAGGTACCGGCTGAAAATGAAGATGACACCACTCTGCTTGGATCACGTTACACTGTCCGTATTGGACAGAATAAGCAGAAGATTTACCCTGTGACCAGTTTGTATCGCTTCGAAAGACAGCATCGACAAGCTACGAGTGTTCTCCCTTCAATAAGTGACATTAAGAATGAAGTGCAAGAGCAACTAGAAGCAGCCCACAAACTGTCAACTGAGGAACGAGACAACATCGTAAAGCGTTTGACACTGAAGTGGCTTGATGACACACGCCCAGGAATTGATGATATACGACAAGACATCCTCGACATCATATCCTCTGAGGTTCAGAGGCTTCGAACATCAGACACTCAAGGTTGTGCTGTTACTCAACACACCCAGCGGTATAGACCTAGGAGAAATTCATGTCGAGGATATCATGGTGGATCCACAGCTGATAGCAACTCAAGGATAATGGATTATCTTGTGCGGCGTTCCCAACAACATTCAGCTGCGCGTGCAGTCTACAATGACAACCTTAGTCAAAGCAGAAGCAATCCTGGAGAGCGTGTCTTCAGTCACCGTGATGATGTTGTCGTTCCTAATCCTCAGCTGGGAGAATCCTACAGATGGCTGCAGCAGGCTGCACACGACCTGGCCAGGGCGGGCAGAGATGATGGCACGGAGAGTGGGGCACACCAGTGGAACTGCAGCGTGGCCTATCAAGTATGGACATTTTAAATATTGATATTAATTTATTAATATTCTTATAACATGTATAAGGTGCACATTTTGTATACAGGAACTCATATATGGACAGTCCAACTGATTCATTAGATTTGACCTTGAGTGACCTTGAAAGGTCAAAGTTAAGGTCACCCAAATGTTAAAGCCTGATATCTCGTAATGGAGCAAAAATTAGGCCCTACATTGTATCTCACTATTAATCATTAATAGGAAACCATATATGGCGAGTCCAATGACACCATGATATTTGACCCTGAGTGACCTTGAAAGGTCAAAGTCAAGGTCACTCAGATTTTAAGGCCTGTATATCTCATAAAGGAGTCGAGTTAAGCCCTATGTTACTATTAACCATCAATAGGAAACCATATATGGGGAGTCCAATGACACTATCACACTTAACCTTGAGTGACCATGGTGACCGTGAAAGA
>JAAUYG010031970.1_pt1 | contig 10410 bp, 4 predicted proteins | sample 7278091 | NCBI WGS metagenome assembly JAAUYG01 (sample SAMN14350201, study PRJNA611818) | marine sediment metagenome | isolation source: surface marine sediment (0.6m) | place: French Polynesia: Moorea | collected 2018-08
CCAGTTTAAGATCAGACAAAGTATTGTGGAATGCAAAAGTATCAAATTTTCGGATCAGATCAAAATTTGATCTGATCCTCCCTTGATCCACTATTGTGGAACCGGGGCCTGGTGATCTTAAGTTTGGAAAAGACAATGGTTACCAAGAACTGAAGTCTATTTCTATATAGACTTAAGATTTTTTCAGAAACTGGATGCTGATCCCCATCCTAAGATATCTGTTTTGGTTATACATTGTGAATGCTGCAAACTGGTCTGGGGTACCTGACTGATGCATGTGCTTCGATTGCATCATTCTGGATATATACATCCCTGTCATGACAAATGACAGGATATGTGACTTTTAGAGATAGATGAATGAACAATACCTGAGACAGATGATGGAAAAGACAGCTATACCCATAAAATGAGGATAAATCAGCACGAAGATGGCAGAGAACGGGTTATTGATGACAGAGAGGCACAAGCTATACATACATTTAAATGTCTGCCATTTTCTTCTTTCCACAAACGTGACAAAGGCCAATATGAACTAATTCTCTTCACAAAATAATAAAAAATACAATGTAGTTACAAGGATATGATTTGTTATTACCATGTGTAGATAAAAGTAGAAACGTCTGTGATTCGTCCCTGATTATTTGGAAATGTAACTTCAACCATTTACGTCAGGCATGTAGCCAAAAACTAGGCTAACGTTTGACCTTGTCATTTATGAAGACGAGAGCGGATGAAGGATGATGTAGTGCCATAGGGTTATCTAGTGCATCACACCATAATCTTGCTACTGGCCTGTGCCGAGTCCTTCCTCAGTCCGCTATGGAGTTGGTCTGAAGAACGTGAAGTGTTACTGAAGTACTATAAGTACCCCCTTGCATTATAGACATGATAATGTGTCATAAGTCTACAGGAAATACAGTCAACCTTCAACGTTAGGATAATAAATTTTATCAAGATCCTTTATATTCAGCTTTGTATAGCCCCATGTATATAAATTAATGTTATTATATGCAGAAAAGTTATACCTAATACATTATGCCAGTATGTTAGCCATTCTTAATAAATTATGTTTTAATGTAAGTTAATGTAATTTAGCCTCTAACACTGGAGAATTTGACATCAAAAATGTATTTATAGAGCTCTCCTTTATTTCTTAACCCTTAACATTCGTTTCTTATTTTTACATTGGCAATTAATGCACTAGGAAGATTGTTCAATGCATGGAATTACATTATGTTTAAATTAACATTACAGTCTGCAGCTCCTATGTTATCTTTGATCAGATGTATTCTGAAATCTTCTTATATTCATGACTAATTGTTGTTAACGATTACCAAATAATGCATGACTAACACCATGTCTGTAGGTTAAATAGGCTGTCGAAGATGTTTATGTTCCTTGTGTGGCTGTCTGGTGGTCAGATGTGTGCATGAACACCTATAAGCGGTACTGATACCATCTGCTGATACATGCATGCTGGTAAATATTATGGTTTAATGATCACTGCACTTGTATGTATACATTGATGCATTAACTGTCCGCATATTTGTTTTTATATGTGCATCATCATCATCATTATCATCATCACCAATAGTAACAAGATTTGAAACCTTAATCTGTGCAGGAACATGTTAGGATACACAGTAGTTCGTGGTGATCTTATATCTTTCTTTGCGAATTTACAGCTATAATGTATTACTCCAGCAGTTCATTAAAGTATTGGACATTACCGGGTACTCTCAATCATATCATTGTGCATTAATTTGCTTCCAACTTAAATTTGAGTCACCAAACTTATTTCTTCCTCATGAGTATAAATAGGAAGTCAACCACATTGGTGTCTGACTCCAAAATTTCAGCGAGTTACTTATTGGGATACAGTGGTCCCCCTCTAATAGGGACACCTACAAAATGTAGACATAGGTTGTAAGCAGTGTATTACCAGTGCCCATGCATGCCATCATGGTCCCAGTAGTTTGCATCTATTAAAGTGTTTTGATCTCCAGAGAATTGGTAGGTATTAATTGGAATAAGCTGGTCTGTTTAAAAACATGCACTTAAGTGGTTTGACCTCATTTGAAGAAAAAAATATTAAAACTACTGGTCCATGTCACCCATGCCACCATGGTACAACCAAATTAAAGTCCTCTATAATGTGGACATAATGTGGATATTTTCCTCTTCTGACAGTAATTGGTATACACCGGTCGTGATCTTTCATGACATTTTTGTTTGACAAAAGCATGGTATAGGGCAGTTCAAAGTTTAATTGTATTTAATTGTGGTGTGAGCAATTAATATATTGTTAAGCTAGCATATGCCAGTATTTCAGTATGTACTCATAATCAGAGAATAATAAATACTTTGTCAATTTTATGACTAGTTTAGGTATTATATTAAGGTCAATCTCACCATCCATATCTTAACTAAATGGGCCTGAAATAACTATGATTTATTGTATAAAAGTTTAAAATACAACCTTTTCGTTCCATATATCAAGAAGTTAAGGTTATTGTTGCATCGGTCGATCAATGCAATTTTCATTATATTACTTAAGCTTCACAATTATTTTTAATTCATTTCACAATAATATTTAAAAGAAAAATTGTCACCTATCAAAATATCTATCTATCAGTAATGATGATCTCTATATCATCTATTACCTACACATTTTTAGATTTAAAACTAAAATTGTCACCTATCAAAATTATACATGTACTACTATACTACTATTATACATATTACTATCAGGGTAATATGATCTCTATCTGACCAATTACCTACCTGTCAAACATCCCTTAAGAGCAATGCTATAAATTTTCAACATTCTGTACATTTAGAATGTATGATTTGTGTCCTCTCTTCACATATATTTAAATTTTAACAAGTTGTTGCTTCTGTATAATTAGATTTCTTCCATAGTTACCTGTTGTCAATAACAAAGCAGCTTCTCACAGGTTCATATTGTCACTACTTACTGTTAGGCATGTGATGTCTAAAGCCTATAACTGGTGCATGTAGTCATAAGTACTGGGCCCTGCAGTTTCTGGTGACATTAAACCACATAGCACCATGCAAGGTCAATATCAGTCAACAGCCAATACAAACATCAAGTATTGACTTAAAGCCCCTGGCACATAGGTGAGTAGGTATACAGAAGCTACTGATTTATTGAAGCATGTCTTCATGCCTCACAGCTCTGTTATGGGTATATCAGGGCAGCTTTACATGATGCTCCTGCAAAAACAGGATTTGGATTGATTTTGCTGTCACCTCAAGCCTCATGCATGACTCCATGGACACCACACGTGTGACCGATTTTAATATATGAATCTTGTCATGTTTATCTTAGCTACAGCATATTCTACATGCATGGAAAGATAATGCCCATAAGGACGTCACCTGCATTAATTATGTAATTGCTAAGCTTCCACTGACATCCATGCAGTGCAAAGGTTGTAGTAATTAATCTATTTTTTTTGTGCTAATCAATGCTCAGAGCACCGCCGATGTTCTGGTAATTAGCAACATAATGTTACATGCAGGAAATTGTCATGTCAAATCATTCCATTTCACTTCTTAATTATTATCATTGAATTCTTGCAGATACAAAACTGGTAGATTATGCTACAATAATTTATACTGGTAATGTTTAATCTTTAACATCGTGTTGCCAACGGTCAAAGTACATTATGTAAACGAAGCCATGAAATATGCACGTGCTGCTCAGTTTAGGCCACAAAGTTTTAATTAAACAATGTCTATGTGTTTCCATCATTTTAAGAAAGTTAATTTTGTGTAGGTTCAATTCAAATAAAACGAAAGAAAAAAATTACAATTTGAATATACATGTACGTAATAGGGAGCCACAAATAATTTCTGAATATCCTCATGCAAACTTAATTACCAGAATTGTTATATACCTACTTGAACACTTCCCCAATACTTTGATTGTTTACCATAAGGAGGGGTATACATGGGTTAAAATCAATTCGACCGAATCGCGCGAATCAACTGTTTTGGACTCTGTTAAAAAATAAAAGTCGAATCGGCCCATATTTTATAGACTCATGTACCGGTATACCCCTATTAGGGGCCAGGCCATGAAGTTAAGGCTGTGTGGTTTAATTGCACCTTAATGTAACCTACCGGTACTTTTTCCAGTGATATGAATAAATATTTACTTAAAAGAAACAAATGAACCACGTATTAAGGTATGCCCTTTGTGGCAGCTGTGCAGCATTGCCATGGCTCCTGGCCCATTGCACTAGCTAGACACTTGTTTATATAACTATCTGGACCTTTTGGGTGGCGATTCACCACCCAAATGAACTCTTCTTGGGGCTTGTCCGTCATCGTAAAGTTTAAATCAACACAATGTATTTCTAAAATGCAGCAGTAAGTATATAATAATAGGGTTATTATTCATTCAAGAATTCAGGGTATGGAACCAATTATAGCTTCTTCACAGGCACAGAGGGACTCATAAGCTTGTCCCTCCTGAACCAGTGATTATTCCATACGATAACAATATAATTCTTGTCCTGTCTTGATCAAAGAATTCATTTAGTGTTATGATTACAGTATTGCATATATTTAACAGCTGACCTTTGCAATAATCAGGCATGCAATACCTGTATAGCTTTTTTGAGATTTAATATACAGCAAGGTATGTCTACAACCAGAGTCTAATATAAAGCTGTACATATCATGTTTCTTGAAATATCTGGTCATATAATATGAATAAATATAAACATATATTGGCATGTGTTATGTAAGATGATGATCACATAAGCCAAAGTTAGGAAAAACATGGTGTGGAAAAAGTTTCCCCTTTATTCTTTCATATATATTTTTTTCAATTTGTGCCACATTATTTGTTCCATTATTATTGTTCATGTCTCTCTTCGTTTATTTCTTTCTTCATTTATATACTAATCTATACAAGTTCTATCAAACATAACATGTGTACCAATATAAATTTAAAGGTACTGGGTTCATGCCTGTTTGACAGAAAAGCAAATGTCGACTAAAACGAGAGCTACCTGATAGGCCTGAAAATGGCGCGAAACACGTATACGATAATAACGAGAGCGACCGCAGCGCTGCTGCAGACTAGCGGTAAAATAGGTAAACATTGTCGGTGCAACCGGATGATGGAATATTGACATTTTGCTGCCCTTTCTTGGAAATGGGTATAATGATCTTCCTAGTTCACGTGAGTGCGGTTATCCTCCGACAGACTGAGACATGGTAGGTTTAGGTTTCCAGAAACGGGAATAGCTAAGCATAGGGAAGGATTAGCCAGCCCCTGGTTTGGCTAATTTCTGACGTCAATGCATGCGAAATGGAATGTGGAACATTCAGTGGAACTTGATGGAAGTTTCGGTGTCACATTCGTCACTGCAGGCGTCGCACCTGGTAGCTTCCATTACGCAGGCCAGGGCTAGGGTCAATCTCTGTTGCTCGTTGACGCATGCAGTGAGTCACGACACGATTGTATGTATTGGGTTGCACAATAACATGTGGATTGGGAAATAAATATACGGATATAGATAGATGTAGGCCCGGTTGACCACAGCGCTGGACGCCTTGTCAAAGAAAAGTTAATTAAAATGGATAGTGTCAGCTATCCAGATAGCATCACTAGTCTATCTCATGATTTGTCTTTTAAGCTATCTTGAGCATTGGTATGTTTGTGATTGTGAACACAGGCGCTTGAAATATAAAAAAGAATACCCACCGTATACTATATATACACGTGTATATATAGTATATATTTTTTTTTTCATTTTCAATATTTCTAGCGCCTGTGATTGTGAACACACAGGGTAGTCACCACAATACAATCAGATACACCGGACGCATATGATATATGTAGGGATAATCATCAATGAGCATGGTTTTATGGTAGATCTATGCCTGTTGAAGTAAAATTTTAAAGTTACAGTTTAATTTGCACCACATATGTAGTACTTTATTGTATTTACCTAACTTAAACTTAGTATTTTTGCATTTAATTTACACGGTAATGTAACATTAAGCAGCTTGAACTTAAAATACAATAGTATTGGCTGTTGGCAGATTGTAGCTTCAGCGTAAGAGCATGAAGAGTAAGACATTAAATTTTAGCTAAGCAGCAGTTGCAAATTAATTAACGTCAACTTAGTTGTATGTAGCCTGCCCCAGGCAGCCTGGCTCTTATTTCTTGCCATCTAACAGCCCTGAATCTTCTAGTTAATTAGTTATGTGACATTTACTTTTTGCCTTTTATTCCATAATCCATTTACCAGTATTATGTACTTGTAAAGAGTGAGTCAAATACATAGTAAGTTGCATTGTGGGAAAACTATTGATAATGTTTACGTTGCTGTTTATTTATGGCCCCAGACAGTTGAAATGTGGCATTGAAAGAAGTGGGCCATCTATAAATAGATCGGCTGTTACTATTTTTATCAGCACAGTCACAGGGCAGTGTTTCCCCCAGTGCCTGTGGCGATATATATTGGCTGACCGCAGAAGTGACGTGTGGCACTGCAGTCCAGGGTGGCAATGGTGTGGGGTAAAAATGCTGCACACAATGACAGTAACACACACTAGGGGAGGAATTTCAATCCTGTGTGCAGTATTGAAGCAGCTATCATAGCTATGTGGACAGTAAAATAAGCTATGGAAGATGCCCGTATTAATTTACAAAAATGTCAGTACCAAAGTTATGTGGAAAGTAGTGGAACTAAAACATTCACGCAGAACATGCAGAAGGCACATTTGTCAGATCACCTGATAAATGTTTTGGGCATAAATCACTACCAAAAAATGTGTTAAAAAAGCGAAAGTATCAGTTCCTGATATTTTTATTGCATTGTAATTTAAATAATAAGGTTACTATAATACTATTACATTGAATTTGAATAAAGTAATCCTTCATAAGGCCTACAATACACTAATATTTTGTGAGTGTGTAGGTTGATGACTGTTTTGGTACCAATGATGGATTTCCTTTACTAAAACGTGGGCATTGTTTTTGGAGCCAATAACGGCTTTTCATTAAAACATATAATTTGAATGTTCTCATTTGGTAGCTGGACAACGACATTGTGAGTTATGCTGTATAACATGCACAACATGGAGCTGAACCAATACCGAATTCCAGTGTGTAACACTGTCTGTTATTTGGATATATTCCTTGGCTAGCTTATCTGACAGTTTTGCTTGATGGTAGTCTTTGCATCGTCTTGATTTTACTTTTCCTTGTTTCAGACGGGCTAGAAGATGTCATGACTCTTGAAAAGGAAGGCCAAGAACCGGCGAAGAAAAATGAAGGAACATCCAACAGGATGTTTCGTCAGCGGCCTGTGCAACCTTCCCAGAAGCCCCCCAAGCCTCCTCCACGCGTGATCCGTGAGCGACCGGCTTTAGAGCGTCGTATCTCGCTTATAAGCCATGACACAGAAGACAGCGAAGCTGGTGGCGAAAAGAATGTCATCCCTATATTGGAAGGACAGATGGAGGACCTGCCACCGATTTCCTCCAAAACTGTGCGGGTTTTCCTCAGCTCAACCTTCTCAGGTGGGACAAGCATTAAATAATCTAACAGATTGTCTTGGATCTGGATTGCTCTCAAAGTAGAAATGTGTACGTGGAATTTGTTCTGCTAATTTCATGGATTATTAAGCAAAATAATAAACTTAACTTTTATTCCCAGAAAATAAGTTTTAATTACCTGTATACCAGTAGTATAATGAGTATTGCTGTTGGTGGCAAATTTCATGTGCCTGGTTCAGAAATGAAAACAATAAGCAGGGTTGGACATTAACTTATTTTGAGGCTTGTCCTGTCAGACAAGTGAGTGTAATTTTCACTTGTCCGAACTGAAAATTCACATGCCCACATTTTTTGTCTGGTGCTCATTGATAGGATTTTCTGTTCCTACAATTGCTTTTAGCGTAAAAGAGGACTCAAATTTTACTTGTCCTGTATAGGACAAGTGGGGGGAATTTCAGTTGTCCAGGGCAGTCGGACAATCCTTAATGTCCAACCCTGATAAGTATCACAGACATTTCTACCTTTACAGTACTTGGCTAAGGACTGTAGTACATGAATGAATACTACTCTTTCTTTCCATTAGAAGATTGTTTTTTTAACTGAAAACAGGTAGCATTGATTTTACTTAACATATGTACTGTACTGCGCGAGTGAAATTTTGTGGGAGCTTCTGGATGTTAAAACAGCCATCAGACACGTGACACTGGCACACATTAATTCCAAACAACATTTCCACATTTACAGTACAATGCTCCGTACCTTTTCAAGAGCATAAGGTCAGCCAAAAAATATGGTCTTAGCCAAAGGTGTTCTTAAAATGGAGGGATATATTGAAAAATATGAGTGATATATCAGATGGTTGCTTTGAGATGTAGGGGTCTTAAATCACAAGGACCACTGTATTTTGATTTAAAGGACCTGTTGCAGCAAGGAAATTTGTTATTTGACAGGCTATCTTTAACAACATACTGAAGACATTTAAGTCATTGCCTACAGTCATGTATTTAAGACACATGAGACACGGCGTGTATAAAAGCGGGCTATTCACATGATTCAAGGGTCATGAATATTTGCAGTACCGGTACTGGTTGTAACAGTATTTAGACTTTTTTGTGACCCATAGAGCAAGAACTAAGAAAGGGTGTATCATGTATATGGAAAGGTAATTGTATGTGCGGGCTGAGCACAAGACAAAATCCAGTGTTGCTGAATATCCTATTCCTGTATGGGCCAAACTTTATTTTTCCTGGAATTCATTTGGCGCTGTGACTGCCAATCTGCCATCATAACTATCCCATAATCATAGCCGCTGTGTAATGTGTAGGTGTAAAAAGCATTGTTGTGTGAGTGCTGCAACCACTTTGAAGTCAACTAGCATGTAGTATGTGTGGTATATTGTGTGGCATACATGCTAGCAAGAGTGACTAATGGTTGAATTTATATAATCATGATAATTGGGTTAGATTTGAAGATGAAGGACAGATTAGAATTTTGAATCGCAGCATTCACTGAATATATACATTTGATTTGACTGTCAGGAAGTTTTTTGTTCTGCAACTTGGTATTATTTGTACACAGGACTTTCCCTAGGGGGCAGGAGCCTTACATGACTTGCAAGTTGTATGATTTTAGTGATAGAATGTGTTTGATTTTTTGCACTCCGTGATGATTTTTACAAACAGTGTAATACCAGTAGTATAGTGGTTGAGCATTTACCCCACATGCGTAAGGTTAGTGGTTCGAACTCGGCCCAGTTATGCTAAAGACATTGAAATTTGAAGTTCTGGTGCTCCTCTTGGCATTCAGCACATAGATTTAAATAGAGACTGACTGGCCGGCTTGGAATCAGGATGATGGTCTGGGTTAGGACATCACTGCATACCTGCGGCATGGTGTTTCAACTGGCTAGGACTAAAAAGACTGGCCACAGTTCGGACTAGTACAAGACTGGTCCAATACATACACACTAATAACTACATAGATGACCTTGTTCGTAGATCAATCCATGGGGCTTGATGAACCTTGTTCCAATCGTTGTGAGACTGCAAAATTGTCAAATCACCCTATAAACATTGTTCACTGACTGACTGACTGACTCAACCCACTCACTACAAATAGTGGTCCTCAAACTGTAACCGTGTACACTACAGTGCTGGTATTGATTAATAATGTATGACTATGGCAAGGTTGTGCCGAAACAAGAAATGTCAAAAATCTCACTTTGTAGCAATACACCAGATACACATGGATGCAGGACTCCACAAAGTGCCACAATGAAGGCAATACATTACATACACGTGTGTGTTATGGCACCATTAGGCAGTGAATAATCATTGCCAGTGCTGTCTGTGACTGCTGTCAATGTCCGTTCCTTGCTGACTTGCAATAAAACTGCTGTGAGTCGCCCAGGCTTTCTAAACTTAATTGTCAATGCACACGCAATGTTAAGAGTGTTTGATTCAGTCGTTCAGAGCAGCTTTGATTTATAGAAACAGGACCGGAGTTTTTGATTATAAATGCAACCCTGTCTCCCTCAAAATAAAAACACAAGAACCACGAAAAAGTGGGTAATGCAATAGATATGTATCCATGGTACAATAGATGTACTACTAGTATGGTATCCGTAGTACAATAGATGTACTATGGTATCCACCACATCCATAGTATACAATGGATGTGGTGATGTTACTGATGTAATGGTTGATGTAGGCGGAAGGACCACTTCCCTCCCAACACGATCGAGTCATCTTTAGACAATGTGCAAGCATGTGGTTGTTGTTGCCTGGAAACCACAATGTTTGTCAACTTACCATTACAGGTAGACCATTTATGGCTTTGCATTGGCTTGTTGAATGATGATGTGAC
>JAAUYG010143356.1_pt1 | contig 10410 bp, 5 predicted proteins | sample 7278091 | NCBI WGS metagenome assembly JAAUYG01 (sample SAMN14350201, study PRJNA611818) | marine sediment metagenome | isolation source: surface marine sediment (0.6m) | place: French Polynesia: Moorea | collected 2018-08
AGACATGTATTCAGCCGTCAGCAAAGGACCCTTCCAGTTTTGTTGATACGATGGCAGCTGAAAGTCTACAGCTTGTAAGACGGGATAAACCAGGAGCTGAAGCTTTGGTTGGACAGAGAATTTCTCGTCTCGTAGTTTCAGAGCAACAGCCGCGGCAAGGTTGCCTCCAGCAGATGTTCCTGTTATTCCAACCCTTGTAGGGTCCACGCCGAAATCGGCAGCGTGCTGTAGAAAGTATTTGGCAGCCACCACGCAGTCTTCGAAGGGAACGGGAAAAGGGTATTCTGGGGCAAGCCGGTACGTCACAGATACGGACACAATGTGTTGGGTTGCAGCAAGTCTTGACAGAAGTGCAGTGGCATGAGTGGCGGTTCCTGTAATCCAGGCGCCACCATGTATATAGATCAAACCCTTTTCACAGTCTGAGCACTTGTCCAGCTTGGGGCGAAATACTGTAACTTTGACTCCGTTAAAATCTGCCTCTTGAATGTCAACGGCATCAAGCAACTCGGGATCCAAAGGGGGCTGTAGAAATAACGTTGACACGGTATTGAAACTGCTGCCATATGACGTAATCTGAAGTGTATCTAAGGTCCACAGCAGATTGTTAACGACTTTAAATGCTGCAAGACTCAGCCGTAACTTCCATGGACTGGAGAAATGGCGTGGGATTGGCTGATACAGCCACACCCCAACCATGGCCAGGACAACCGCAGACAGTATCAAGGTCTTCATCGTCACAAAGAAGAGACTTAAAAGTCTTTTAAACACTTACGAGTGTCTGACTTTAATGACGTATTGTTCCAAATGCTGTTGGGTGACGCGTGGCCCCCCGAATATTTCTTAATCAAATGACTCTATTGCTGCACTGTGGCACTTTTGGATCTTGCCCTGCGATCTGATTAAAGTATACGTGTCAATCTAGAAGGAACACACAGCGGCCGTATCCTGTGTGCTATATTTTATCTTCCACTTAGATAAACTGATAGACCCTTGAACCTTTGCCTACCGTATCAATAGCAAAATCGTTGTGTCATTACCTTTTTCCTTCGAGATTTGGGCAATAAACCATGTACGCTTTTTGTCTTTATTTGCACATCCAAATTCTACCAGCACATCATTAACTAGGTTAAAGATACCATATGCACACAGTATAACCAACTAAGCTGATTGGTTAACACCTGTTTGACAGGAGAGATATCGTCATCATGTGGGCGTCCGTCTGTCTGTAAAAAAGGTTTAACTTTTAGGGACAGCTATGAGCTACTTATTCACTTTTCGTAGTTATCCCCCCATTTAGTCAGCTGAGCTAGTGAAATTAAGTCTTTGTCCCTAACACGTATAGATAGTGAATTAGTTAAAGACCCTAGATATTTTTAGCTTTGCATTCTTTATACTTTCACCCCGGACTTTCACTCGATCGCCACCGCGGTGAGGTAATGTAGTGATTCAGCGTTCGCCTGCCATGCGGGAGGTTGGTGGTTCGATCCCGGGCCGTGTCAAACAAAAAAGACGTTAAAATTTGAGGTTCTGCTGCTCTGCTTAGCGCTTAGCACATAGGGGTTAAGAGACTGACTGGTCGGCTCTGAGTCAAGATAATGGTCTTGGTTGGGGTATCACTGCCTACTCGTGGCGTGGTGTTTCAGCGGGCTAGCACTGTAAAGACTGGCCGCAGGTGGGACCAGCACAAGACAGGTCCAGCACACACATACACACACCTACATACACCAGCCTGATCACCTGCTCAGAGGCCAAGCCACTGAGGATGGTAAACCTAGTTCCAGTGGCAATAAGACCGAGACGATGTGAACCTCGACTTAAAGCATTGATCACTCACCCACTCGCTTTAAAATGTACTACTACATGCAGGTGTGGGCTGTTTTAGCAAATTATAACTGTTTGCTCAGACAGATGTTTCATATGATAGTCCGCATGTAGCCAGGTTGGAGATGTTTTTTCTTTGATTTTCCGATTTTAACTCAGCCTTGTGCCGTTGCATGACAGAGGTGTTGTCATGGCGTTGGCGATCGTCTTCCGTAAAACCTGTTTTCTTGGAAATCCGCCAGTGGATTAAGGCCAAATTTTGTGGAAAGGTACATGTACCTATCCCCCAAGTTTTCTATGTTGCTGTGGTTGTTTTCAAAAGTTTTTACATTTATTTATTTGTTTTTTTTCTTATTGTTAACATGGGACCACATTCGAGTATACGTATGTGTTTATCTTCAAACAGTATTTTCTGACAGTACATACCAAAGCAGAGAACTCACAGAAGCTCACTTATGCTGCTAAGGAAGATTTCTACTAAAGTTTTAAAGGAATTGTGCAATTTCAGACAAGTGCAGCGAATGAGCCCAATACAACCTTGAGCACTACAAGGTAAGAGGTACCCCATATAATGTACTATTTCTCTCCTAGATTCCCAAATTCTGCTCATATCGCTATATGACAAGCCATTTTCCAGTTTATGGCAATTTTCGGAAAAGGTTCACCAAATGACATAATGAATGTGACGTAAACAGTACTAGGTTAAATGTACATAATAAACAAGTGCTTTCTGGTGCCCCCGAGTCCCAAATTTCACTCTGCAACGATCAGCCGTTTTTAAGTCTCAATGACGTGCCATTTCGCACCAGTGCACCAGCTGAAGTTCTTTTAGTTTCCTTATATGGCACAATGATGATCTTGAAATGAAAGAAAAAAATAAAATATATCCAACATTCCAAAAATTCCCAACTAATTTTTATTGGGACCAAAACCAGCAGCCTTAAAAATTGTCCACAGAAGCTTCATTGTTGTAGGAGTAGCGTTCTGAAAATTTTGAATTTAATTATAATTTTGCAAGTGAACTAAATGATGCCAAAATAGCAACGAACAGTTCGAGGTCAAAAGTACCCTGTGCATATGTTACAAATGTGCCTGATTCACAACTGTCAGTCTGTTCTGCTCTATGCTGAGCCATTTCCAGATAACTGCAACAAGCGATTTTGCCATTACAATGTGACTACAATGTAAAATTTAAAATAAATTGTTCAAAATCAAAAATTCAACATTCCTCATTAAACGTTTAACTCTCGAAAATACTTAGTTGGCAAGATTTAAAAATCCGTTAGAAGTGACATTTTTCTATACCATAAGGTTTAATGTTAACTAGACCGAACAAAAATCGGCAAAAATGGGGTCCCGGAGCAGTAGTCTTTCGAAAATCTTCACATAGGAAATTTTGCAAAGTGCACCGAATGACCCCCCATACTGAAAAATCAGACATGAAACATACCCTATATATGCCGTTCCTAGGACCACGCATCCAAATTTTTCATCCGCTTCGCCCCAAGATGAGCCATTTTCAAGATATTGCACATTATAGGATTTTTCCATTGACTCATATATTAAACTTGCAAAATGCCACAAAACTGTTAAAACATGACCGATTGCCAAAAAGGTAATAGCCTGTATTCCACCAAGGTAGCCAATTATAAGTTCGGCTGAGACTGGATGAAAGCAGTGGGAGTAGTCGTCTTTTGAAAATCTTAACATCGGAAATATAGTAAAGTGCACTGGATGACCCCAAACGGAACTCACAGAATCATACATGAACAGACCATACATATGCAGTGCAACGACCACAAGTCTCAATTTTTCATCCGTTTCGCTAAATATGATCAGTCGTTTTCCAGATATTACACAGTTTAAGAATTTCCCCATGGTCTCCCAGTTTTGCAAAGTACACCGAATGACCCCAAACTGAAATCAATAAACGCGACATAAAAGTCCCCTGCACATGCACAAGATTAGGAGTCCCAAATTTTTATCCGTTTTGTTCTAAGGTCAGTTTTTTTTAGGTCAGATATTCAAGTTTTAAAACTTTGGCCGATTGCCAAGAAAGGCAGTAGCCTGTATTCCCCCATGGTAAGTAATGCCCTCGTAAAGTTTAGATGAGATCGGATGAAAACAGTAGGAGCATCGTTTTGAAATGCAGAGCCGTATATGAGCCTTTGTTAACAAAACTTTCAAAGAGTCAAAGGGCCATAAAATAAAAGCCTATATTCTCGCATGACTCCGGAAACTGTTGGTCCAGGAGAAGCGTTTTCAAATTTTAGCTGAAAAAATCGCAAAAATTTCAGAATTAAAAATTTTGAAAAAAAAAAAAAAGAGAAAAAGTATACGGAGATTGGTGAAATGGCGGATAGGTAGCTTCCCATAAAATTTGGCTTGGTTCCATGCTATGATTTCCAAGAAACCCTATTTAACGGACGGACAGACGACAGCACATGTAGCTCTGCCGACACAGTCAAACAGAGTTAAACATCTGGACACTATTTTTATAGATGCTGTCTCCAACCGTATCCACAAATGGTGGTGCTTGTTTGGTACTTTTCTGACCAGTTATAGAAAGGTAAGAAAATTCGCCTCCCATTTTTTTTATTTGTAAATCGTTATAAAATTTAGTATATTACTATCTCCAGAAGTGTCCAAATTTTGGTGACTGCATTTTTTTTTCGATTTCGCGAGAATAATTATTGTAACTGTCCCACTCAGTAAAAATGTTGATCCATCATCGATGGATCAATAAATATAGAACACAGGAATCCAAAATTATTGCAGCATTTACATATGAAACCCCATGCACACGATCTACTGATCAAGATAAACAGAGTATACCGGATAATCCATGTGGCTGGTCAGGGTATGTCCTCAATTTTGGTAAGGTCATGCTAGGCGCATTAATAAAAGGAAAATGAGACATTAAGGCTATAGATTGTTTTTGATAAAAGTCTCATATAGCTCAAAAGCTTCATCCGTTTCATCGAATATCCCAGGGGGCATATCCAAGGTCCCATGGAATCCTTTCGATAAGTTGTGATGCGTTACTGCAACTCCGGCACGCTTGAGTCTCTGTGCATACAGAATACCTTCATCTCTAAGGATATCGTATTGAGCAGTCATTATGTAGGCAGCAGGCAAACCATCCAGATCTTCAGCCATCAGAGGGGCCAGGTACGGGTTGAACAAAGTCTCCTTGACCTGGTTCCAGATGTGGTCATCGCCGTGATCGTAAGTAGGCTTTCTATAAGGTGGGTAGCGGTACTCTTCGGGTAGGTCCTCGTGAGTGAAGTGAGCCTCTTGAAGGAACCGCTTGATGCCGGGTGTGGTGTGGTTGTTTCTGAGAAAATCCAGGTTGTACCGACCGTGGCCTGTGATGTACTGCGACCAAGCCCAGGTCATGAGTTCAGCAGGAAGCAAGGGACCTCGTCGGTTTTGCTGGTACGACGGTAAGCAGAAATCCACGGCTTGTAATATGGGATACACCAGGAGTTGAAGTTTGAGCGGGACTGGGAAACCATCGTCTCTCAGTCTGAGAGCTACTGCCGCGGCAAGATTGGCTCCGGCGGATGTTCCAGTTATTCCGACCCTCTCTGGATCCACTCCGAGATCTGCAGCGTGATTTAGAAAGTACTTTGCGGCAACCACCGAGTCCTGGAACGGAGCTGGGAATGGGTGTTTCGGAGCTAGTCGGTAGGTGACAGATACTGACACAATATGCTGATACGCAGCAAGACGTGACAGCAATATCTGGTGGCCTCTCGCGGTTCCGGTGATCCAGGCACCCGCATGATAATGGACCAAACCTTTGGCACGGTCTTTGGACGTCGCGGCTTTTGGTCTGTAGACTAACACCTTTACGCCATCAAAGTTTGCCTCCTGGATATCCACCGCAGCTTGCAGCTCCGGCTTCAGAGGCGGTCGCAGGGAGTTCTGGATAGCTTGAATTGTGTCGCCGTAAGGGCTGATTCCGAGTGTGTCCAAGGTTCGGCAAACACCAATCATGACCTTGAACACAGCCAGCTGCACCCGGAGTTTCCATGGCTTGGAGAAGCCGTGGGGGATCGGCTCATACAACCACAGTCTACACAGTGCGAGACAACAAATCGCCAATACTATCAGAATGCTGATCCACATTGTTAAGCGTGGTGATGTTGGTCATAAACTGAAATAAATAAAGATACATTCATGATTAGATTAAATTTGTGGTAACGTGGGTCATGAGGTGTCAGATAGGTAGATAAGATAAGGTTGCTCAATGTTTGGCATCGTGGTTTGGAGTAATTATGAAACCTATTTTTAGAATACCATCAGTGCAATCCGAATCAGCGGTGCATGAGTGCATGTTTAACCTCCTCAAAGACTGGGGCACACCGTGAATGACCGTATTGGATGCGGTAAACATATCCAGAAATACAGCAAATAAGATTTGTCTAGGGGAATCCGCATCATTTACTGAACATTCAGGGCTTGCAAATTAGAATGCCGCCAACCCCAAATTGATTCTAAAAAGCATTTATCTCACTGTGTTATGTGCTCACTTGAATTATGTGTAGCCATTGGTCAAAGGAAATTAACCTGAGGATCCCGAATCTATCATCCCATGCTGTGTTTATCTGGACTTATTTTTAGCCACCGGGAAAGCAACACAGTGTAGACGGGGATGGGAAGGGTAGAGTTATTCTCATTTCTTCAACCCGCGGGAAATACATTGTATTACTCATGGTGTCTCATTACTAACGCATTGAAGTCCACTGCTTATCCGCTATCTGGCCTGCTCACTGTTTCAGGGACAAAATCCCTGATTAGTTTCTCCGTAAGTCGATCTAGTCTTGCCTTAAATTTCCTGATTTTTTTTCTCTCTCAAATTGAAATGAGTCGTTTTCCAATGTCAATCCACTACCATTCCTTCATTATTACGTGATTTTCAACCCCATTCTCTGGCAAATTGAATCATGGGGCAACCAATATACTACCTATAATAATCCCAGTGGTATTAATTTTCCTCGACAGACAATAGGCAAAATAGATTACTTCCGACGATAACACTTTTCCGATGTCACTTTTATTTTTTTCAATTCTTTTCCCCCAATATTCAAAATGAATTGCGTCCTTAGAAGGGAATTAGCGTCCCTATAGAAGGGAATTAACGCTATCCTGTGCGTTAACAATACCTAGGACTACAAACAAAACATTAACATTTATTTGTAGGATTCTCAGACACAGGTTTAGCCGCATTTCTATATAAAGGGGAGAACCCAGGTGTTACATCAAAGCAGCATACGGCCAACGAGGTAAAAGCAGAAAGTGCATCAGTCTAGATTGGTACGATTACGACTACAAAGGATTTTGCGTTCCAATCCTGACCATAGTTCAGGACAAAAGCAGGTGCTGTTATTTAAATACTCTTACTAGATTTTTTTAATATTTTTTTTTCATGCACAAGGCGCATTCTCGAGTAGCAATTTTCGATGACGTTCTGACCACCAGCTGCATAAGTATCCGCGCCAGGTCACATGAACTACACACATGTACAAAGATGTATCCACCTATAAACTAAAGATGAACTAAATCATCTACCAGTGGTAAGCTTTAGCGTAAACTCAAGACGTGAAATAGCGGCATCATGTATAGCACACGTTCTATAAGTTGTCTTTGATATATTTAATGTAGAGATCGAGTGCCTCGTCCACTTCCTGGTAGACACCGTAGGGGAGGTCCATCATGCCGTGGAAGCCCCTTGGCAAGATGTCGTCTGTCACATCCACTCCTGCTTGCCTCAGCCTCCAGGCGTAAAGTATACCGTCATCTCGGACACAGTCACAACGAACGCCTAGTATGTAGGTCCTGGGCAAACCAGACAGGTCTTTGGCCAGCAGGGGGGCCAAATAAGGATTAAAGGCGGCCTCTTTGATCCGATTCCACACGTCCTCATCCCCATGGTCGACGCTGGGCCCGTTGTATGGGCTGTAGAGGTATTCCATGGGGATGTGATTGTGGTTCAGGTAGGTCTCTCTAATTTGGCCTTTGACTGCTGTCGTGGTGTGGGAATCGTTGAGCAAGGGTCGAGCTAGTTCCGTTCCTCCTGTGAGATACAGCGACCACGACGCCGCCAGGGCGCCCACGGTTATAACAGGACCGTTGGCGTACTGGACTGCGGAGGGCAAACGCAAATCCAGAAACTGTAACTCTGGGTACACCAGGACCTGGAGCCGGAGCTGCACCGGGAACCGTGTATCTCTGAGTTTGAGGACCACAGCAGCGGCGAGGTTGGCTCCGGCAGAGAACCCTGAAATCCCTATCCTTGCAGGATCAACGCCGAAATCCTCGGCTTTTTCTACAAAATGCTTACATGCAGCCAGGCAATCCTCGAATGGTGTAGGGAAAGGGTATTTGGGGGCAAGCCTGTAATCCACTGATACTATCACCACCTCTTCCTGAGAGGCCAGCTTTAACAGGAGTGCACCATTGTCCCAGGCATTCCCAGCGATCCAGGCCCCGCCGTGTATATGAAAGAGGCCTTTGGCTTTAACGTTGGTTGCACCTCCCGTCCGTTTGGGGCTGTACACCAACACCTTCACACCAGAAAATTCCCTCTCCTGGATGTCTACAGTCTGCAGCAGCTCTGGATCCAAAGGAGGCCTCAGTATATTTCTCAACATAGTTATGCAGTCGCCCATTGACACAAGCCCTAGTTTAGCCAAGGCGCCAACGAGGCGATTCCCAGTTTTCATCATTGCAAAACGCAGCCTCAGCCTCCACGGCCGTGAAAAATTATGCGGGATTGGCTCGTTAAGCCAAAACCCAACAATCGCGGCTAAAACCACCGAATATACCAACAATTTCTTCATGCTGTGCCAGCCAAGTTGATCCTGCTTCACTTTCCAATGTGTCGGCTGTATAAAGGGTGTGTAAAACGTGTCTTGTGGCAAGGGATGTAGAGCTATGAATGTACATGATGTAGCTGAATACGGTGGGTTCAGCTTTATACTGTGACATTCCGCGTAGGCTCAGCAATGCACAGAAAGGTACAGCAATATACAGAAAGTGTCGCGAAAGCGCCCCCCATCCACGCCCCATGCCGAGAGCAACACGTATGCTGACCTCGTTTCTCACACGGTTATGTAAGTTGTTGACCTTTATCATACATGTAACTTTTGTTGCACTGCATTTAGGTCGGCTGTTACAGTTTTGTTTTTATCAAATGGACTTAGGACTGCCAGATATGAAATGTAACCATTCTGTGGGCCGGATGCTAATCCCGGGATGCTAATATATACACAACATTTTTGTATGTACCCTTTCCGAGTTCAGATGCTACCAGTGATGTGCCCTCATACGTCAGAACATTTATGTCATTAAACAGCATTTGGCATTACAGGAAATGTCTGACATTTTTTTCCCACAAATGTCACAAAATAGGGCATACTCAACGGGCCAAGCTGTGGTCGCCTGAGTGTTTGACAATGAAACAGCAATTTAAGCCCCGCCGCGGGTGAGTGTGACGTCACGAATTCAGGTGAAGCACACCGGTGTCATCTTTGCTGAAACTAGGTCAGCTGTAAACAGTACAGACAACACCACACAAGGCAATGCTGGCCCACTGTGCATGCCCTGTAGATCAGCTGGCAGCGAGCGCTTAATAGAGTGTGTGCATTTGTGTCAGTTGTGGAGAGAGAGAGCCGTGCTTTGCCGTTAGGCCTACAGACGGTGGGCGATAATGTGGATGCATAGCTTATTGCTAACCATACACAGCAACGAAAGGCCGGGGTCAAGACAACGAAGCACTGGCTGCAAACCGGTAATCACAATAAATTATTAACAATATAAACGCCACCTACCTTATTAAATGGACATACACTTTCAGTGCCGTCCAGGATATGATACAGCAAGATGTTTGGGGCTCCAGCGAGGGTAGTCAGGCAGAATTCTAATACGAGATCCCGGCTGCAGATACGACCTCGATCACTTTGGACACTTTGCAGTTCTGACCATGAGTAATTTGGTTGCTGGACGCGTCAACCTGGCCTTTCGACCCAAGGCCACGCTAACTGGGCTCATGCAGCCAGCTCCATATTGTATCTGGGCAGAACGACACATATGAAATATGGTAGTGAATTAGGGGTTTTATTATGTCCATAAATGTTATAGCTTGTTATCATCGGAGCTGTTGTCGTGGTGTGGTGTAGGCCTATCCGTCGACGTCGGTAAATGTCTTAGAACTTTCAAGAGAATTAAAGCAAAATGTGGAAAGGCAGCTGTCCACATCTACATTTTGTTTTCAGAATATTTGAGTTTGAATTTTGTTTATTTATTTATTTGTTTATTCATTTATTTTATTTATTTACTTGTTTTTTTTTTAGTTAGTACGGTGAAAATTTAAAAACGCAAGTTCTGCCAGAGTTCTTAAGCCACTGCAATAAAACTTTAAACGTGACATTTTGCCTAGTTAGATTTGTAAAAAAAAAAAAACACTTTAACAAAAAAAAAAAAAAAAAAAAATAGTCAAAATCTTACCATGGACCATATGCAAGAAAATTTTAAAAAGGCTACTCCACCTACATTTATAATTTTTATTCAACAAAAAAA
>JAAUYG010193232.1_pt1 | contig 10410 bp, 10 predicted proteins | sample 7278091 | NCBI WGS metagenome assembly JAAUYG01 (sample SAMN14350201, study PRJNA611818) | marine sediment metagenome | isolation source: surface marine sediment (0.6m) | place: French Polynesia: Moorea | collected 2018-08
AAGGTGGATGGTCATGTGAGGTGTATGGTGGGCATTGCTGTATGGGGGAGAATGTATGGAAATAGGGAATTTGGGGGTGAGCCTGGATCATTGCTGCTGTATATAATAGTCCCGGTGGCCATAGTATCATTTCTGTTGTTTTGTTTATCGCAACCACAACGGCCGCACACAGCTGTATCCCAGTGCAGATTAAGCTGAGGCGTCCCGTCTCTTGTATGGCTTCATGTATATACATGAGACAAAACAGAAAAAACATGCACAGGACACAATACAGCGAGTATACGTGTCTTCGTGTTCGTGTCTTTCTGACGCGACGAAAGGGTCGTTTTAGATCTATTGCATGCAAGAATTTGACTCTAGGAAGAAAGTTTTTTTTTTGGGGGGGGGGGAAAGTACCCCTCAAAAAGACATTGGCAAGTGTTGTTCTTGTTATTTTGACTCCCAGAAGTCTATGAGCCTTCAGTTCATGCAGTGATGAAAGATTGTTGTTTGATTAAATTGCCTGAAACCAGGAATGAATATCGAACAGTCGTCAAGATTGGTCCCAAGAAACATTTGGCAGAATGAGAACTGTGACAGAATAATTTTTCATTCGGGAATTAATGGTGCTTGAAACAGATCAATCTCAGAAACGTGTCTGTTTGAGTTAAATGTGAAAAATGTAAAGCACTGAACCGACAAGAACAATCCGAACGAGTAAAACAAGTTCTGTTCTGACGTGACGTCTTTGGGTGTTTATGATTCTCAGAGAATGTAAATGCCAAAAAGAAGTAAAGAGTTTATCTTTAAATTATAAATTTGCAAAGAGAAACAGAATTTATTTGCAAACGGATGCAAACAGTGGAACGCGAATGCGTAGTCTTGTGCAGTACATCATTGTACATGTATGTATGACAGCAGACTTTTGAACATTAGCTGCATAAAATGATGGGGGTCCATTCCAGTCAAGCCCAAAGGACGCAGAGAAACGGGTGAGTTTGCTTTGAATAAGGTTTTGGTATGTTATATTCATGAGCCGGAGAGCTGAAAGCCTTCACTTGTCAAAGTAGATTTTGCAGAGCAATGTGAGCAATGTTTCTGCTTTTGTTTTTGCTTTTCAGGACGTGATTTGAATTTGACCATTCAAATCACTGCCATCAAGATGCTGCATGTTTTCGGTGTGAGGCAAACATTTTTGCGTTTTCTTGTGCAAAATGAATACGTATATTCTTTCGGCCCATTTTGTACGATTCTTCAGAGGATTCTGTTTCTCCTCAGATTGTGGTGACGTTTCTTTGTTTCCTGGATACATCAGTCCCCATGGTCGAAGCCGCCCAAAACAAGAATCTTTCTCGGCTTACTTTGAAGCTTCTAGAGGATGACATGGGCCCTTCGTAGCTCAAGCAAGGCCCTTTCATCCACTGACTTATATTACGCAGAAACATAAAACTTTGGGTTTGTAATAAGGGATCATCACAAAGACGACAAGCAGGCCTTTTCGCCAAACCTGTTCGAAATGTTTGGAAACCGATACCACATCTACTTTTTCAGAACCAAATCGATTTTCTCACATTGTGAGATGCATAGATTCCTCAACTCATGAAATTCATATAGATTTGCAGGTCCTTTCCGCTGTGTAGGCACAGCAGAAGTTTTTCAAGAAAATCGACAAGGCATACACCAGAATGACCCCAGACGTGGAAGGGGGTTACTTTGATGGAAGAGTAATTTCCTTCTGCATACCAATTAAGGAAATTGGTAACAGTCGTGTTCAAAGCGGCAAAGGCTGTCAATTTTTTTGGTGGTGCAGTTTATTTGGCCGACAAGGGTGTGTGTGCCAGGAGTAAATAAGTACACTGCATGTTGCGATGCGTTTTTGACGAAAGCATGGCTCTTTTCCAGCGCCCCTCTGTTGGGTTTGGTTTGTAAAAACTTTTGACCATCTGAATTTGTCGTGTTTGTTGTACAACTGGATGCATCTCAGCTGATGGCACTTTTGGTGTGAGAAAATCAAAGTCCTTCTTTAGTTCCCAAGAGGTGTTTGTCAGAATCCAAAAGGGTGGGAAGGGAGCCAGTCCTCTCTCTCCACCACACCTGCAAACCCTGGAAACGAACTGGGGCGATGTCCCGACTCCAAGAAAAGGTGCATGTTCTCGTGCACATGGCATCTTAGGTTGTTGGACACCATGCGTGAACCAATTATTGCGTTACAGTGTCCAAGGGACAGAAGTATCGATGATATTTCTGGACAGGAAAAAATTTCAATAAATAAATTAATAACAAATGAAAACAGAAACAAGTGAAATGTCTCGCGAGAGTTCATGTTCTTTGTTGATTGCCAGTGTTCTTTTCCATTTCCGTAATCGCACTGCCCACCTTGGACTGTCAAAAGAAACTTTTGATCACGACGGCGAGTAGCGTGCTGTCACGAACAGATTTTTGATGAAAAAGCTGCTGAGGGCTTTTTTCCTGGGATAAAAAGAGTTTTCCTTTGTTTTTGAGATCTGGTGTTTTCACTCCTGTTGCTCATTGTTTCGCAACCAGTGTTTCCTGTTCCTTCTAAGTTTCTGTGTCCTGTTTCCCTTGTTGGCACTTCTGTGCCTGTAGGAAGTTTTGTGGTGCCAGCGTTTTTCAAACAGGGTTCTCGTTGTTTCAAAACTTCACACAATCCGAAGAAACCCTAAACACTTCTTTCCATCTCCTACAATTGCAAAAACAGCTGCGCAATTCTAAATCCGATGCAACTGGAAATTATGGCAAAAAAGGTGATCAAATTGTGCAGGTTGCATTGTAATGCCGTGCTGTTTTGAGGCCTATCCACACCGGAGACGAATTACCAGACGAATTGATGGGACGAATTGGTTAATTTGTCCACGAATTGAACCATTGCATTGTTTTCTATGGAGCTGTCCGCACTGAATTCGTCCACGAATTGCAATTCGTGGACGAATCAATTCGTCTCCGGTGTGGATAGGCCTTTATTCTTGCTACCCCCATGCGCACAGAGGCATCCCCTTGGAAACCCACGCAGTTGTCTGGAGACTTTCACATCAGGTCCAGTCAGGTTCATATCATACCAATATCTCTTGCACCATTTGGTATCCCTGCAGGATTCTGACAATGTTTCTGAAGTTTGTGTCAAAAAATGTGCACCTTGGTGAGTCAGCACACTGATGTGATCCACTATGCTGAGCTTTCCTGTGAAAGAGCCTTGACATCCACTCCAGTTGCTTCGACAAGAACAATCCTGACACTCTGTGGAAAATACCCTCTTTGTTGCGTTGCTGTAAATTTTATCGTTTGGCAAGTTTCTGTTTCAAGTCTAAAAGTGAATGCCGTGAACAGAATGTCGCAGCTGTTTCCTGTTGACATCTGCAAAAAGAAGTTCTTTTTGCGTTTGGAAATTTTCCTGAGAACTTATCTCTGATTAAAGCTTGTTCTTGTCGTGACAGTCTCAGGCACTTGAGCCAAAAGACTTTCGTGAAGAGAACAATTGGGTTAATGACGATGGGAACATACACGGGAAATGTTACTCGGTTAATGGTGGGGGTTGTGTGTTCCGCAACAGGATACACGCAAGAAAAGCTCCACTCAAGCGCTGACATGCTTTCCTTAACAATCTGTCCGTTTTGGGTTTCCATAGAGTTCCTGTGTTCGACAGGAACACAACCAGGACTTGTGCTGTGAAGCCGCTCCCGGCCTGTCTGTTGTTTGCTGTACTTGTCCGGGAAATGACCATGCACTTGGTATGCAGAATAAAACACTTAACACTGGGACATATTCCTTTCTCACAAAACAGGACAGATGGGAATATTCGATGTGATGAATGCCACTTGACAACACTCACACGAACCAAGTACCAGTTCTTCCATGACAGAAAATATCGCAGAAAAGCTGTTGTTCTTGTGTCATTTCACATAACAAGTGATGCATACTGCAGGAAATCTAACTAATTCCGTGAAGCCATACTTAATTGGGTACACTGTGTGGACAAGTTGGGCTGATTCAATAGATCTTGATTGATTTGCGGAAGAAAGTCTCGTAGGGATTTCCATGACAGTCAAGGAACTGCACAAAGGATGCAGTCTGCTGTAAGCAAACTTTCGGCATGAACAGAGATGCATTTTATCCCAGCCTGCATGGGGAAGGAATCACGACGGCTCAGGGAGTCTTGTCGCAAACATAACTGCGGACGAAAACCATGACCATAAATTGCTCATAGCCCATTGTCAACACACACGCATGAAGTGGTTGTTCTCAGAGGAGAGCCCCAATTGGAAAACAAAAGATGCTTGGGAGAATAAAAACCTCGGGAGAAAGGACTCACCACTTGTTTGCTCCATCAAGGTTTCTACTGCTTTCAGCAGAGCACACCAGCGCCGAGCTGAAGGAAGCTGCTGATGTGGAAACTACGTGGTTTCTACAAAAGCTGTTGGTTGCGAAGCACTGCTTCAGACCGAGTGTTGCATTGCTCCAGGACACAGCTTGCACTTCCTTTCACTTGTACTTAGTTGCTTGGAACACTTTCCTCAAGACATCAGTGACTTGTGGCGAAGCATTCATTTGCAATTTTTGCAGGAATATGTCCAGAGAACGCCCTGAGAGAAATTATTTGCAGTGGCTGTGGAACGATGCATTTTTAATGGAGTAAACTTTGTATTGAACAATGAACGTCTTTTTTGGAGGTAAGAACTTTTTGAACGTGTTTTTGCTAATCCACCTGTCGAATTTCTGAAGCACAGACGACAGCTGTCTTGTGTAATTTGGGTTATAGCATTGTCCTGTTTTGTTTCCAGCTTGTGTCTTCTTGGTTTGCATCTTGCTGACAAATGAAGGTAAATATTTTTTCCCAATGAAAAATGGAAAAGATCGGGAAACCAATGCACTACACAAGACCATTCAGACTGAAGTTTCCCTCAGCAGGATTCCACTTCCGTTTGGATACCCTTTCGTTTTTTTTGTCCTTTCTTTCATGAGAGAAAACCTTAAACCTGATCCCATTTAGAACAGGAAGTCAAGTGAACACAAAGGAGAATGGTTGAGGGATAAAAGGCTTCTTGTGGAGCATACCTCCCACCGGTTTTGTCAATAAGGAATCGATTAAAAATCTGAGGATCAACAATGAGAACTCATAAAAATGCAATTCTAGAAACATTCACGTTGGCATTGCTTTTTCTGAGGTTTCAGTGTTCTTTGAGTGCCTTTTTATTGCTCTTATTCACTGCTCGCTGGCACACGTTGTGCGTCAGAGAATCCCTCTTGAGTACGGCTGTTTGTGTTCATTTGTAATTTGAGAAAATCCCATTTCGTATTGAAATTGAGCAAGACAGAAAGTGAGGAGCAATTCCATCCGCTGTGTAATGGGATTATTTTCAGGTTCATAAAATTTGAATGCATTGCAGCTTTGCTGGAGCACAAAGGACAGAGATTCATCTTTGGTTTCGTCGACAACAGCAATGCTTCTTCAGTGCAGTTGAGTTTTGTCTCTCTGAGCGACCAGGATGTCTTTGTTTTCGTACGTTCTCCACTGGACCCGACATTTGCTCAAATAGAAGCAAAAATACCACCCAACGGAGTGAAACACGTTACGATTCCCACACCAGCAAGAAGGCTGGCCAACGAAACAGGAAGCACAGGTGGGAAACTTTTGTATAGTCAAGCAAAAGAATTTTTCTGGTGCGAAATTACAACGGCAACCTTACACTGAGGGCAACACACTTTCATCCAAATCTTTTTTCTCTGCAATAATCCATGCAAACTTAATCAGTCTTCAAAGCAATTATTCTGCATTTTTTCTAAAAGCGAAATTCATTTCCATAAGAAAGCTTGAATCCTTTGAAGTGACTTCAGAAGAATAGGAACAGGTTTCACCAATTTTCGGTTGTCTACAATTTCCATTTTGCTTTTGTGCATCAGACAAAATGTTCCGAAGCAAGGCATTCAGTGTTCCTTTGTTAGCTCCCCACAAAAAAATCTTTTCAGATCTTTCTCATTTTTCCGTTAAAGACAGGAACAAAGCAATTTTTTGCCTCTCATGACAAAGAATTGAATCTGAGAGAAACGGAAAAGAGGCTGTTGTTTTGTGGGGAATCCTACACCCTGAGCAGTTTTCCTACATTTACAAAAATGATCTCTGCCTGTACAAAGGATTCCAAAGTTGGCCTCAATCAATTCCCGTTTCATTGCAGGCCTGGAGATCACATCAAGCGATGATATTGTTGTGTATAGGAAGAACCCAGCCCACGGAACCTCTGAGGCCTTTTTGATCTTTCCTATGGAAGATATTGGGAAGGATTACATTGTGACTTCACATAAATTAAACGGAGGATCAATTCAGAGCAGAATTGCAATTGTAGCGACTGAGCCTGCTACAGAACTGACTCTGATTGTACCCGGGAAAGGGCAGAACCTTTCTGTGGAAATTGGAAACGCAATAATTGAGCAAGGACAGACATTGAAAACAAGGCTGGAGAAATATGAAATTGCGCAGCTGAAAAGTTCTTCTGATGTTACTGGAGTGCGGTTACTGGCCAATCATCCTGTGGCTGTTTATCTGGAAGAATCATCCAAGGTGACATCTGAAGCTGGTGCGATGGTCACTGATCATTACCGGGGTCAACTCATTCCCACTGACAAGTGGGGGAAATCCTATGTGGCTCTCCCTCATTCAGTTACTGGAGACGATGATGAGTTTCGTATCATTGGTAAGTACGGAAACCCATTGCCACATCCATTTGTTATTTTTTGTGTTTGTTATTTTGCCACTCAGGCATATTCTGCCACAAAGAGAACAGAGAACAGAGAACAAGATTCCTTCTCGACAAAAAGCCTTTCAAAGCGAGGAAAAATTAATGTTTTTTTCTTTGCCGCTTTCATTCTTTTCCAGGAAAAGAAGACAAAACTGCAGTGACAATAAGAAAGAAGTCAGGAACGTTTTCTCTGGTGGTGGACAGGAGCAATGAAACTCGGCTGAACATCACAAAGGAGGATTACATCTCCATAGAGGCAGATAAACCGGTGTTTGTGCTGCAGTATGTGGTAACGCACCTCATACAAGGAAACTGCGCCGAGGACTGTGGAGTTCCTGTTGTGTTAACGGTGCCTCCCATGCAACGCAAGGAGCATCAACTGGTGTTTTCAACCTCAAGTGCTGCTGAGAAGCACAACGTTAATTTGGTCATTGCCACTCCTCTCAGAGATGGGATACTCCTCAATGGCAGCGATCTTCTCAGTTTCATCAACAGTTCCATTTCTGTGTCAGACAAGAGTCCAGCTTGGAATAACATCCTGTCTGAAGACAGTTATTCAGCAATACAGTTTTCCGCTCCACCAGGCCTGCACAGAATAACACACAATTCATCCAAAGCTTACATTGCTGCTACCTCCGTGCCTAACTTTCAGGATACAACCAACAAGGTTTCTTCAGATGCTCAGGAACTGACCAGTGATAAAAACAGTCAGTTTCCTAAACAGAACACTGCTGTGCCAACGGTGACGTTTGAAAAGGCGAAATCGCACGATGAGATCAACAATGCGTATCTGGATAAGACCGAAACTGACTCTTCCAGCTCGGAAGAGATCTCTCCGTCTGTGATAGCGGTTCTAATCTCTCTTTGCTCTGCTGTTTTGTTCGTCATTATTTGCATCGCTGGTTTCGTGTTTGCTGAATTTGCTTTCCACAATGGGGAGCGCTCTTTATTTCCACTTTCCCGTGTGGCTCCCTACGAACCCATAGAAGATTAAAATGAACTGCTTCTGCAAAGGCTCAATTGAAAATTTTCATGCTGGATTAGAGTTAGATTTCAGGGAATCTTCTGCCCGTGTATTTATCAAAGTCAGTCAATGGATCTCAGCAAACAGCCGCCGCAAAGTGGAACAATCAGCTGCAGTGAATCTGCAACGCAACCGGGAAAGAAATTGAGAACAGAAACTTGTTTTGCAAGGCATAAAAAAATCAATTCTGCGAGGAAAAGAAAAAAACAAAGAATTCACAAAAACCGTCGAATGGAAAAAAAGAATCGAAACTTCTCGGTTGGTACATGTAATGGAATCCGAAGTTCCATTAACTTTGGATGTCAAGAAAGGACAAAAATAAATGTTGAACAAATTATATCTTTGTAACTTTTATGAAGCTGATGAAGCTGAAACGGTGTCACAGTCAATCCTCTGCTGATTTCTAGTTGCAACACAGCTAAGTTTGTTTGTTCTTAAAGTCAAAAGATTCAGAAACGACAAAGGGCAAGAAATAATGCTGCAATCTAGGGGAGTTGCATGGAGTTCTCTCAACCTCTCATTGAAGAATCAGAGGTGTGAACAGGGCTGTAGATGAGGCTTTACGTTCGCAGCTGAGCTGCGTAACAGTCTTTTTCTCCATGTCTTGCGCAATACATCAAATTTATCTCCATAATTTGCCAGTTACATTGCGTTGTAAATATGTATGACTGTCATTAACTCTTGCACACTCGGGATGTAATACTTACACAACGTAATTGCCGGTAGAGGCGGAATGTTTGTGAAAAATTATCACTGCGTGCATGCTCTTCTTCCAGATGCGCTGAGGAGGAAGCTGTCTCTGCATGTAGGGAGGCTTCATGGTCAGGCACTTGGCGGACGAGGTTCAGAGTGAACGGATGCAGTAATTATCCTCATTTGGCCGGTGAATCTTGCAGCTGCCAAGAATCCCGCACTGACTGCAGTATGTGCCGTCAGACTGCTGATGCACACTTTGATGTTACTTCTCGCGAGTCAATGAACTACGGGATAAGAGTACACGGGAGAACATCACCTGTCGCCTCATCTGTCGCTCTGTTCGGCAATCATTTGGACAGCTGCCTTCAAAGGAAGTCGGAGTGCACTCCGCTATGGAAACCGAAGGGTGGGTTGTCACGTCCATTACCAGAGCAACCGCAGAGTAATGTTGCATGCGTGGCACTCAGTATACCCAATGTAAATTAACGCACCAAATACGAACCCACTGACGCAGCTCCACACCAGTGTCATTTTGCACAGGACACGGAGGTGCTACTGTCTTTCATTGGTTGGTCAAGCCAGAAAATTGACCAAGATGCATGACCCTCTCGCAAAATTCTTCTTGAAATTCCCTGCTTGCAGCGACCTGTTCACAAAAAAATAAAATCTTGTACGTTTCTTTTCATTTGGTATTTTAACTGCGTCGCGCGAAGCGATTTTCTGTTTTGGTTGACATCTGTAAAAAGTCCCAGATCAGAAAAAGGTGTCACAGAGTTGAAAAGATGTTGAAAGGCACAAACACTCGCAGTTCCGTGGTAAACTGAGGCGACAGGAAGTCTCTGACGGTCACCATCAGACAGGATTCCACGTCCGTTCGCCATTGTAACGTGAAACCCGAGTGGACTATGTGATCTGAATTTATTCGCTTGAGATCTGTCTGCAACGTGAATCCCAATCCAGAGTGTGGGTTGCCAAATTCAGTGCAGAAATTCTCCAGAAGCGATGCAGGGAAACCTGCAAAAAACCCTGTTTTCTTGCGAAGGACTCAGATGTGAAAATAAGCACGCGAGACTGACAAGAAAAACACTCTGAACACAAAGGCGAGTTCGTTGTTTGGTCTTGGTTTCATTTGCAAATGGAGAACGATGTGTTTTTCTCAACTGGAAATCGCCAAAATCCAGCATTCTCTCAGATGTCATTTGGCCTTGGCACGAGACAGAAATCCTTCGGTTGTGAATGGGAATGCGAAACAAAGAAATTCGTTTTCCTCCAAGGATTTTCTCTGACATTTCATTCAACAGCTAGCAGTTGCTGACTAAAGAGAGGAAAAAGAACAGGAAAATCAATTTAATCAATCTGTAACACAGTTACATTGGAAATTCGCACCTTGGTAGCGTGCACAGCTGCAGCGGATTGACGAAGTAGGAAATCAGAATGAAAGGGACAGACGGAAAAACTAGTAATCAAGGATGAAGGTTGGCTACTGTGTCGGGAGCAGTTATTTCGCTTCAGTGGAGTGACAAGTCAAATCGAAAAGTACAAGAAAATTACAGGACTCCAAACAAAACCCATTCCAGCGAACAGAGAATGGAATGGTTCAGTTTGTGCTGTGCAGAAGTGCTCCATTCTCGTCTGCTATTTTGCAGTCTGACAGAGGCGCAATGAATTTGTGATGGGGCAAGGTTAAAATTTCTAACCCATTGCCATTTAGCATCTGTTTTCAGCAAGGCAGAAGAGTGTTGTTGGGTGGACAGCAATTTTGTTCCTTGTGGGACCATTAAATGTGCGAATAGCAGGAAATATATATACATGAATATGGATGACAATTCATTCAACTGCTTTTCCTGAAGGCACGCTTTTTCCGAGCAGCTGCGCTCACTTGAAAGAGCAGAATTGGCAGAATGACGATTTTGGCCACTGTCATTGTTTTCTTTTTGACAATCTTATTTACGAAGGAAAGAA
>JAAUYG010250115.1_pt1 | contig 10410 bp, 6 predicted proteins | sample 7278091 | NCBI WGS metagenome assembly JAAUYG01 (sample SAMN14350201, study PRJNA611818) | marine sediment metagenome | isolation source: surface marine sediment (0.6m) | place: French Polynesia: Moorea | collected 2018-08
CGGAAACGGCTAGTCGGAGAGCAAAACGGACCAAAATTTGGGCCTCTGGGGAAAGTATTTAGTGTACATAGAGTACTTTTGACTGGTATGTGTCAAAGATCAGGTTGGGATCATTCGGTGCATTTCAGATTTTCGCTGACCTTGTACATGTTGCATCTCGGAAACGGTTAATCGTAGAGCAAAAGGGACCAAAATTTGGACCTCAGGGATAAGTATTTACTGTATATAGAGTACTTTTGTCTGTTAAGTGTTCGGAATTCAGTTTGGGGTCATTTGGTGTATTTCCGCGTTTCGGGCGACCTTTTATCTCCAAAACCAGCCATCGTAGAGCAAAATGGAACAAAATTTCAGCTCAGAGTTAGGTCTTTAGTGCCTGCAGAGTACTTATCATTGTTAAGTGTTGAAGGTCTGTTTCGGGTCATTTGGTGCATTTCTAGTTTTTGACGACCTTGTATCTACTTTTATCTTAAATATTCAAGGATTTTTGTACTGCTAAATTTATACTTTACTGGTATTCTTTTAACTAGCAAGTGACCGAGCAGAGCGACAAGGCCCCTGGGCCTCTTGTTGCTTTTAAGCATGAGGCGGACTCTGCAGTTGTGGCCGGTTCATGGTGGTCTGCTGTTACAGTAGCTGAGGCTGTAAGTTGCCACCACATGAAATACGACATCTGTTTTTGCTGCATATACATTTCTTGATAAATGTGCCCGAAAACTGTACGTTTGCTGTTCTGACGTTAGGTGCTGAAACTCAGAAGAGAAGGGTACTGGTATCCACTGGCCATTCCCATTGGTAGCTGTTGAAACATGGTCGAAGGATCCAGTGGGTGTTTATTGGTTGGGAGTTGTTGGCGGTACTCTGGACATACCCGGGCAGTACATTCTCTCCTGGGACAGGTATTGGCACCGTGTTGTAGGTGTGTGTATTTCGCCGCTTTCTAAGAAATATTGTATTAATGTGCGAAAGTAAGCTAGGAGAAATTCTATCTAGGGGAATTGAGGCAGTATTGCAAAATATTTACTCATACTTATTGGAAAGCTTCCATGGCAATCAGTATAAAAGGTGGGTTGTGAAAGTTCAAATAAGAGGAGATGCTATGCACCGCCCACGGAAAATACTTCAGATGAATGTTATGCAGGCGAAGGAAGATACTGTACCATGGTGAGTTGTTAGACATCGGTAATGTTCAATATTATGACATTGCTACCGGTGTTACGATATTAAATGACTAACGTTAGTTAAAGCAGCGTTATGTGCTGTTGCTAAAGAGTAGGCGAGAACTGCATTCAAAAATAGATGTCTGAATAACGAAGTTTTGTAGAACTGTCACGAACGTTTATCGAGAACTGGCGGCGATTGTGAAGATTGTTCTACTGACAAGCTGTGTTAAGGCCAGCTGTGTGCGTGCGAATGCTTTCTGCGTTTGGAGTATCCTGACGTGGAAATACCGAAAGGAAAAGCCCCGAAGAGTGGTTGTTACAAGGTCTGTCGTAAGAATCAGTGTAGCTGAATAATTCGAGGGGGGGGGGGGGGGGGGGTTACGGCCTTACAAAAAGAATTATCTGTAAGAATTATCTGTTGTGGAGAAAACAACATGGCCGATGCACCGTGAAGATGCAGATCGCTTGCAGAAGATTTGAAGAGAACTATCTTCCCAGATGCCACTTGAAATTTAAGATACGCCTTCATCCTTAGACATCTGCGTTATTGCATTTATAATATCCCCGCTGTATATACAAACTTGTAGTGATTCTGATTGCGCTGTTGTAATATTTCATGTGACATCTGTATATGCTTGTGTGTCATTGTATTCTGTGAAATCTTGCATATATTTTGATTGACTTTTCAAGACAGACGTTTATTTACCTCACTGACAATGGGACCGGGCCATTCTTTGGCATCCCCTGGAAAAGACAAAACGAGATTTATGGATTTATTACTGCAGGAGATAATATATAATTGAAACATTTCAAAAATATTCCATCATACCAAGTTTGAAACAATGCACTGAAAGAACATAGCTCGCTACGATCTAAGGGACCCCATATATGTATTATAGGTGTCACCAAGTCTCAAAGTACTCTTTTTCACTCTGTCAGCAGCGCTTTTCCAGTTACAGGCTACATTGGGGAAATTGCATTGAATGACCCCAAAATGACTTTCAAAACTATCAGGTCAATGGCTCTCCATAGATGTGTTACTAGTGTCACCAAGCGCAAATTTCGCCCCTTTTCATTCTCCGACCAACCGTTTTCAAGTTACAGGCCACACTGCGACGAGTGCACCAAACGACCCCATAAAGGCTTTTAATACTACCAGGTCAAAGGTATCCCATATATGTTGTACTAGTACCCCTGACCCCTAAATTTCGATCAGTTTTACTCTACAGGGACTTAATGGCCCTCAAATGACTTTGAACACTAAACGATCAACGTTACCCCATATACGGGCTGGTAATATCTGAAGTAACTTCAGTCCATTTTGCTCTATGACTGTTCATTTCTAACATACTAGCAATTTGTCATTTCGCCATTGGCCACAATGTTCAATTTTGCATTCAAAATTTTAACAAATCACTTTTGTGTGGACTGTAATGGGTAACGTTAGAAAACGTTGGTTGCAAACAATAATAACTATATGAAAGTGTTACTGGTTTAAAAATTATCTCCCTACATAAATCCATGATACGAAATTTTAAAGTTTTCAGTAATGTTTGTGAAATCGAGATTCCAAAAATGTAACACGCATCTTTTGTCAATGACCTATAGGCAAATCTCTGACAAGTTTCAGTGCAGTGGCTTCAGAATTATTGGAGGAGGAGCGTTTTGAACTTTTCACTCCCATTGGAGTACCATGTTAACGTAAATGGAACACAAATGTTAGATATATACAAGATGTCCATGATCGTTGATGCTCTCTGTTTAACAATACCAGTATGTATTACTCATGTCACCGGAGTCCCAAACTTTCCATCCATTTTGCTCTATGACCAACCGTTCCTGGGTTGCAGGTCACTCTGCGACAGGTGACCCTGTCACGCCAAAACGACCTTAAACACTATGAGGACAACAGTGTTTATGCTACTTTTGTCTCTAAGTCCCCCAATTCCACTCAATTTCGCTCTATGGTTAACTGTTTTCCGGTTACAGGCCACTTTGTGACCGGTGCACTAAATAACTCTAAAATGATCTTTAAGATTACGAGGTGAAAGATACGTTAGGTACATTATATAAGCACCCCCGACTCCCACATTTCGCTCAGTTTCGCTCTACGAGCAACCATATTTGAGTTATAAGCAATTTTGAGACAGCTGCACCAAATGACTCTAAATGACTTTGAACACAATATCATTGATACACTATATATGTTATACTCATAGCCCTGAGTCCAAAATTTTAACCTATGTTGCTTTACCAGTAGTTTTCTGTTTACAGGCCATTTTAAGATAAATGAAATGAATGACCTCAAAATTAACTTGAACACTACAACGTCAAAGACGATGTCGAGTATGTGTTCTACACGTAGCCGTGAGTCCCAATTTTCACTCCATTTCCATGTAGGATTAAGCTTTCATTTTCTGATTGGCCGTAATTTTAATTTTCAATCTTTGTTAAAACATTAAAAGTGAAATCTTAAACTTCCAATCATTAACTTTTGTGTGGACTCCAACATGGACCGCATATAAAAAGCATAACTGAAAAAGAATTATAACTGTAGAAGGAGTAGCATTTTGAAATTTTCCTTAATAAAAATGACAAGTCCACCGAATGACCCCAAAATGACACAGGACATTGGGGGCTTAACGGTACCCATATATGTTCTACTAGTACCTGCTAGCCCTAACTGTTAGTTTCACTCTATGAATAGCCATTTCCAGGATCTTTGCAATTTTTCATATTCCCATTGGACACAATGTTCAATTTGAATTTTTAATAAAGTTATGTACATTGGAATTTTAAAACTTTTAAGAAGTGACTTTTTGGGACTGCCACAAGAAACATTTTGCTTAAAATGAATTTATAACTGCAGGAAAAGTAGCACTTTGAAAATTCTCGCGTCATATGCTCATATGTTAAGAAATTTTCAATTTTAATATTTTTGTGACAGCCAAGATTTCAAATATTTAACACGAAATATTTCTGAAGGTATCCATAAGCAAAATTCCACAAACGTTTCATTATGCTAGATAAAGAACGGTTCGAGAAGTTGTGTTTTGACACTTTCACTCCCATTAGGTTCCATGTTAACAAAAACGACAAAGAAATCATTAAAATTTTAAATAAAAAACCTTAAAATTTATTTGATGCAAACAAAAATAATATTATGGCAATATGTTTTCTAACCTATTATAAATCCTCTTTTCAGTGAAACTTCCAGAAAATGTGACAATCATTGGCTTAAAATGTTGTGAGGAAATGCATTTAATGATGAGGAATGACGGACATCTGTGCCGCAGCATTAGTTCTGCTAACACAGTCAAGTATAGCTGTAATTCCAAACTTTTGGTAAGAATAGTGCTTTGAGATAAAGTCTATAAATACAAGTGTTGTGGAAATAACTTGTACGTCCAGTTTAACTTCCATCACCACCTCTCCCGCAGGTATGACATTTGGAAATATTTCTGTAGTTGCATCTGTGATTAACATGAAACGGCTAACAAACTAACTGTCAGAAATGTACCAGCATAATGAACATAATGCAAAGTACAATTTCTGAAATGATCCTCCTCATCGATTGTGCCTTAGATGATAATATCATCTCACAATAAGAGTTAGAGCAATTACTGAACATTATTAGAAATATAGAGACAACATAAAGGAAGTTCAAATGTGTTATGATAGGCGGGCAAAACTTTTATATTGAAAGAAAATAAATAATTGAAAAAATATGTAACGGGGTTAAAATTGTACAATTTTAATAGATGTACATACAATGTTAAGTTCTATATCCCTCGTCGAAGGTAGTTAAAGGAGTGCCGTTCCTGGCCTGTTTATCTCTACTCTTGTTCACGTCTTTGGCGGTTTCATTGTTTTTACTTCATTGTCTAGTGGTCTTCCGTCTCTGCCCTGTCTGGTCTTCTGTTCCTGGTTCCAATGTCCTTTGTCTGTGATACAGTTTCGTTGAGTAGTCTTCTCAGTCAGTTTTATGTAAAAGGTGTGTAACTGAACTAGGTAAACAGTCACCTCTGGACAGGCTTCTGCCGGATAGACCGAAGGTAAGTTTAACATTGTAAATTCCTACTTTAACTTTCGCCTCTCTATTTTCACTTCAGCCATTTCATTTACCTTGATTTACGCTGATTATCTGTTCGAAACCTTTATAATGTATCCTTGAAGATATTTATAATTAGTTGTTAAATATGTTAGCTTCGTCGCTTGTCACTAATGGTATATGTATTTCATGTGTATGTTTCAGTCAATACCATAGGTGACGATTCTAGAAATAAATATGTAGAATTGTTCAACTGGCTGGACTAGTTTGCTCGGAACCACGAACCACCACTTGGTCATATTTCACTATCTTCCAAACATCTTACAAATATATTGAAGAAATAGAAAAATTATAATATATACAACATTAAAGCCAATCAAATTGCATTCATTTGTTTTTCGAACTATTATTGATGATAGAACCACTGGGCGAAGGAATTTAATTATAAAGATTGAAGAATCAGTTAAGTTTTCACGAGTCTGTGAAAGTCCAGACTACATGGCGTGTGTCTCTTGAGAAAAGAGATTGCATTGAATCAAAGCCATACTTCAGTACAAAAATGGAGACAATTGTAAATCCTAACAAAATTCCAAAGATTTTAACAACATGAAATAGGCGCCCCAAGTGACATTGGATAATTATTAAAAGGAAGGAAATGGATGGGTGTTTAATCAGACTTTAGGCTTATATCTTATATGTTCACACATATGACCCTCTTAAAAGCATTGAGTTACATTAATACATAGTATTATTAAGAAAAAGAAATGTTGTGATAATCTCCAGAATAATGACCAAACATGTTTCAAGGGGTTCATATGGGCTCAAATTCATTCAGTAGACAGCAATAGTCAACGCAGCCTATAAAGGTAAGTCTGAAGATAAAACCACAAGATTAACATGACCGTATCGCAGCAATTAAAGCAGAAGTCAAGCCTTTACAGATGCAGATGAAAATGAATTTTAAAATGACAAAATCTGTCACATATATAGAAAACCAATAACAGAAGATAAAGTCCGGGATGGTTGTCATGTAACTGGTCAATACAGAGGTGTCGTTAATACGAAATTGAACTTAAATTATAAATACCAAAGTAAAAGTTCCATTCATATTCCACAACATACGCAGCTATGACTCGCATCCAATTACGCAAGCTATTGGCAGAAAAAGGAAGACCTCTCCTGTATTCCTTATAATATGGAGAAGTATTTATCTTTTACTTGGAAAAATATAGTACTTCTAGACTACGAAATTCATGAACAGTTCCTTAGAGAAATTAGCAAAGGTCTACAAGATTATTCTAATATTATTAATATTCTAATATTATTCTAATATTATTTCTCACACAGCCTACACCCACGCTCAAAATGGATGGAGAGCATTTCATATGAAGACAATGAGCGACTACCACAATCTGTACTCAAAAACTGATGTCCCTTTGTTCGCATAAGTCTTTGAGAATTTTAGAGTTACGAAGTTGAAGTCTTAAGCTTTATTCTCTGGATCCAACATTATATTATGTTTCAGCTCCAGGGTTAGCGTGGGATGCAGCTTTAACATGATGCAAAGGTGCAATATCAGTTATTACAAAGAGGTACATTGTTGCAAATAATTCGTGTTTAAAAGATTACTACATATAACCCCAAAAATAAAAAAAATGTATTCAGTATCTAGATGTGAACAATTTGTATGGCTGGTCAATGTCACAACCACTTCCTGCAGGCGATTTCAGTTGGGCTGACAACATTTATATTGTAGAAGTTGATCTAGACTATCCCAAAGAATTACCTTCACTACATTCAGATTCAAAAGATGATAGTGATAGAAGACATGCTTTCGCCTTATTGTAGAAATATACGGGATACACCAACTAAATTAGAGAAGCTTATACCAAATGTATATAATAAGTCTAAATATGTACTGCACTATAAGAACTTACAATTGTACCTAAACCGAGGCTTAGAATTATTAAAGTCCGTCGTATCATTAACTTTACAGATAAGCCTTTGTTAAAAGATTATATAGATTTGATCATTTAGCTGATATGAAAGAATGGAAGAAAAGAATAATGTATTAAGTAAATATGCTTGGGCTGTTCCTTTAAAAGATATGAAAAGTGAGACTGCGAAAAACGTACTTGAAAAGATCATTGGCCAGCATAGAACTCCTCACTATTTATGGATTGGCCAAGGTTCTGTATTTTATACCAAAATCATGAAGCAATTTCTGCGGGGGAGCATGACATTAGGATCTATTCCACTTTTGGCGAACATAAAAGTAGTGTCAATGAAAGATTTAGCCGAACTTTGAAAACGAATATGTGGAAACGCTTTACAGCTGAAAAGACCTGGAACTGGATACACATGCTACCTGATTTAATAAAGAAGTATTACAAGAAAAACATTTTACTATAGTAGAACCCAGTAAAGAAGAAAACGAACATTCTATGCTTAAAATATTTTGTAAAAAGAATAATGTAACTTTGCTTTGCTTTGCTGCCTGAAATCAATATCTTCTATATTAAAGCATCCGATCTTCTAGCGTTCAAGTCACTGAGTAGAAAATCAATATGAAAATCAATCCGAAATAATTCTAAATTGAGCTTAAAAGGTTCATTCGTCACGTAAGACGATAATAACGGAAATTTGGCATTTTTGTCTGTATAAGCAGGGGGTCTGATACCTGAATCAACTGTATAGATTATACCATATGTATAATTAAATATGTTTATTTCGTATTCGTAGTACATATAGTAACAGAAAAAAAACAACACAAATTATGATAGATATAACTTATACATACATCTGAGATAGATTCTTTTTTGTCAATTCCTTGTGATCATTTATTGTTGGTCGAAATGTGAGGCTCGACGTCCTAATAGTGAAGTTTCTTATTGTTATGATTAGTGAAGCAAATGCCTTGTACGTATTAACCGTTATAACCAGCTTTTAACCATTATAACCAGCTGCAGTCATTAGGAGGCACAATTGTGCTATAAAGAAATAATCAGAATGAACTGTTTGTATAATGGGTGCTGCTACAGCATTAAAAAGTAATTTACATTATACAAATTTCAACTACAACCCACCATATAATACATAATAAAACTGCACTAACCCTACATCATCTGCTAGGACTTACGAGATGAAGATGATTCTGCAAACCACAGGTAGTATTAAAACTGCGTGAGTCTATTAATGTCTACAACATCAGGTGAAGTGTGGTGCGTTTGGTCGAGCGGTAGAACCCTCACCCACACTGTCATCCTTTGCCCGGCGGCCAGTTCGTCGCCCATAAGACCCTGGCTGTTCGGCTTTAGTCACACCAGGCTTATGACCAAGTTACAACCAATGTACGATCCAAAATTCTGAGAATCGTACCTCAATCACAGAAACAGCGCCCGACTGGTCGCAGAGTTCGTAGACGATCGTACTAGCAAAATCGGTCGCAACAAGGTTTTTGAACATGTTCAGCATCAGTCACACCAGGCTTACGACCAGGTTACAACCAATGTACGATCCAAAATGCTGACAATCGTACTTAAAAATCGCAGAAACAGCGCACGACTTGTCTGAGAGGTCGTGGGTGATCGTACTAGCAAAATCGGTCTCAGGAAGGTTTTTGAACAGGTTCAAAACTTATCACCTGCGATTCTGACTCTCAAATAGGTCGTACCATCAGTCGCAAATAAGTCGTACCATCAGTCATTCATGGTTGTATCACTAGTCATGAAAGATCGCTTGTCAAATATCATGCTTTTGGGCGTACAACTGATCCTACCGTCTAACGATTGGTCGTGCCACATCTCGTAGAACCTCACTGTGACTGAACATGCACCTACGTACTACTAGCGCCGACTGGATGCAAGATCCGTGCCTACTAATGCACGACCCTACGAGAAGGTAGCCTTCGACAAAAAGGTATTACCCACAAGAAATTCCTGTTTCTGGATCTTGCCAACAAAGCATTTTTTTTCAATGCAAGCTCTTCTTTAAGCTTATGGATGGAACCTATACTTACTCGGTGGTGTGAGGTACTGCTGCTGGTCGTAGGTCTTGACGTGTCACCAACATACGCCTAAAATAAGAATTGCATTTCAGAGACTCCCTAAAAAGTAAGTTTACGGTGCGTCTAGCTCGCCTTGTTGTTTCCTGTTTCACTCGATACAGCCTTTTTTCAGAGAGACATAGTTCTCTTCGAAGTGTTCTGACTTAGAAGCAATGTTGAAAAAAGTCATAGCCATTTATGTTGTTACTATAGCGGTGGGTATCTGATACAAACGGCGTTACACAGTAGGGTGGTGGTCATTCATATTGCAGCTCTGACGTCTGGACTCACCCACATTAGGGCAATAGTCATTCACATTGCTACTCTGACCAATGGAATATCCTACATTTTATAGCCATTGCTATTGCTACTCTGACATGAAATCTCCTACCAGGGTGTTAGCCATTCACAGTGCTGTTCTGACCTATTGAATCAGTCACACATTAGAGTGGTAGACACTCATATTGCTACCTAGGATTTATACAATCTTTTGCAAATTATCACCCATTACACTGCTGGCATAAAACACCCCATTGACCGCACGAGAGTACAAATGAAATTTCATGATTTAAATATCCTGAACTTGCTTGATACAAAACAACACTGTCAAATCCTGACCTCGTTAATACGTCCGTGTCCGGAAGCCGTGGAGTATGCGGAATCCGGATCCCTTGGTGTGTCGTAGATAGAGCCGCTGTAGCTGGGTTGCAGACTTAGGTACTGGACGTCGGAAGGAGCAGGAAGGGCACTCGTGCTCTTTGCGTATGGTTCCATGAGCCCCAGCTCGTGCATTGCACCCATGTCATAGGCCCCGCTGCGACCCCCAAGTCTGTGAAATGGATTGATGATCGTTTCATCTTTTAAGAAAGTCTTATTAATATGATTTTCTTTTTAAAGTGACACTCTTTTTACTTCAAATTACGAGTAATCACACCAAACCCAGTAGCGTTATACACGACATAATTCATTTAATACGAACGTAGATCGTATAGCTACACTTCGAGATAGGTGTAGGCTTAAAGCTGGTTTAAATAGAAGAGAACAATAATGCCTAGGTCACAAATGGCCTACGATGCTTCTGCAACTCCTCTGCGGCGGATTTTCCCTCAATTTCTTGCGATGATCGTGCAATTCTACGGGGCCGGCAAGGCGGC
>JAAUYG010107790.1_pt1 | contig 10409 bp, 6 predicted proteins | sample 7278091 | NCBI WGS metagenome assembly JAAUYG01 (sample SAMN14350201, study PRJNA611818) | marine sediment metagenome | isolation source: surface marine sediment (0.6m) | place: French Polynesia: Moorea | collected 2018-08
AGTTTGGGTAATTTTCTGGGCCTTTGCATAAGATTAACAGAGGTACGAAATACACTACCATTGGGAAAACCATCATTGGAGCACATCTGCGTTGCCATATCAAGGGCTGAACTGATTTTGCAATCCTACCCTGGAATAACATGTAAGCAACATTGAACATCAGGATATGCCATTATGCTAGAAGTCTTCTCTATTGTCATAACGAACATCTCAGTGGATGTATACACTTACTATTTATGAGTATATATTAACTTACTATTTGTGAGTATAATATGTGTATGTTGCATCACCCAGTATTAATGTTGTGAAAAATGGTACATATTGGTGTTATATAGATTGATACAGTGAAATCTTGTCTGTCTATAGCATGTTGCCATGTTAATATATTGTTAATTTATATAACTTTGACGTCACTTTGTAATTTACACCAATATTGTACTTTGAGTATGAAATAAATAGGTATGTATATACTGTAATTCACCTTTTAAGAACTAATTAATAATTAGTTCAACTTTTTTGAGCTTATTTGTCTTCTGTCTAGGAACTTGTGTTAGTAAAATAATCTGCGGCAGTTTAATATTTGACCATAAAAATATTTGGGACTTGTCCGAGATAAATATACTCAATATATCAATTTTATTTTGAAGTTCCTAAACAGGTTTTGGCACACAAAATTGTAAAATGGCAGAGTTTAATGCTGAACAGTTCTTGCATGGTAAAATGAGTGCAACTGATTTCGAACTCAGAAAAATTGAATTAGTGCAAGTTGCAAAATAATTAAGAGCTGAAGTCCAGGTTGAAGGCCAGCAGAAGGCACATTGCTTCAGTTATTGACAGAAAAGAGGAAGCAAAGAGAGAAGAAAAGAGAAAGCATAGGGGGTTTGAGAGAGAAGAGAAAGAGAGTTTGAGAGACAGGAGGAGCTAGATAGGCAGCAGAGAGAGAACATGAGGAAATAGAAAGGGACAAAAAAAGCGAAGGCAACACTAAGAAAGAGAGGGGACAAAGAAAGGGAAGTAAAGGAAAGAGTAATACGATTGGAGCAAACAGCCAGAACAGGTACAGAAAAGTAAAATTTTGTGAAAAGATCAGGTAGCCAGATCAATGTCATTTGTACCCAGGTTTGATATGTCAGAAATTGAGAAATATTTGTTGATGTTTGAAAAAGTGGCAGAAAGTATTGACTGACCTAAAGAGATGTGCTGATAGTTCTTACAGAGTGTGTTAACTGGAAAGGCCAAAGATGTGTATTGTGCTTTGCTCACTGCCCCGTGTGCTGACTATAAGTTTGTGAAAGAGACAAATGCGTTGCTAATATTTAACACTCACTGTTGATATTTAAAACTCAATGTTAATATTAGCACCATGTATTCGCAATGTAGTGCTTATCCCCCCTCCCAAAAATACTATATGGCAAGTAAAAGCCACCTTTCTTGCTTGCTATATAGCATCAACTTTATCGCAATACACTTTATGTGAATATCTGACTGTGTGTATTTCTATGAACCTCTGATAAGACAGAAACACTCAGGAATCAAGAGCTTCTTTGAATTCTTATCTGAGTCCCGTTTTGAAGGACGCTAATTAGAAATGTCGAGTGAAGCGAGACTTTTCTGAGTAGCGTCCCGAGTCATTCCTTGGAGTGACTTTTACTCAGGCTGAACAGTGGTGCGTGCCCAATAAGGCCACGCACCGGTGGTCACATATATCACACTTCATATAGCATGATTTAGGTATGTATGCAAACGTAGTGCTAACAAGCAGTCTATTTTGTGTCCACGAACCCTGGAAATACATAAAGGCCAGGGCACCATCTGCAAGTACCACTGGAACTACCGTTATTAGTGGCTCCCTAATACAGATGTAACACCATGATGCCTGGAAGATGAACAGTGTTTAGTATATAATGCTCAAATGTTTTTTTATACCCGTAATAGATAAACTAGTGCCGCTAGATATTTGCAGTGAACGATTTGGTTTTACAAATTTAGTGCCAACACCACGAACATATATATGTATGTCACAACTGAATGACAATGCAATACATTGATATTACTGTAATGCCTAGGATACCGGTATGGACGGACTATGTATTTATATCAACAACGAACTCCCCCTGGATCTGGCTGGGTTACAGGAGACCTGACAGGGAGGGGCTATGGGAGCCAACACAGTCGCCTGCGTCACACACATGCATACTAATTCGAAATGGGACGATGCAAAGCAGCGAATGCGAAGTATCGATGGGCTCCTCGATGGAATTAGAGAAGTTTTACGTGTGCGAAGGCTTTCAAACTAGAGAATATTTGAGTATGTGGAGTATTTACCTATCTCACGTATGTATGACTGTTTGCAACTTCTGAACAAGAGACCTATGGACATTGACGTGCTTCTTGACGACAGTGGCTGCCATTAAAAGAGAACATGAGCCTACGAAAATTTCACACCCATTTGTATAAGATCAATCAAATAATCAGTTTCCATGGGCCTCTTACTTCAGCTTATATTTTATAAACCTTCCAAATAAGTGATTGGACAACCACAGGAGAACTACTGGGAAAGTGCGCTTCAAAGACACTAATATTATAGACAGTATTTTAAAACACAGAATATGTTAAAAATTGCACCAAAATATCCCCAAAATGACATGGGAACATCCAGGATCAGGATTACAACCGACATGTACTAAACACCAACGTCAAAACAATGTTTTACTCTGCATGGGGTCATTTTCAACATGATTGTCCTTTTTCATGGATCAGAAGCCATATTATCACTCTCACACACGTTTTACAAACCTCGTTTTACCTTACGAAATTTAAAATATAGTCATATATTATTAGAATTGTCTGCCTGACAAGCAAAAATTTTCAGTAAATCACCATCACACGTGTGAATGTTATGCATTGACTCGGAGATTTGTTTTTGGTTTGACGTTATTTAGCTCTTCTTGACTGTTTCAGCAGAGCTAATGTTACGGCGGAGTCGTGAATAGGTTCGTCGTCCGTCAAACTCGTTTTCTCTGAAACCGTCGAGCGAATTAATACATAATTTTTGGAACGTAGCTATCCGTCATATCTCCAGAACTTTTTTTCTCGTGTTTTGAAAGTTGTCCGTTTTAGAAGTTTACAGAAGTTTTGCCACTTTTCTTAACGCAGGACCCTATTGGGGAAACTTAAAAAGCTACAGCTACAGGTTGGAATCTTTTTCAACCAAACCTTTTCTAAATCTTCCCTATGACAGTCCTCACAAACCTTTTACTTATTGACTTTTGGAAATTTAAAATTCAAACTTAAAAGAAAAATTGAAATTTAACATTATGGCCAATCGGAAAATGAAAAATTGTAGCAAATATTTTCGAAATGGCTCATCGTAGAGGAAAACTGAGAAAGTGTCTAACTCGGGGCAAATAGTAGATCATATATTGGATACCTATGACCTTAAAGTGCTAAAGGTCATTGTGGGTCATTCGGTGCACTTGTGAAATTTTTACCATTAATGCCTTTAGGGGTGAAAGTGGTTTTTGGGGTGCCTAATATGGCCATATGTTACTGTTAAACACCACTATTGGGTCAGTCAGGCAAAATACCATTACAAATCATCTTTCATTTTTAGCTCTGCTTGACTCTGTCAGCAGAGGTAATGTTATGGCACAGGCATTCGTTTACCGCCGTCCATCAAACTGATTTTTTGGCGAAACAGCCGAGCGAATTAACGTTAAATTGGGAGGGGGGATGGCTATCCCTCATATCTCCAGCCCATTTCCTGGGCTTTTGAAAATTTTAATACTTCAAAACACTCTCCCTACAGATATGAATCTTTTCAAGTAAACAAATGTTCCCCATGACAGTCCTCACAAAAGTTCTTTGTTGGCATTTCAAAATTTCAAATTTATTAAAAAAAGACTGAAAGTTTCCTTAACCTGGCAAGGTCTATATCAACTAAACATATGGGGTTTTAAGAATTATCTGAAAGAAAAAAAAACAACATATATATACCATAAGTCCTACATCAGAAATTGAAATATTGCAAATACTCAGTGACATGAATCTGAAACAAAAAAACATATGGAAATATTTTTCTAAGTCCTACATCAGAAATTGAAATATTGCAAATACTCAGTGACATTAAACCGAAAAAAGTATTGGCGTAGAAAAGCTAAATAATGCTATAACTAAAGACCGTCAACTGTCCATGGTATTGTAATAGCAATCAACAAATCTATGGAATACGGATATGTTCCAAACTGCTTAAAGATTGCTAAAATTATCCCTATATATAAAATGGTGAATATAATCAATTCGTAAACTATAGACCTATTTCTATTCTGCCAGTAATTTTAAAACTATTAAAAAAGATCATACATAGCAGACTGTATAGCTATATGAATAGTTAAGATACTTTGTATCCCAACCAGTATGGTTGCCACAAGAAACACTCTACTACTCAAGCAATTTTAGAACCCAACACATACATTGTTCAAGCAACAGATCAGAATACATTTACATTGGGTGCCTTTCTAGACCTATCCGAGGCCTTTGATACAATCGATGCTTATATCATTTTGTGCAAATTATAGCATAACTGTATAAGAGGTTTGGCCTTGGATTGGTTCAAAAGGTATATTAATGATGGGACACAATATGTTAAAATTAATACTGATGCATCTGATCAATATACAATTTCATGTGGTATACTGCAGGGCTCAGTACTGGGTCCATTACTCTCTCTTTTGCACGTTAATGATCTGCCGCACTGTTTGGATTGTGCCAAACCATAGAATAGAATAAAATTTTATTTAAAGTCGGTAAAATAGGTCAATATAATAGAAAACATTAGCGTACAATACACTATTGACCGACAGTGAAATGGTATACAACATGATATTAAATGAAATAACTATGTACAAGAATGGAATGAAGATGTATGTATACGATGACATATAACCAGACATTAACCATAAAAATTTAAAGGTACTTCTAAGATGGCAACATATCACAGTCTTAAATATTACATTTGCGTTAAAACACATTATACAAATGGAACATATGCATTGGGCTCTAGTACCTGACTGAATACATTTCTTAAAATCGTCAAGTGAAGATAGGATTTAAAATTTGGGTCCAACTCACTCCACGACTTAGTCGCTTGGTATCGAAAGGAACTTAAATCATATTTTGATGTTTTCACCATGACTATCAACTACAATTTATTTTTCATATCAAAATATACAAAAATATATATAATGCAGTTAATCATGATCTCGGGGCATCGAGAAATTGGTTACATCAAATAACTGTTTGTCAATATCAGTAAAATAAAATATATCCTATTTAGTCGCAAAACGAGAATACTAGTGCAAACCAATTTAACTCTCAAGATAGGAGCAGAACCAATTGAGTGGCAAAAATCATTTAAAGTTCTAGACTGGGGGGGAAGCTGTAAAATATGCATTAGGCAAAATATCTAAATCATTATTTGCAATAAATGGTTTGAAGAGATGTGTTTTCTCAAGGGACTTAAAACACTATATTAATTACACCATAGTGTACCAATATTTTACTTATGGAACTGAAGCTTGGGGATGTGCAAAAAGTCATTGAATAATAAAATTGAAACTACACAAAAGAGAGCAATTCGAATAATTGGAGGGGCTAATTGGAGCATACCAAACCGATGTTTACAAAACCTCATTTGACATGTTTATTGCAAAGCAAATGCATATTTATTGTACAAGCAATATTCCAACTTATAATTTCTTGAATTTCTTGAGACTAAATACAGAAGTTCAAGATCATAATACTAAACAACAAAATAATTTGCATCATTCACAAGTAAAGACAAGTTTTGCAAAATGAACATTTGTTTTTAAGGTTCCCCTACTGTGGTCAAATCTGCCAATTTAATTGAAAAAATATACGTGATTCGAAATTATTTGTCAAACAACAAAAAAAGAATATTTTGGTGACATATGATTGATTGAAGGACGAAGCAATAGGGTATTGGGTATTAAAATAAGTGTACATAAACAGTTCAATTCAAAGGTGTGCATAGATTTTATTATAATTAAAATAATTCTAGAATACAACTAATTAGGTGTGAGTCAGATGGGTATTTATACGTAATGTTGAGAATTTAATATACTAAATGATCTTTTTTCTATTTAAACTCATGTACAGTTGTAACACTTTGTCTCTAGGCGTAGGTTCGTTAACCTTATATTGCATAATTATTGTATTGTATTGTATTGAATGCATACGGACCAAAATAAACATACATAATAAAAGTAGTAAACCCCGCCCAGCGAAGCGGTGGTCACACCACTTAAAATCAACTGAAATATTAGTTTCTCTTTCGTGGTAAATAACCCGTGCAGCATAACTTTGAATCTGAACACAGACATAATCATTGAAGGTTTTTTTGTCACATTTTATGGAGTGACTACCGAACCTAATCAAATAATGCTCAAGGGGTCCGTTGGAAGCATTATGGTATTATACAGGAAGTAGTTTATGATCTGCGCCAGTGTTGTCTTTTATTGTGTTAGATTCACACACGGATTGAACGTTTATGGCGATTTACTTCAAAGCTTGGCAGCCAGTCAATTCCATCAATATATGAACCTGTTCTGTTAATGTATATAAGATTTTTTTCTGAAATTTACCACGATGGTGTGTGTCAGAGATAATGGGGTTTCCCATCAATAAGAAATTGTATCTTAAAAATCACAAAGTGCAAAGCAGATATTGTTTTGTCATAATTTCTGTATATTTGGTTTATAATTAAATCTGTTCTCTGATGTTTCATTTTCATTTTTTTTTGTGGGTTGTCATTCTTGGGCAATTTTGAACAAATTCTGATTTTTAAAATGCTGTCCATATCTAAATTTATTTGAAGCAAACTTTCTAAATAGTTCTTCTGTGATTGCCGTAGAAATGTGAAATACAAGTTGGAACTAAAGGCCCGTGGAACCTGATGGCCTTGGCCTTATACAAGTGGTTGTTGTTGGTGTAAACTTTTCATGGTTGCATTGTTAGTATTAATATTTGACAATTGCATCTATTTTCCCGATGGAAAACATCCGAATTGCTCTGTAGCTCCGAAACGGGGAATTTTATAGCTTAGTACCTGCTCACCTTTTTGTTACAGATCCTGTGCATTACAATAGTCTTGCACGTTACTGTTGCATTGATCTTTGCGCGACACTGATAGTGAAAGCAATTTGACAGCAGTATATTTTTCGGGGAGGGTATGTGGGGGGTACGGTCTCGGAGAGAGCTGGGGGGGGGGGGCAGTCTCGGAGAGACCGGCTACTGTCCTCATAAAGACAATGGCAGCTGTAAATGCGGGAATGTTATCACGAACGATAGGTTCTGGAGAGTTCGGAAATAAAGAGTGGACAGCAAAAATATTTGTTATCTACGTGATTCGTGCAATGATTGGGGCATATAGTGGTAATAAATATAATAATGACATTACCCATGCGACACAGACAGTGGACGAGTTGTAGGAAATTTTTTTTATTTTTCACCTCATAGAATTTAGCCCGCACAGGCGCCTATGTATACTAGAAGACTGATTAATTTGTTATCTCAACCTCTTTACGTACACCTCCATATGTTCTGTCATTGTATACAGTTCACATCTACTGGCGCAAGTGGCCGTTCTCTAGTTGTACTCTATATTCCTATATAATGTGTGTTTGTGTATAGTAACTCTGTGATTGTGCAATTGAAAATAAATATCTATCTTGGTTCTCCACCCACACAGATGCACATATAGAGTCTCACGCATACTATAAAAGGGCTTCCTTTGAAAACTGAGATATATGAACGTTATTTGTTGTATTCAGGTGGCGAAGTCTGTACACCCAACCCTTGTGAACATGGCGGATGGTGCATCAGTACGTGTAGCCATCGCCATGTATGTGAATGCCTGGGTGGCTTCGAGGGGGAACACTGTCAGGAAAGTATGTACCGAATGGAGAGATTTGCTAAATATCATTCGGAACCTTGTTCATGCCATTCATTATAAAATATATTAATCCTATCTTTTTATAACAAACCACCATCCTTTACAGTAAAAAGTGTTTGGAACTAACGGGTAGAATACACAATTTTAACTATATATTTTACTTTAGACCTGGCAAGACTGGTTTTTGGGATGATTCGGTGCACTCTGAGAAAAAAAATCCTAATTTGAAAAGAGCTACACAAAACGGAAAAAGGCCTTATTATATGTCAGTTTGTTTTAAATTAAACCAGACACGCCAGTACAAGTGATATTCACCGTCAGTGAAGCTTAATGGGTATCAATAAAGTGTAACCGAGATTGGCGTGAAGATATTGAATAGCATTTACAATGCCATAGCGAACATGGGGAATGTGCCATACAGTGAAACCTGTTATTAAGACCACCTGAGAAATAGGGCCACCTGGAAATTAAGGACAGCTACTCTAGTCCCTTGGCCTCTTCAATACATGGGAATGGACCTGAGAAATAAGACCACCTAAGAATTCAGGACAGTTCTTCACAGTCCCTTGGGTGTCCCTAATTCCCAGGTTCTACTGTATCTAGGCTCTGCAGCACAAGCAGGGAGCAGATAACTATTGGCTGGACACACAACGATCTCCCCGTTGCCATTCTCTTGGGGCCAGTTGGTAAATGTAGCACCATAAATTTTGCGAGCGCCAAGGCCCATTTGACTCTTGTTTTACTGCATGAAGAATAAGTCACATTGCTGTCAATGTATCGATTCAGTTCCCGTGCTGGAGATGCGGGCCGGTGGGACATCCGATGCCGACATCACGGTTTACACCGACGGCGTGCTCGTAGGCAGCGACGTTAATGATTTTCAAGCTCTGGAGATTCCTCACAATACCTCGGTCTGTGCTAAGCAGAACACATGGAATCTAGTTTAACTGAAGCACCTTTTCTCAATGCCATAAAATCTGAGTCTCACTCAATAAACAGGAAGTTGTTTTTGCACATATAGATATTAATATTGATGATGCAAGAATAAAGCCCAAGCTGTTGTATTCAAGCCCCACCTGCTAGCTGCAGAAGTAAAATCTCTAACATTCCCAATTGCAAGCTTTCGTGTAATTCACATCACGTGCTGGGTTGACTAATTATCCTATTAATTAACACAGAGGTCGCGGGTGTCGTGTTTTATTTTCAGGTCGTCGCAGTGCACGCAACGGATGCGTCGAGACTACCGTACTTTGTAGCTCACTTCAGTAACGGTTTGGTAACGGACAGCTCTTGGAAGTGTCACAACGAGCACGAGGGTGGTTGGGAAAGTCCAACATTTGACGATTCCCGTTGGTCACCTGCTCAGTCTGGCGGGATATATCCTCTAGATGACGGCAGAGCTGCCCAGAAAATCTGGTGGTGGGAGGATGAAATGTCCGAAACTCCAGAACATCCTAACCAATGCCACTTTTTCTTCAATCAGACTTTCTGCAGATACACAGGTCCATACGCATTTCTGTTTTCACAGTAAATACTTCACACTATAGATTCAGTGAACGGATTTTGTGATTTAGTTTTGCTAGGACGAGTATGTGTTGAAAAAAGCAACAACACATTTTGGTTATTTTTGAGATGGGAAGAAATTTTAGAACTGGGAATTTCGGTATGTTTGGGGTAAATCACATTACGTGTATGGGACATACCGTAGATTCAACAGTCCCGAACGCAAAGTTGTGCTTATTAACCATAATGATTTTATGAGAAAAAGATAATCAGTTTTAAGCTGTTCCTTTGCAACCCTTGATGGCTGGCTAAACAGGGCCAAGCAGCATGCCAACAACGAGGAATAAGAAAAAAAGGGTCCAAGATTGAATGCGAACCCGTGATTGATGTGCTTGAAACCGAAAGTCTGATCTCTCGGCCAATGCGGCGCTTCTTGTTCGTACTAGTTTGTATCGATGGGTGGTGTAACACATTTCTTCTGGGGAACGCATAGACTTATACCTCTGTTACCTTGGAACTCCTTTCAATGCCGCGTATTAATCGCGTTTAAGGCGATGCTAGAGTTGCATCAGACAAAGCTGTCATTTTTGAACTTTCCAGACGAAGACGAATGCTCCAGTAACCCCTGCCAGAATGGAGGCTACTGTCACAACACGTTTGGCTCGTACCAGTGTATTTGTCAGGCTGGCTTCGCAGGGAAACACTGCGGTTACAGTAAGGAATTATCACGAGAATCATTAACAACAGAACGGAACAACTGAATCCACAGAAATAGCACAACAATATTTCTATCATCAACAATTGTTAATTCTTTGAAACAGTTGCCATTTATAGCTCTGTTTGACTCTGTCAGCAGAGCTCATGGTATGGGGTCTTGTCTGTCGTCCGTCGTCTCCATTCACAATCTGTGTCGCAATTATCTCAGAACCTATTA
>JAAUYG010032552.1_pt1 | contig 10408 bp, 12 predicted proteins | sample 7278091 | NCBI WGS metagenome assembly JAAUYG01 (sample SAMN14350201, study PRJNA611818) | marine sediment metagenome | isolation source: surface marine sediment (0.6m) | place: French Polynesia: Moorea | collected 2018-08
ATGGCGGCGCCGGCCGAGCGGCTGACCGGCCAGCCGGACTTCGCCTCCAAGGGCGACAACGCTTGGGGGCTCCCCGGCCGCGACACCCTCTGCTGGCCCTACGGGCTGTCGGTGCTGGGCCGCCGGGTCGCGATCGCCGACAGCGGCAACAACCGCGTCCTGCTCTGGGATCTGGCCCATGAAGGGTGAAGCCATCACGGTGCGCGGCCAGGTCCAGGGCGTCGGCTTCCGCCCGACGGTCTGGCGCATCGCGACCGAGCTGGGCCTCGCCGGTGACGTGCGCAACACCGCCGAGGGGGTCGAGATCCGGCTCTGGGGCGCCGGGCTGGAGCGCTTCGCCGAACGCCTCCGCGCCGAGGTGCCGGCGCTGGCGCGGATCGAGCGGATCGAGCGCGCGCCCCTCGACGACCCGCCGCCGCAGGGCTTCGAGATCGCCGCCTCGGCCGGCGGGCGCATGCGCGCCTCGGTGACGCCGGACGTGACGACCTGCGCCGACTGCCTGGCCGAGGTCCGCGACCCCTTCGCCCGGCGCTACCGCTATCCCTTCGCCAACTGCACCAACTGCGGACCGCGCTTCTCCATCGTCGAGGCGGCGCCCTACGACCGCGGCAAAACCACGATGCGGGACTTCGCGCTCTGTCCGGACTGCCGCGGCGAATACAAGGACCCGGCCGACCGGCGCTTCCACGCCCAGCCGATCGCCTGCCACGCCTGCGGCCCGCGGGCCTGGATCGAGCACCTCGGCGGCGGCGCGGTGAACCACGAAGCCTTCTCCATGCTCGACGACGTCGACGCGGCGGGCGGCATGCTGATGATGGGCCACATTGTCGCGATCAAGGGCATCGGCGGCTTCCACCTGGCCTGCGACGCGACTGTGGCCGAGGTCGTGGCCCGCCTGCGCGCCCGCAAGCGCCGCCGCGGCAAGGCCTTCGCGCTGATGGCCCGGGACGTCGAGGTGATCCGCCGCCACTGCGCGGTCTCCGAGGAAGAGGAGGCGCTGCTGCTGAGCCCGGAAGCACCGATCGTGCTCCTGAAGGCGAGGGGCGAGCCCTTGCCCGAGACCGTCGCGCCCGGCCTCGACCGCCTGGGCTTCATGCTCCCCTACACCCCGCTGCATCACCTGATGCTGCGCCGCATGACCCGGCCCGTGGTCATGACCAGCGGCAATATCTCCGGGCGGCCGCAGTGCGTCACGAACGCGCAGGCCCGTGCGGAGCTGGCCGAGGTCGCCGACTTCGCCCTGATGCACGACCGGGAGATCGCCAACCGCATCGACGATTCGGTCCTGCGCATCGACCTGGGCCGGCCGCGCCTGCTGCGCCGCGCGCGAGGCTACGCGCCGGCGCCGATCCCGCTGCCGGAGGGATTCGACAGCGAGGCGCAGGTGCTGGCCCTCGGCGGCGAGCTCAAGAACACCTTCTGCCTGGTCAAGGAGGGGCAGGCGGTGCTCAGCCAGCACATGGGCGACCTGGAGGACGCGGCGACGGCCGAGGACGTCGCCCACAACCTCGCGCTCTACCGACAGCTCTACGAGCACGCACCGGAGGTGATCGCGGTCGACCGGCACCCGGACTACCTCTCGACCAAGCGCGGGCAGGACCTGGCGGCGCGCGAGGACCTGCCGCTGGTCGAGGTCCAGCATCACCACGCCCATGCCGCGGCCTGCCTGGCCGAGAACGGCTGGCCGCTGGACGCTGGGCCGGTGCTCGGCATCGTCCTGGACGGCCTGGGCTACGGCGCCGACGGCACGGTCTGGGGTGGCGAGTTCCTGGCCTGCGACTACCGCGGCTTCCGGCGCCTGGGCTGCCTCAAGCCGGTCGCTCTGCCGGGCGGGGCCGCCGCGGTCCGCGAGCCCTGGCGCAACGCCTACGCCCACCTCATGGCCGAGATGGGCTGGGCCGAGTTCGCGATGAACTTCGGCCAGCTCGAGGTCTTCGAGCGGCTCGAGGCCGCGCCGCGCGCCACCCTCGACGCCATGATCGCCAGGGGCGTGAACGCCCCCCTGTCGTCGTCCTGCGGCCGGCTCTTCGACGCCGCCGCGGCGCTCTGCGGCTTGGCCTGGGATGCCCAGGCCTACGAGGGCGAAGCGGCGATGCGCCTGGAGGCGGCCCTGGACCCCGCTGCCCTCGGCGAGTCCGACGATCTGGCCTACCCCTTCGCGATCCCGCTGCTCGGCGGCAAGGGTCTGCCCTACATCGAGCCCCTGGCCGTCTGGCGGGCCCTGCTCGGCGACCTGCACCTGGGGACGCCGGTCGGGATGATCTCGGCGCGCTTCCACCGCGGCCTGGCCAAGGCCATCGTCGCCATGGCGGCGCGGCTCTCGGGCGACGCGGGCGACTATCCGACCGTCGCCTTGAGCGGCGGCTGCTTCCAGAACGCGACGCTCTTCGCCCTGGTCCACGAGGGGCTTGAGGCGCGGGGCTTCAACGTGCTGAGTCACGAAGAGGTGCCGGCGAACGACGGCGGGCTGGCGCTCGGCCAGGCGGTCGTCGCGCTGGCGCAACGACAAGAAGAACCGGGAGAGAGAAATGTGCCTAGGCATACCGGGGCGGGTCGTCGAGATCAGTGACCCGGAGAAGAAGCTCGGCTTGGTCGAGGTCGGCGGCGTCCGGCGCCAGGTGAACCTCGCCTGCATCGTGACCGAGGAACACCCCGTCGAGGCCTGCGTCGGCGACTGGGTCCTGGTGCACGTCGGCTTCGCCATGAGCCGAATCGACGAGAAGCAGGCGGCCGAGACCCTGGAGATCCTGACCCAGCTCGGCGAGGTGCAGGAGGAACTCGCCGCCATGCGGGCCTCCGGAAAGGCGTGAGGCCATGACCGGTTCCGGCACCCTGGAGAGCCTCTACCCCTTCCTGCACGGCGGGAAGCAGGACGACGAAGCGGTCCAGGCCGGCCTGCTGGAGTCCCTGCGGCAGAAGGCCGCGCACTCGGTCGAGACCAAGCGCCGTTTCTTCGAGGACAACGCCGAGGCGGTGATTGCGGTCGCCCGCGCCATCGCCGCGGTCTACCGCCGGCAGGGCCGCCTCTTCACCATGGGCAACGGCGGCTCCTCCTGCGACGCCGCGCACATCGCGGTCGAGTTCCAGCACCCGGTGACCGCCGGCCGGCCGGCGCTGCCGGCCAAGAACCTGACTGCCGACGTCGCGGTGATGACCGCGGTCGGCAACGACCTCGGCTTCGAGCACGTCTACCTGCGCCAGATCGTGGCGCATGGCCGGCCCGGCGACGGCCTGATCGGGGTCTCGACCAGCGGCAACTCCGCCAACCTCATGGCTGCCTTCGACAAGGCCAAGGAGATCGGCCTGACGACCATCGGCCTGGCCGGGATGGAAGGCGGCGAGATGGCGCGCAGCCCGAGCCTGGACCATTGCCTGGTGGTGCGCAGCGACAGCATCCACCGCATCCAGGAATGCCACGTCGCGATCTATCACATCCTCTGGGACCTGGTGCACACCCTGCTGGCCGACGAGCGCGGCGGCCTGGGGCCCGGCGGCGAGGAGGCGACCTCATGAAGTACGTCGACGAGTTCCGGGACCCGGCGAAGGCCAAGGTCCTGTTCCGCGAGATCGAGGACCTGGTCGGCCGGATCGAGCTCTGCAAGGGCCGGCCCCTGCGGATCATGGAGGTCTGCGGCGGCCACACCCACTCGATCTTCCGCTACGGCCTCGAGGCCATGCTGCCGAAGCAGATCGAGCTGATCCACGGGCCCGGCTGCCCGGTCTGCGTCCTGCCCATGGGCCGGGTCGACGACTGCATCGCCCTGGCCGAGCAGCCGAAGGTCATCTTCACCACCTTCGGCGACGCCATGCGGGTGCCGGGCTCCAGGAAGAGCCTGATGCAGGCCAAGGCCGAGGGCGCCGACGTGCGCATGGTCTACTCGCCGCTGGACGCCCTCAAGCTCGCCCGCGACAACCCGGAGCGCGAGGTGGTCTTCTTCGGCCTGGGCTTCGAGACCACCATGCCGAGCACGGCCCTGACCCTGTTGCAGGCCGAGGCCGAGGGCATCGAGAACTTCTCCCTCTTCTGCAACCACATCACCATCATCCCGACGATCAAGGCGATCCTGGATTCGCCGGACCTCAGGATCGACGGCTTCCTCGGGCCCGGCCACGTCTCCATGGTGATTGGCAACCGGCCCTATGCCTTCATCGCCGAGCGCTACCGGCGCCCGGTGGTGATCGCCGGCTTCGAGCCGCTCGACATCCTGCAGTCCATCTGGATGCTGCTGAAGCAGTTCGCCGAGGGCCGCTGCGAGATCGAGAACCAGTACGACCGCATCGTGCCCGGCGAGGGCAACGCTCAGGCCCTGGAGGCGGTCGGCAAGGTCTTCGAGCTGCGCGCCTACTTCGAATGGCGCGGCCTCGGCTCGATCGACCATTCCGGGGTGCGCATCCGCGAGGCCTACGCCCGCTTCGACGCCGAGCGCAAGTTCGCCCTGCCGCTGGTCAAGATCGCCGACCCCAAGTCCTGCCAATGCGGTGAGGTCCTGAAGGGCGTGATCAAGCCCTGGCAGTGCAAGGTCTTCGGCAAGGCCTGCACACCGGAGACACCTTTGGGGGCCCTGATGGTGTCGAGCGAGGGCGCCTGCGCCGCCTACTACAACTACGGCCGCCTGGATCTCGCCAAGCTTTCCACGCCGGCCGAGGAGGCCCTGTCGCAATGAATGCGCCCCTGCCCAAGGGTCCCGCGCCGCGCCGCCGCGCCCGGGTCAGCCTGCCGAAGGTCACCCTGGCGCACGGCAGCGGCGGCAAGGCCATGCGCGACCTGATCGACGATGTCTTCCTCGGCGCCTTCGACCACCCGGCCCTGGCGCCGCTGGAGGACCAGGCCCGCTTCGACCTGGCCGCCCTGCAGGCCGAGGGCGACCGCCTGGCCTTCACGACCGACAGCTACGTGGTCGATCCCCTGTTCTTTCCCGGCGGCGACATCGGCAAGCTGGCGGTCTGCGGCACGGTCAACGACCTGGCGGTCAGCGGCGCCCGGCCGCTCTACCTGAGCTGCGGCGTGATCATCGAGGAGGGCTTCCCGGTCGAGGACCTGCGGCGCATCGCCGCGTCGATGCGCGCCGCCGCAGAAGAGGCCGGCGTCGCCATCGTCACCGGCGATACCAAGGTCGTGCACAAGGGCGCGGCCGACAAGCTCTTCGTCAACACCGCCGGGGTCGGGGTGATCCCGAGCGGCGTCGAGATCGCCGCCCGCCGCGCAGCGCCCGGCGATCTGGTCCTGGTCAACGGTCTGCTGGGCGACCACGGCGCGGCGATCCTGGACGCGCGCGGAGACCTGGCGCTGGACTCGCCGATCGAGAGCGACTGCGCGCCGCTGAACGGCCTGATCGACGCGGTCCTGGCCGTCTGCCCGGAGGTGCATTGCCTGCGCGACGCGACCCGCGGCGGCGTGGCGACCGTGCTCAACGAGTTCGCCCAGGCGGCCGGGGTCGGCATCGAGATCGAGGAGTCCGCCCTGCCGCTGCGCGAGGCGGTCAAGGGCTTCTGCGAGATCCTCGGCCTCGATCCGCTTTACCTGGCGAACGAGGGCAAGCTGGTCCTGGTCCTGCCGGCGGACCGGGCCGAGGCGGCGCTCGCCGCGATGCGCGCCCATCCGGCCGGAAAGCTGGCGGCGGTGATCGGCCGCGTGCTGCCGGCGCCGGAGGGAACCGTCGTCATGAAGACACTCTTCGGCGGGACGCGTGTGGTAGACATGCTGGTCGGCGATCAGTTGCCGCGAATCTGTTGAGGATCTGTTGAGGGAGAGGGGATCTTGGAAGGCTTCCTGGCTTTGGGTTTTCTGATCGGCATGCAGCACGCGCTGGAGGCGGACCACCTGGCGGCGGTCGGCACCATGGCCGCCGGGCGCCACGGCGGCAAGCGGGGCCTCGCCCTGCGCGGCGCGGTCTGGGGCCTCGGACACACCATCACGCTCTTCGCGATCTGCGCGGCGGTGATCCTGCTCGGCATGACCCTGACCGAGCGGATGTCGGCGGCGCTGGAGTTCGGGGTCGGCGTCATGCTGGTCCTGCTCGGCCTCGACGTGCTGCGCCGGATGCGGGCCAAGCGGATCCACTTCCATGCCCACGAGCATGGTGGGCGGCCGCATGTCCACGCCCACAGCCACCAGGGCGCCACCGCGCCCCACGCCCAGGACCCGCACGACCACCGTCACCCGGAGGGCTTTCCGCTGCGCGCCCTGTTGATCGGCCTGGTCCACGGCGCCGCCGGTTCCGCCGGCCTCTTGGCGCTGGCCGTTGCCGCGACGCGCGAGCCCTGGGCGGCGGTCGGCTACGTCGCCGTCTTCGGCCTGGGGTCGATCCTCGGCATGGCCGCACTCTCCTTTGTCGCCGCCTGGCCCTTGGGCGCGGCGGAGCGGCACGCCAAGTGGCTCCACAGCGGCCTCGCGCTCGGCGCCGCCGCGCTCGCCGTGGGGATCGGCGTCGACGTCATGGCCGAGACCGCCACCACCGCCTGGGGCGGCCTCTGATGCACGAGCTCGGCCTGACCCGGAACGTGGTGTCGATCGTCGCCGAGCACGCCGGCGGGCGGAAGGTCCGCCGGGTCCGGCTGGCGATCGGGCCGCTGGCCTGCGTCGAGCGCCGGGCGCTCAGCTTCTGCTTCGACCTCGTCGCCGAGGGCACGGTGCTCGCCGGCGCCAGCCTGGAGTTCCTCGAGGCCGAGGGCGACACCTTTCTGATCAAGGACTATGAACTGGAGGAGGCGGCCTGATGTGCGGAACCTGCGGATGCTCCGATCCGGCCAACGCCGTGACCCTCACCGATCCGGACAGCGGCGAGCGGTCCCTGCTGCGCCAGGGCGCGATCGCCGGCCAGGCCGAGGGCCACCACCATCACCATGAACACGATGTTCATGATCATGGTCACCACCACGGTCACGATCACGACGCGCCCCACGTCCACGGCCCGAACGGCGAGGTGATCACGCTCGAGCAGGCCGTGCTCGCCAAGAACGACCAGATCGCCCTGCGCAACCGCGGCTGGTTCGAAGGCCGCGGCGTGCTGGCGCTCAACCTGGTCAGCTCCCCTGGGGCCGGCAAGACGACGCTGCTGGAGCGGACCATCCGCGCGCTGGCGGGCCGGGTCGAGATCGCGGTCATCGAAGGCGACCAGATGACCGCCAAGGACGCCGAGCGCATCCGCGCCGCCGGGGCCAGGGCGGTTCAGATCAACACCGGCGCCGGCTGCCACCTGGAGGCCGACATGGTCGCCGAGGCGGTCCGCAAGCTCGATCCGGCGCCCGGCTCGATCCTGATGATCGAGAACGTCGGCAACCTGGTCTGCCCGGCCATGTTCGATCTCGGCGAGCGCATGAAGGTCGCCGTGATCTCGACCACCGAGGGCGAGGACAAGCCGCTCAAGTACCCGCACATGTTCCGCGCCGCCGAGGTCGTGATCATCAACAAGCTGGACCTCGCGCCCCACGTCGACTTCGACCAGGCGCTCTGCCGCGCGAACATCCATGAGGTGAACCCCGATGCCAGGCTCTTCGCCCTCTCCGCACGCAGCGGCGAGGGGCTCGAGGCCTGGCTCGACTTCCTGACCGGCGAGGGTCGGACGGCGTCCCTGCGCGAAGGGGCGTGAAGCCTTCAGGCGTGACCGACCTGGGGCGTATGGCGCGCGGCCTCGGCGGCGGCCGCCAGGGCCGTCTGCAGAAGCTGGATCGAGAGGCTCTCCAAGGCGGCCTGCGGCGCATGGATCATGCGCGCGCGGATCGCCATGGCCATGGCGATGGCCTGCAGGACATCGCCGTTGCTGGTCTCGCCGGCCAGGGCGACGTCCTTGTCGACCGCATCCAGGACCGCGGAGAGCAGCTGCCCGACCCGGACGGCGTCGAGAGTCTCGCTGTGCAGCGGGAAATCGATGTCGAAGCTGTCGCCCGTGGTCGTACGCGCGCGATAGGGCAGTTTCTTCATGGCAGGTTCCTTTCCTGGGCGCTATGCCGCGGCGAGACGTAGCAGCACCACGAAGGCGGCGAGCAGTTGGGTACCGTTGATCCAGACCGAGAGCCGATGCAGGCGGTTGAAGCCCCGTTCCGCCGCGGGAATGCCCTCGAGCATGCGATCCCGGTGGCGGTTGATCCGCGGCATCAGGATCTGGCGAGAGACGACGGCACCGAGGGCGATGAGCCCGAGGGCGGTCGCCTCGATCGGGCGGAGCGTCGCCAATGCCGCCAGGGCGAGCAGCGAGAGCAGGCCGACGATCAGGTAGTACCAGGGGAAGAATCCGCGCAGGAAGCGGCCGGCGGAGGCCCCTTCCAGCTTGACGAAGATCAGGGGGGCGACCACGAAGGAGAAGAAGGCCATCGAACCGAAGAGGGTGGCGACGGCGAGCAGGCCTACGACATCGAGAACCAAAGGCATCATTCAGGTAGGTACGGTTCTCGCCACAGCCGGGATCAGCCAAGACGGGAGAGATGCGCGACCATCGGAACAGGTGGAAGAGCGGCGGATCGGCCCTGGCATGCTTCGGCCTGCTCCTGCTGTGGCTGCTGGGAGCGGCGGAAGCTTTGGAGCAGAGCGGTGCCATGCTGATCGACGACTTTGCCGGCCCCGACCTGACCTCGAAGCTCGGCACGCGCTGGCGCGGCGTCAGCGACCGGGTCATGGGCGGGATCTCCGAGGCGACCGTCGAGCGGGCTGTCGTCGACGGCCGGTCCTTCCTGCGCCTGACGGGCGAGGTCCGGCTGGAGAACGACGGTGGCTTCATTCTGGCGTCGCTGGACCTGGCCCCCGCCGGCCGCAGCTTCGACGCCTCCGCCTACTCGGGCCTGCGGCTTCTTGTGCGGGGCAATGGCGAGCGCTATGCGCTCCACCTGCGCACGCCCGACAACCTTCGCCCCTGGCAGTCCTACCGGGCGCAGTTCACCGCGGGTCCGGCCTGGCAGACGGTCGAGCTGCCCTTCGCGTCCTTCTTTCCCCATCGGTTGGAGGCGCCCCTCGACGTCACGCAGCTGCGGCGGATCGGCCTGGTGGCCATCGGCCGCGCCTTCCTTGCCGATCTCGCGGTCGCCGAGGTCGGCTTCTACCGCTAGTGTGGTGGTCAATCGGTCTCGACCGAGCCGACGACCGAGATCCCGCCGTCCTCCGATCGGCGAATTACCACCATCTCGCCCGAGCTCGGAAAGACGCCGGTCAAGGCGGTGATGTTGACCTGGTGGGTGACCAGGACGACCGGCTGCTCGAGGTCCTGGGCGGCGAGCCAAGCCTCGAGCGCGCGGGTCTGCCGCTCCTGGTCTTCCCGCCGCTCGTAGAAGGAGTTGAGGATCGGCAGCGCTTCGACCGGCCCGAGGCCGAGCAGCCCAGCGGTCTCGAGGCAGCGGCACCATTGGCTGGAGAACACCCTTGCGGTCTCGATGCCCTCGGCACGAAAACGGGCGCCGATGCGGGCGGCCTGGGCGCGGCCCTCGTCGGAGAGGTTCCGCTGCGTGCTGCAGTCGCCGAGCGCAAAGGCTGCCGGATCGCCGGTGCCGGGTGCCAGGGCGTGCCGGATCAAAGCCACGTGCCCACCGGACCGCAGTCCATTCCAGGCCGCCGTTTCCTCGGCGCTCGGGATGATCGGAACGGCGAAGACGAGGAAGGCGGCGACCAGGGCGGCAGCGGTGGCCACGGGCCTGAAACGCCTGCCGCGCGGTGTTGCGAGAGATCGCCGTCCTACGCCCAGCCTGCCAAGCATCGCGCCAAATTGCCCCTTTGCCGTCCGCCGAGCGATTGCGCGGCCAAAAATCTGCACCTTCATTAAGTTCGTAACGAAATTGTTCATAAATCAGTTCTCTAACGTGGATGGCGAAGGATGACCGGACAAGGTTCGAGTAAGACGAGGATTGCGGTCATCGGTGCCGGAATGACCGGCCTCACCTGCGCCCGGCACTTGGTGGAAAATGGCTACCATCCGACGGTCTTCGAGAAGAGCCGTGGCCTCGGCGGCCGCCTGGCGACCCGGCGTGCGGGCGATGGCACCTCCTTCGACCACGGCGCTCAGTACGTCACGGCGCGTTCGGCCGCTTTTCAGAGCGCGCTCCAGACCGCGACGGAGGCCGGGGCGGCCGCCCACTGGCGCCCCGAATGTGCCGAGTGGTCAGGGTCGGCACGAGACGATTGGTGGGTCGGCGCACCGGCAATGAACGCGCTGGTCAAGCCGCTGGCCGTGGGGCTCGACATCCGCCTGGTCACCGAGGTCTCCGCGGTCCGGCGCGCGCGTGATGCCTGGCAGGTCGTCGGGCCGATGAACGAAAACGGGGAGAGCTTCGACATAGTGGTTTGCTCGGTCCCCGCGCCGCCGGCGCGCAAGCTGCTCGCGGCTGAGTCGGAGGTGGCGGAAGCGCTTGCCGCGGTGTCCATCGCGCCCTGTTGGGCGCTGATGGTCCGCTTTGCCGCCGCCGTCGATCCGGGTTTTGATGTCCG
>JAAUYG010099795.1_pt1 | contig 10408 bp, 4 predicted proteins | sample 7278091 | NCBI WGS metagenome assembly JAAUYG01 (sample SAMN14350201, study PRJNA611818) | marine sediment metagenome | isolation source: surface marine sediment (0.6m) | place: French Polynesia: Moorea | collected 2018-08
CACTCCGAAGTTTATTCTTAATAATAAATTTGGTATTTTACACTGTCTTCTGTTACTTGTTCAGGAACTCTATTCAAAAGAACCTGGTGGGCAATAATATCGGCCGTAACAATAGTGACAGCTCCCAAAACGTTTCTGGACAAGTTCCCTTCATCCAGATACCATAATCGTAATGTAATTTTGGGAATAGTGATCCTCAACTCTGTCATGTTGGATGTTGCAAGCTAATTCACTGCACTGAAGTGCCAGATAACCATGCGTGGCGATTAAACTTCTTTGGGGGGTGAATTGTGGTCATTTTAGAACATACTGGGAAGTGGTGCTACTTTGAGAACGTGCTATCCATTTTTGATGACCAGCGTGTGTCCATACATATTGATATAATTAAACGAAATACATCAATTTATCCATCATTTATCAGGATAAACTCTCCCAGTTGCATTAGCAATTAAGACAAAGTTTACACACGCACTTTGCGCGGGTGGAAGGCCGAACTCCCATCCCCGGTCATATCACGATTATACAATAATTTCTTTCTACCAGAACTGGCCATTTACAGTATATGAGAAAAAATATCATTACCAGCGATTAGTTGATATGCTAAAACAAAATGGTTTATGCTAACCTACACACAGTGCCAACATCCCCTTAACTTAGTGCTTTCTGAAATGCCGTTTACAGTATCAAAGTATTTGTGACACTTGGTCCAGATGTCATGCATTTTTACACGTACGGGTATTATGTCAATCATAAATTCCACTACACTTCTCAAGTCATATTCCTCCTTCTAACAATATGTACCTCCCCTGTTCAATTTGAAACCTATAGTTACAACCCCGGGTTATAAGTCCAATCTAAAAGCAAAGTTCTACTTTAGTTACATATGAAGTTCCTTGCATATTTTTTTTTCCATTTGCGACATAAGCACTTAGTACTTCTGTTACTGTTACTCATAGTGAATAATATATCTCTAGTTTATATATCGATTGGATAACTGAGGTCAGGACATTACCCTTCGAATTTTTATTACAACACCGAACATGTCCTCACTGCATCTCTATATGCCATTCCATTTGACTATATTTACAGAAAATTGCGAAGGTTCCTTTCGAACGCAGTTGCATCTTCAAGCCCCACAATTCACCCATACATAATAATACTGCTATATACCATATGGTCTTGTAGTTTAATATGTATCAAATGGCAAGTACAGCTGAAACTTAACTAAGAACTGGAAATACTTATATAGGCCCTTGAAAACACACTGATTTGGGGGTTTGAAAAATACACCCATGTTTGCTGCTAAAATATCGCAGCAATATTTTAAACTGTGTCCACAATTTACATTTCCTTCTTATGACATCAGACAATATGTCTATGTTATATATTTCTTGATCTAATTATCACAATGCCTGTCATTTCATTTACCCATAATTTTCAAATGTTACAATTTACATGTATGCGCAAACCTTCTGGTGACCTGTCATGCTATTGTGCAAGTAATAATGTACAATGTTTACCATACGATACAATACACTGAACGCTGTTTGTCTGCAATCTCTGTGTTCTGTCAGCATCGTACTGTTTCACATGTAAACCCAATTTCTTTGGTCACCTTTCTTAACGTGTGTTTGTGTGGCTTCAAACCTTAGTTTTACTCTATATGCCATACATTCGCCATATACAATCAAAATCATTTAACTCTTATTTGTCATGGTGAAGAATTTACATTTTTGCCCAATAATGACCAATATTTTTAATTAGTGTAAATATCAGTATGCATGCATCGTCACTGACTTCAGACTCACCAGTGATATCAATGCAACACAGGTGACAACGCTGTCAATGCAGAAAGTATCTGAGAATAAAATGATCTCAGCTGGAACTTCAGCAATACTTACAATTTCTTCTAAAAATGAAAGTGCCTCATTAATAATATTGAATATGTCATAGCCATGTCAAGTAATAACATTTGTGTGCACTGTCAAAGAGAACTTTTATAAAACATTATCTGTGATGGAATCTTACAAAGGCATACTGAATGGCATACTGAAAATCTAGATTTACAAAATAAAGACAAGTGAATGATATGAATGTAGTTTCAAACGTAGCCCTATCTAGATAAAGGTAGTGTTTCTGAAGGCCCGCATTGTCGTCACTCTGCAAATAACTCATGTCTACGGTGACTTATTAATATACTGCCCAAAACATTTAAGGGATCAAAAGTTAGCGCAGCATAATACAGACATGTAAGGGAGCAAAGTTACAAACGTTTAAGGGAGCAACGTTAGCATAGTTTAGTGTGAAATCAGTGGCCAAACCAGCTATTGATTTGACAATAAAGAGTGTTGTAGCGTTTGAACGTGTTTGAAGGGGGTAAAGGTCATGATCGCAATGGCTCTGATACGCTTGTGTTTTGGAGGTGATTCCCCTCTGAGTTATGTAAAAAACGGTTTGCTTTTTTTTCTGCCAAAACTGCCTTATCAAGCAAAATGATTCAACTAAACAGGACTACAATCTGGAAGGATTTTTCCCAATATATTTCCAAATATATGGCTTTGAAAATCCGATCCCTTAAACATTTTGAGCAGTGTATTATATGGTGGTCGTCATTTAAAATTATCTGGCGCTGAGGCTTAATTATATTTCGCGACTTAACTTTAACACTACACGTACCTTATGGCCACCAGATAAATTTAAGTGGCGGCCGCCTCATAAAGTTATTTGTGCAAAGCCACATAAAGTTTTCGGCCAGACACCACATAGTTATCTGGCAGCCACCACATAAGTTTATCTGGCTACTACCACTTAATATTCTCAGGGAAACACAAATCTCTGTTTTGGGCATTCCCATCATGAGACCGTGAAAGACTGACAGTTGGTCTGTACATCGAACTGTGGGATGTTACGTAAATTTCAACATGGCAATGCTGTTCATTTCCTATTATTCACTATTATTTTTCACTTCAGAGCTAGTATTGAGTTTCTCACAGCCAAGTAATAGCAGCAATTTTTTTGTGAACTGGACCATATTGAAACGTATCGATCTCACCTATCCACTTATACAAAATATGTGTTTGGGTAGAATGGGCATTAGAACTGCGGATGTAGAATGTGCGCATACTGCTTCAGCTACCTTAATCATATATCCCTCTATTTACATGTTTGGGGAGCCTATGTTTCTACGTTCTAGTAGCTATGGCATATAGTAAATTATAGTTTATCCTTTACTATCGTATATAAAAAGTTTGTCATATAACAAAGTGAATTTTACAATAAATAGTGCTGTAAAAGCTTGCAAATTGTTGCACAAACATATTCACCTGTCCAGTTCCGACAAGCCAATAAAAAGATACCATACCAGACGAACTCTGGAGGCTTCTCTATTGCAAACTGAAAATTTAATTGCTGGCAGCCACAAAAAATGTATGTGACGACCGCCAGATAATTTTATATATGACCCCTGATACCAATGTGATACTGCACATTTCAGATCATAACCTTTTCTTTTAAACTTCAAACTTCTAAATGGCAACCTTTGTATAACTTGCCATTGACCTATGAAGAATTACTTTGCGCATAAGGCCTGTACGTTGCATTCTCTGTAAGAGTGATGCAAATACTGGGGATATCATTATTTGCGAAGTACCATTAAGGTACTGTATTAAACCATCAACTGTGTAAATAAATTGAGGCACTCCATATAAAATTTACTAACAGAATAATAATCTGATCGACAGATGTTGAATCCAGAGTTACTTTCGCAGTTTTGTCTGTGCCAATATTTGCTGACATCATGCCTCATTATTATGTAGTGTACATGCACATTTCAATTCAAAACACCTGATTCCTCATAGGTCTACAGATATAACATCTAAAATGTTTCACATGCCGGTTTTGTTTTTGAAATATTTCTACTTTTATGCCCCTGCTGTACAAGCTAAATTCCAAACCATAAAAAGCAATAACACTCAGGCAAGAGGCAAAGAAACTGTTTTTTCCACACTGGCATCATAAATGTAGAAAGAGTACAATGCAGTATTTTCAGTTTGAGTCTAACGTATATTGTGTAAGTTTGGATACTGCTTTTGATTATGAAGCACTCTAACTGGTGTTTGGATAGAAAAGCCGTAACAATCGTAATCTAGCAGCTCTACTCAGTAAGGTGTTAAGGATTGGATTGATGACTGGGATCACTGGGAAAACAAACATTGTCACAAGAATACCCATGTCTACTGATGCAATAGTATCTGCGAGGTCCAGGATTCCAAATAGAATGAAAATAACGGGAGCTAATGACTGCCCTACTGCTTTTAATAATAAATTTAAGGCAACGGTGCGATTCCTAGAAATGACAATAGCTTTCATATTCCCCATATGCCTCAAATCATCAGCTTTGCCCCAAAATAAGAGCGTATTTATTGTAAGCAGTGTGATACTAATCATAAAAACTAAGCAAAGTGTACAGTAGCAAAGTACTAGGATTATGACCAAAGCAATATGATCGTTTCGCTCATGGCCAAATGCTGTACAGGAACTGTTACTTGCCTGTAATTCTCCAGTAGATAGATTTATTATTGCCAGAAATGAGAGAGCAAGCGTCATTGGCACAAAAAGGAAAGCCAGTACTGGATACATTTTGGAAGATTCGAACTCTTTTGTTTTCAGAGGATGTGCAATGATGATATACTTATATAGAATATCGGTTGCGGAAACAGCGATAAAAGTGTAGAAGCAAAGGGCAAAAAGAAAGGATGTTGCCAGACAGGCTGGAAGTTCTTTAAGCCTAATATCGGAGTAACTAAACAGGAGCCCATGGTACAGCATGTGGTCAACTAAAATGAAACTAGCAAGTGGCACAATACTGAGGGTGTTCGACGTGGCTTGCAAAATGACCAAAAACTTGCTGAACGCTGTATTGACGATACGTATGTTAAGGGCACCAGCTGGTAAATTTAATATCAATATCATTCCAGTTACTACGCAGAGGTAAATACTCCATCTTTTATCTGGGATGTAACCCTGACAAGAGGAAAGTGCATGCGTCAAAGGGGCCTCACAATGATCGACTGAAATAAAACAGCAAAACTGACCAAAAGGAACCAGAATATTCAACTTATCAAAACGAGCAAATACGTCTCTGGAGATTACTTCTACTGGATTTTCTCGCAGGTCCAGTATGCGTAATTGATCCATACCACTAAATGTATTGCTGAAAATGACACTAATATTATTTTTTAACAATGATAGCACTGAGCATTTTTCTAGCCCATTAAAGCTGAAAGGCATTACAGTATATATTCCAATGTTACTTAGATCCAGGATTTCAATACTTTTCAAGTTGGAGAATGCATCTGACTCTATAGAAACAATGGGATTATGTAAGATATTTAGTAGTCTCAATTGTTTTAGTCCGCCAAAACTGTCTTCTGGTAGGATGTTTATTAAATTGTGGTCAAAATGAAGGAACATGAGCTGTGATATTGGCCTAAAGATACCTTTCAAAAGTTCAGCTATTTTATTTTTGGACAGGTCTAAAGAAAGCAGTGAAGTGTAATTTTTAAAATCAATGTTATGTATAATAAGCCTTGTATTACTTAGGTTCAGGTTTAAAACAAGGTGGTTGGGAACAGGTAGAGAAAGATTGAACATATTCACAGTAGCACAATTAATGGAATGACCTTTGCAATCGCAGTGACTGGGACATTTGCTACCTTGATGGAGCTGCTCATCATCCATGTTGATTGGACACTGCACTTCTCCATCCATAACATTATTTGGATGAACACAGATGTTGTCCTTGACACAGAGAAGAAGGCCAGGGCACTGTCGGTTAGCGCATCCTACTTCGTCCTCTCCACTGGGGCAGTTTGAGTCACCGTTACAAACAGCAAACAGTGGGATACAGTAGGACTCTGGACATTTAAACATTGTGGGACATTCGAAGGTTTGACAGGATAACAGGTGGCCTCCCTGACTGCAGTAACGAATGCCATTGCTCGTTTGCTTTTCAAAAAGGCAGAGGGCGGATTTCGGGAAGCACTCACGTGATCCCCTGCCACATTCTCCCACCCCGTCAACTGTGGCACAGCCATTTCGGGGAATAATACGTCCTTCCATTAATGTGAAGTCAGTGTCCCATGCATAGCGCTGGTTTGCAGTGACCCTTAAATGATCAGTGATAGGAACCTCGATTACCTTGACATTATTTAGAATTGTATAGCTGCAATGTATCTCATCAGAGAAGTCCTTACAGTCATCCTTGCCATTACAAACAAATGACCAGGGAACACATTTGCCAATAGTGCACTGGAAATAGTGTGCAGAGCAGGAGCAATCCCTTGCAACACACTTCTCAAAACAGTCACGGCCGTCCCAAAAATCCCTTTCAAAGAAATGACAAACGTGAGTACAGTTTTTCTCATCGCTGCCGTCTGGGCAATCATGCGACCCATCACATGTATAGAGGTTAAGTAGGCACGTTCCATCATCGCATTGATACTGGCCATAGATGCAAGTGTCTACTGCCACTGTAACGGTATCCTTCTCACATACTAGGCCAGCTTCTATGGAATTGTTATGTTCGTTTGCATGTTGATCCATAGGAAGTATGGATTGCATTATATCTGAGAAAAAACGTATCATAATGATCCGATCTCGCTAGTGCTATGTAGGTTTGATTCAATCGGAGAAGTACTCTTTTTGGATAGCTCCCAAGTATGTGACCAATATAAGGTGCCATTGTCTCCAGCGCCTCAATTGGAGCCAAACGTTCCCCATAAAATTGACAGAAACCATGGGTGACAGGTGTGTCTTTCCAGACGTGTTTCTTATATATGTTGTAGCACGAACCATTGGCGTATACACTGTCAATTGTAGAGCACTCTATAGTGGACCTTATCAGTGGTAAAGCTGCTACAGACTTGTTCCTGTCATACTCACAAATAACAATTCCAAGATTCAATCGTGCTGCACATGGAACAGTTACCCACATGGGGTCATCAGTGCTGAGTTGAAACTGAACAGTACAGTTGTGAACATCGGAAGGTTGTAGCAGCCTTAGACTTTGTCTAATAAGTCCAGCTTTCAGTGAGGCGTGTTCGGGTTATTTTCGCACTGCCCAAAGCTGGATTTTTCAGCCATTTCTGGTAGGTATAAGGGGTTCCATCTGTCCAGGTTAACCAAGAATTCTGATGAATAATACAAAAATATTCAAATAAGCAGAAATTACAATGTACAGAAATCTAGACTGAAATACGGTAGTCCTGCGTGTCAGTATATAATAACAGGCAGTCAGTTAATAATAATAACCAGTCAAGTAGGAATATCAGGCAGGGAAGAGAGAGAACTATAAATGTGTGAGAATTATTGGTCAGTCTGTACATTCACTGTGCACGTGTATGCAGATGTATACACTTGCATACACCACCGAATCCAACTTGCAGTCGGTGATATGACCATGAGTGGTTGAAAGTCGACTATAAGCCTGACTCCCCCCCCCCCTCCAAGAGGTAAGATATTCTTCCTCTAGATGAATGTGGATCCAGTAACAACATAGTAGCTCAGTAGAGTAGCTTAGCATAGTAGCTTAGTTTCTCAAGTAGAGAACATATACATACATGTATATATGCATCATGCACATGTGTACATGTAGACACATCAATTTTCTTTTTACAATAACTCAACTTTATGGTTTAGCATATGCATGCTGACGTTTAAGTCTATGCTTAGATATAGGCTTTACAGTACAATCTGTGATTTTTCACCTGGATCCTGGCCTGGGTGGTTTGCCAGACACGTGCTGCGCCTCCACCAGCATGCTGCTGGCATCAGAATGTAGTGACTCCTGAGTCATGGGGCGAGGGGCCACAGGGGCAGAGTGGGTGCCGGGAACCTGCAGGGAGGTCACAGCGTCTGCCATAGTACCTGGGCCGGACACCTCTTTGTCCTTGGGGAGAAGAAATTTCAGTTTTACACAGGTATTCAAGTTTTAACTTTCATTTAACTTTTATTTACTATTAAACCTTCAATTTATGGCTACATGGCAAATACATATGAATTACTTCATAAGAAATGCAATGGTCCAAAATTATAGGTCTGTGCATGTGTGGTATTTATTTTTAATGTATTTAGTACTGAACGGCTTAAACTATAGGTTTTCTTTAAACATTCAAAACATATGTTCACAAAATTGATTACTGCCTAATTTTTTTTAAGTTACTCTATTTCTAAATCTATAATAAAATGTTTACACTGCTAAGGCAAACTTATTTATGGGAGTACTTACACATACTTTTAACAACCTTATTAAAGAAATCTTCACTAAACTATACAAATCAATGGTTAGACTCATTATAGAATACTCGAGTAGCATGTGGTGTCCGTATTTGAGAGATATATCCATACTTGAAAGAGTACAATATCAGTACAAACTAGTTACATCTATTCTTCACTCATCATTGTCATTACTTTACATGATCTAGGCCTAGTATATGATTAAGACTTGAACATGGCTTGACCGGAGCTAAACTGAATATTGCCTAATACCTTAAATTTGAACTGTTTTCTATGCTGGGATGATTAAAAGGGAAAGAGAAGGACCTAAAGCTGAAAGGCTATTGTCTAACTTCAAGACTTTAACTAATAGAATATCATTGAGCTTGAGAAAACAAAACACACATATTTTAGCTCTTGCTTTTCAAACGGGATGGAATTTACATGTAGGATCTGTGTGTCAAAAGTCAGATACAATGTAGAGAACTGCTTTGACATTCTGTCACCTTCTTTGATGCCGAAAACGTAAACCCGATTGTTCCGCCTGTCATACTGGACAGACTTGCGTTGCTACCGATGACCTCTCCTGATTGGCCGTAAACCATGAAGACCGCCTCGGGATTGGGTCCTGGTCCACCAATCAGCTGGATTGTGTGTTCCGCCGAATTGAAGTTCCCCTGTGGACACCAGGTGGCCCAGCGAACGGCGACGGGATACGACTGTACAGCCATGTTGGTCTGCTTGGAAAAATTATATCAGTTGTACAATATGGTCAGAATTTATAAATCACAAAAAGGGATGCATATTATAATCAATACTATAATCCCCCTCTAATGTGGCCACCCTGTGTGCCCGAACTGTAATCCCATTAGAGAGGTGGCCTTTTGTTAGAGGGAGAACAGGATCCATTTACAGTAGTAGCGACAAAGATTTTGGTCACATTAAAGAGGAGACGCTGTACCGGTATGTTGTATCAGTGACTATCTGCATTCCCGAAGCAAGTAAGACTCTTTGAACCAATGAAACTTTGTTATAAAATATCAATAGACTAATACCCTTTTGTCTGTTCCTCTGGAACAATTTTGGGACGTCTTTAATACATGGTGAAATTACAGTGTCCTTGCTAAAACATATTACCCTTCTGTCTTTGGCCCCCGGTAGCTTCTCTCCGACTTCATACACTAAGGAGAAGACGATGGTAAATCCTGGATCTGGTACCATCCCATCCAGAAGAACCCGGTTCTTGTGAACCAGGGTTGTGGCACTGCCGCTACATAGAAGAGCAAATCAATCAACCAATTAATCAATCAATTAATCATCATATCTGTACTTTGTCATTGTACAACTGTGCTGGTGGCATTTTATAAATGCAAAGATGTCTAAGAGGTACTATACATGCTCACATAGTGCACAACATACTATTAGGCCACACATGGTGTATGCTCACAAAATATAAGGGCACTGCCTGTGGGTCTTGGGAATTAAAGGAAGTAGAATGTTATAAACAACTTGGTGATAATCATCAAATGTATCCTTAAGTATTAAGTAATACATGTAGTTAATCCTTAAAATAATATTTAGGGAAACTGGTTGGTGCAAGATTATCCCACTACAACTTTATGTATATATATTACCATGACAACTGTTATAGTCTGCGCACATTGAGTTAACAAGAGTTTGAATTTAAGAAAAGTCTTGAATTCTTGTGCATTTTTCTACCTTACAAGTCTGTCCTTTCTTACATATACATGTATATATACCATGGAGAACGACAAATTTTCTGTGTATAATCCTAATCCCTTACAGAGAGCTCATTGAAGGTGTTCTCTGATGACCTCGCTTCAAGGAAGCTGTTCGTTTTAATGATGTCCCTCCCTCTGTGCCAGGCACGAGATTCATTATTTCAGGATCATTCACGTAAGTCCAGCCATTGTGAACACCAGCCTACAACGGTGTATGAGGGAAAATATACATGTGGTAACACAGCTGGACCTACTATCCAGCTCATTTTCACATTAAGATATCTTGTTATAATGAATACATTATACAATGTATATTAACTGCATGGAGCTACGACTGACGTAGCATTTACTATACATTTGTAGTTGCTACTGTTCTGGTGGTTTTGTAAATA
>JAAUYG010158402.1_pt1 | contig 10407 bp, 6 predicted proteins | sample 7278091 | NCBI WGS metagenome assembly JAAUYG01 (sample SAMN14350201, study PRJNA611818) | marine sediment metagenome | isolation source: surface marine sediment (0.6m) | place: French Polynesia: Moorea | collected 2018-08
CTCTAGCCCATATCTCTCCCCCTCTCTCTCCTCTCTCTCTCTCCTCCCTCTCTCTCTCTGCTCCCTTTCTCCCTCTCTAGCCCATATCTCTCTCCCTCTCTCTCTCTCTCTCTCTCTCTCTCTCTCTCTCTCTCTCTCTCTTCCATCATGTGCTCCTCAAAGAACAAACAAGATATCAGCAGCAGCAGCAGTTTGTATCAATCCTGCACTAGTCTCCAGTATTAGAGTGCCTTGACATATAATTTTGGAATACGTGCATCTAGCTGAATCACTTTAACTCCAACACTCGAAAATTTTCATGTTGTTCGCTGGCCTTTCTCACCAAACACCGCATGGTCAAGGGGTTATACCAATTTCCCTACCGCTCGAGCCTGTTGTCGTCAAGCTTTTTAAAGCCAGGGTAAGTCCGTCGGACAACACCCCCCCCCCCCCCCGATTTTAATTTTACTCCCGTCTGACAGAGCACAGTGAACGTTTCGGGAGGAAATGAATTAACCCTATTTGAAGCCTTAACGTTTGGGTAGAAATGTCTTGAGGTAAAAGGTATTGGAGTCAGATGATACATTGGGGCAGGCGTCTAAGATTAGTAGTGAACTTCGGTAATCTCATTGGTAGAGAGCCAAGGCCCTTTCTATCCATAGTAGTAGTAGTAGTAGTAGTAGTAGTAGTAGTAGTAGTAGTAGTAGTAGTAGCAGTAGTAGTAGTAGGTAAGCAGGAGTAGTATTAGTATGTGAGGAGGAAGAGAATTAGACAGCACTTGCGATTTGTGATGCTTTGTTTTACATGAGTCTGCCATCTCTTTTAACCTTTCTCCCCACGAACAATATGCAACGGTCAGGTCATAGGGCAACCGTACAAGGCTTTGTACCTTGTAGGGACCTAACACCACGGTCACGGTTCCCTGCCATCTTAGCATGCACAAGGATAAATACTGACACAGCATGGAACGGCATCTCTGGCATCTCTGTACACACGGGTGTCTGAATGGTCTGTATTGTATTAAATCTGTTATTCCACTAAATTCAGTATGTCAAGAGGCATCACAGAGGGACATTATCAGTATCTATACAGGCGATAGACCAGCACCAAGCTGATGTATAAGTAGCAGGTAGATGATGATGATGATGATGATGATGATGATGATGATGATGATGATGATGATGATGATGATGATGGTATCACAGTTTAACGGCACATCAACGCCAAAAGGGTCATACAGTGCCAAAACATGCAGGTGATAATGATTGCAACGTCAATTCAATTCGTTACAGTCTAAGAACTGCACTGTGTGAGAGTTTTGGTTATCAGGCCATGTCCGACAAAAGGTACTAATGAAACGTTCCCTATTTCAAAGGACACTTTATCGTTTATACCTATAACCCAGTGGATGGAGGGAGGTGAATGCAAGTGATCGTACATTGTATGTTGCAAAAGCTTCACTGAATCCAGCAGCTAGTGCATGTGCACCTAAGGTGTTTACCGAACCTAAACATGAATCCAGTCGGACTTGCTTGGATTTATGTTAGGTTGTACAAGTTATCAGCAACTATACTATGTATCTACAACTATACAATGCATGTCATTAATACATTTCCACACAACGCTGTGCGCTTTGATGCACTAAGGCTATAGCACTGCCTCCTGCGATACAGTGAAAACAATTTGCTAGAGATGCATGTAGCATGCAAGGAAATATTCACAAACGTTATATCATTATTTATCTTTTAAAAGTAACAAGGCGTTTTATATATCACTTATTGGGTTCAGCGTTGTTTCATTTAATATAACACATTTTACATTAGCATATTCGTTAGTACCTGTAATGTTTTGCAGATACATGTACATGTATGTGCATATCCTAACTTGCATTATCACATCTTTCCAGCAGTGTCGGGCGCTATCTGCTATCTTCTTTAGAGAAAATGCCCTCTTCGTTAGCTGATGATATCTGGGTATTTTATGGTAACCGTCTCTGTCGGGGTGTTCTACATCATTCCCTTTGTCCCTGTAAATGCTTTATATATATAGCCTTTGTTTGTACCCCCGTATTTTACCAGGTGGCTACGCTACAGCCGTTACAGTGAGAGTGACGCCTTAAATCACATCCGCTTTTACTTCATCCACGTGATGAATCAGGTAAGTGGATACCGTGGCTACGCGATTCGAATATGTAAACTTCAAGCTTATTCTTAAGCTTAGAAAAGACTGCGTTTGCATTCTACTTAATGTTCAGTCTTTCAGCAGCTTTCAAGAAAGCGGGCCATTTTACCGGTGTCTCGAAAAATGTTTTTCTTAAGTCCAAGACTGAACCTAAACATAGAAAAGTATAGTTGACCATCATAGTGATTAGAGAAATTGTTTTGTACGTTCGTTGCAAAATTTAAGATATTTTGTAGAAATCCGTAATTGCTCTAAATAACACCAGTTGTGTAGATGGCTGGTGTAGATATATCATAAAAACATTTAATTGAAACCCCGAGATGTACATGTACATGATGTACATGTATGTCTCTACGTGATATGAGTAACCTGGACGAAAAAGACGCTAATCATGCTAACACTGCTTCTATACATGTGGGTGGGGTGGGTGAATCAGGCTTATAGTCGGCTTTCAACCACTCATGGTCATATCACCGACTGCAAGTTGGATTCGGTGGTGTTCTATACATGTGCATGTAGATGAGAATAATATGAGACATCTACAAGCAGATAATTTTTCAATGTATCTATATATGTGCAGTCGTGCGTCCATGAAAACGAAATAGAACCATATCCAAGAAAAACAAAGGTATAGTTAGCTCCTATTGTTACTATACATGTACATACATTACATAGGTGATTTGGAATACGAAGAGCGAAATGATAAAAACTACTAGTACTCCGGGTGAGTCTGACTTTACCCTGTTTTTTTTTCAGATCAATATGCGCTATAGAGGGATGTCACAGAGAGACTTCGAAATCTTTCTGGATCCTGTCGGGATCTACATTGCCCGGGTCAGTTCCGGATTAATGCAAATGAGCTCTATTATAATATACTGAAGCTTTTGTATGGGAATTTCAAGTTATATACCATTAAATAGCTGAGTATAAACATAGCTGAAAAAACAGCTATTATTTTCGTCGGTAATTTTCCGACCTTCCATGATCAATAAAGCATTTAATCAAAGCATTAACGGCAATATGAAATGTCTTTTGTTTGGTTATTTTCCATTATGATAATGGCCTCTATATTAAACGCAGTGAAATAGAGTGGCTACTGACGGCAGCTTGTAACTCAATATGCCGCTTGTCTAGAGAAAATATTTCTCACCACCGTAAAATAACCTTAATATTGACATAATATCGACAGATGAAATGACCCTGCTTTTTAGTTTTTATGCTTTTACTATACCATGTCTTAATAACAGGATGATTAAAAGAGAAATATCGCCCTGACCAAACATGCCTTGTGATTTTGGCGCAGTATCCCGAGGATTCACCGTTTACCGAGCGTCACCCGATCAAGCAGGCTGGCGTGTACACCCAAGCAGATGGCGCTCTGACGGCATTCGAGGACTGGATCAACGACCCCCACCGAAACCTGCCGGCATTCGACCACGCTATGCTCTTTACCAAGTATGTACAACGACCCTTGATAATGTATACGGGTCTATCTACAACTATCTTAGTGGTGCGATTAAATTCCAAATGCAATTGGCTGTTGCGATGATAGCTTAATTATTTCGCGCAATATCCTAGTTTAGCATAAAGAACAATAAAGCAATCACAAGTGTGATGTCTTGCTGTTGAGCTCGATTTCTAAATCGGGAATACATTGAGTGGTAGATATAAGGGAGGTTTCATGCATTTATCGTTCCAAAACAAGCTGAGCTGGCGAAATTTCCCCCTTGATGACAAGGCAAATCCGTCATTTTAGCGCTGAAACTTACGTTCATCCAGGTGTGAGTTACATGGTTCATGGATTTCACCAAAGCTTAATGTTTTCTTTCAGGAATTACTTGTTTCGGGGACAGCTAAAGGATGGCTCCAGACGTCGCATCAGCGGTGAGTACTGCTATCAGAACGCGCCCGTTCCTATGCGATGGGATGGCAATAGGAGTTCGAGCGCCGTGTGATCCTTCTTCGGCCTACTTGAACATAAGAGGGCTACGACCCAACCGTCCATAGATATATGTATCATAGTTCCCGTCAGATAGCAGAAGTTACTTAAAATAGGGCCAAGTTGGCTTGCAATGGATGGTTGGGCCTAACTCCTGTACGCTTATATACACTACACAAAATAAGTTAAGGATATTATATATCCTTAACTTTTTTTGTGTAGTTGACATATGCTCTACGTGCACGCATAGCATATATGAACTACACAAAAAAGTTAAGGATATATATCCTTAACTTATTTTATGTAGTGTATGTAGCTAGTGTCGGCTTTCGTGAGTAGTTGCTTCGAGTAGACCATAGTTTGCTGCCAGCTATAGGTCTCATAGCAGCATTAAACATTTTTACACAGCGAGAGACAGAAGTAATATGTCTGCAGACCAGAGCGTTTTGCTTATATCGACTACATGAAGCTACTAATAAATAATATAAGCACGATAAGAGCCTGGCCAAATCATATTCCACTTCAATCTGCATTAATTCTACTAAATCCTTTTAAAGTACACGTAGTCCCCACGAAATTTAGCAGGTAGTGTATTGAATAGGCGTACCTGTGGTCAAATATGTAAAGCGTTTTGGAACCCTATCCGTACAATGTACATGTGTATAGCTGGTTATGACATGGCAATATAGGGGCTATGTACAAGTATAATCACTAATAATGTGATAATGTATTATGACACCTCTTACCCTTCGTGATGTCCAGGTATGGCTAACATCAAGGGAGTTTGCGGACGGAAGCGTACTTCTATCTGTTTCGACGCCAATCAGTTTATGGCTGTACAGACAGGGTCACACGAGCTGGGCCACAGGTTAGACTCGCTGGCTGGTCATGTCACTCACACAAACACTAGGCATCTCCCCATCTGTTGTGATTGTTGCTGCATTCTCATCATCATCATCATCATCGTCGTTGTCGTCGTTGTCGGTGTTTCATTCATTCATTCATTCATCATCATCATCATCATCATCATCATCATCATCATCATCATCATCATCATCATCATCATCATCTTTCTTTATCATCATCATCATCATCTTTCTTTATCCAGACCAAATAAAGAGTGATCATGCATCATTCACCCGTGTTCTTACATACGCTGACTTTAATTTGTGATTTAACTCCTCTCAGCTCCCAGCGTATGCCTTCTGTCAGCGCGGTCACAGCAAACTTGGTGGCAGAGTAAAAGTGAGCACGGCCTACTCGATGGCCTCCCATACTGCAAATTAGAAGAAAGTATGAGAAAAAGAAAATGATAGAACTTTTTGTTTGATTCTGCTACGGTGTTTTAACTCTCCCAGGTCTCCCGGAATTATGAAAAACAAAAGAAATAGCAAAATTAATGCAACTTAAATGTATATGTAGTTCTCTAGTGCATAAAATGTGATAAGTATATCATCCTAGATATAATATATCATAAGTTGTTATTATTCCGAATTGAAACTGCTGTGCGACTTGGCAGAGTACATGTTGCACATGACCATACGAAATAAAAAAAACATTGTTGATGCGACAAAACACCGGAGTCTGCTGTTAACACAACCCCATAATTACGCCAGTACACTTAGGAGCAGTATGTTTATATTAAACTTCTTATGTATCTCTAGTGGTGTACTAAAACCGTCCGAAACTGATACGACTGTCAACCTTTCCATGTTATCATAATACTAATTATGGGTCAACAGCAACCACCCCATTAATGCTTCTGCTACGAATACTTTGCTAAATACACGGAATTTGGGTGAGTACAGCCTAGGAGGCTCTGCTGTTGACCTGCGGGTCTAGAACAAACAGAACCTAAAATTGCACCATGCAGTGAACCTGTTCTGATCCCGAATAAACTATCTATCTATCTACGACAGGAAACTTGAGTCTCTTAAAATGACTGTTAAAGCTTTCACGTTTTGAACGAACAGCCATGACGGAGCTATGTGTTGTTTTTATTGGCCACCTGTTAATGTTGATAATATGTCCATCATTCACTCCTCGTTCTACCATTGACTGGTATGCCCCACGTGTGCACAGACACAGACCAACGACATTGACCTGCAAAACAACATTATGGACTATATGAATATGTTAAATATAATATTGAAAAGACGCAGTCATATTTAGAATGAAGTAAGCTCAATATCCTGGTCTGTCGATTACTGCTCCTGCTACCTACAGGGCTGTTTTATGTGTGAACAGGGACTGAGGCAGGGACATTGACGATAACAGAATGCCATTGCCGAATTTGGCTCTAGGACGCGGGGAGGCAGGGACGTCAGTAATAGTAGAAGCTCTGAACTAATGAATAGACTGTTCCTTTTACTTAGGTGCGCGGCTAAACCGCTCAGATACACAAACGTACCACTTGTCTTCTTGTCTCGATGAAAATAGTCAATGTATGGATTGGAGATCGTCTAAGGGTACTACATGTACATCGGCCTTGTAAAAACCGTCAAGAGCGGACGGGAAAACAAGGAAGGGGAATGCCACGGGTTTTTACCAATCGGTTACATGCATGATACATTTCTATTTGATTTAAGCTGTGCTAAACTTTACAGATCATATTATGATTTATAAACTGTTGCACAGCCTAAATCAAATCGAAATGTACTTGACATGTTTAAATAGACTCAGTTTTATTTTCAGTTACGTGTAACTTGAGAAGTAATTGCCGGTTGATAATCATGATGGCATTATCTTCTTATACATGTATGACATTTTACCATGCTGGGAACATGATTTGTTCGAAAAAATATGCATCTTATTCTCGTAAACTCAACGATGTACGGGTTGCCGTTATGATTGCATTGAACTGGGGTTAAATTTCTTTACGTAGACAAGGACCTCAATACATTTTGTTAGGTACAGGCAGTGCTTTTTTAACGCAGCGAAGAGGCCTATACTATTATGCGGCTATGTACATGTAGCATTTCTAAGGCTCTTAAAAAATATTACAGCCACACTATTGGCATGGGGCTTGGGTTCATATTGACGGGGGTATGTGACACTAGCTATTAGCAAAGATATTACACGGAAACTTTCCATGTATCGTCTTTGCTATTAGCCATATAAAGCTAACCCGCTTTCCCATCTTACGTCTATCATTTTTCTCCAGGCATTCGGGTCCCCGTTGATTATCCAGGAATCAATGCAGAGCCCGGCGTTATTGATACACACATCCACACCACCCCATCTGGATCGGATCCTGTCGAACATAGCCAGGATTTGATCCTCCTTGGAAAGGTCGCACTGTATTGCCATTACTAGGTCAGGATGCTCCGACTCCAGCTCCTTATAGGCGGGGTGGGGTGGGGTGGGGGGTGCAACACAGGGACATTAAAAAAGGTGCAGTGATAAAGGTGCAATAATGGTTATAGTTTCACATATATGAATGAGCAATCGGTTTAACGCATTTGCATCAGATATATAGAGCCGTTGGAAATGGGCGTGACGACTACCACACTATTTCGTGATATTTATGATTTCAAGGAACTTGATATTCATAAATCCCGAGTTCAGAGAGGTTCGAATGATATAGCTGTTCAGAACCATAAGATTTTCAATAATATGCCATACTGGTACTAACGTGAAATTTTATGAGGATTAGGTGTAAAATAATCATGAAAAAGGTGCATATTATCTGTGAAAGGGCTTGATTACTCACCAGTGACGTGACTGTATAAATACTTCTATTGAAGCATTGTATATAATGCTTTGCATTTTTGTCTGCTTTTGATCACCTGCAATCTATATCATGGATATATTCTGATATTTACTGCACTATGGTCGCTCTTACATGCACCTACCTGTAGCAACTCTATAGTTCTTGCACACGCCGCGACTTTCATCCCGTGACCAGCCAAGGCCTTGGTGACTGCCTTGCCGATACCTTTGGATGCACCTGTTACCAAGGCAACCCGTCCATGCCAGCGTTCCATCGTTGGATGGTTTTGCTGAAAAGTGTATTTGAAGTACAAAGTCTGGGGTAGTCTTATGGTAGTCCTATAGCCGAGTTTAACAGTATTACATTGGCTGTTCCAGTTAAAACTTTCACATGCACCACAATGGACTAAATCATCTTTCAGATGTTGGTTTATGGATGGAATTTATTTGGATCCACACAAAAGCTCACAAACAAATGATTTGACAAATTCTGAACAATGATTATATAATATTGATGTGGTGTTTTAGATCCAGGCCTACCCCTGTGAATCTATTCAGATTGAAAACTGGAAATTTAATGAATACGGGGTATATTCACCTACATGTAGTACCAAGAAAATTAGCAGCCATCATAGCCAGCCAAAAGAGACCTTAATTCAGCAAATTACTAAATTAAATTATTTAAATAAGTTACTTCAGCAAATTACTTAACGGAAGTGAATCCGAGATGATATGGGCTTACCTATGTTACGTGCTGGTTAGTCTAGAATCTAGCTGAAATCTCCTCTTGGCAGACTAATAAGGGCTTTGAACCGTTGCCTACGATGACATAGATTCCCCTGGATATTCTACACTACGTACGGTGTAGAACATCCATCCGGGTAAATCAATACGTCGATAGTGATAGCAGGCTGGTGGAGTTATAAAGTGTACGGTAAAATGTCAAATATCGAAGTAGCTAGACGCAAGGGACGCAGAGCGATATTGCTTTTTGCATGAATGTATGTGGACCTTCTGGTTCTTACAAGGCAATATATATTAATACACGCAAGAATCATTAGCATTAATAAATGTCAATGTAACACACTAAGAGTACTAAGCACATGTAGTAAACTAGTAACAAAGCACCAATTATCATGTGCAGCAATACAAAGGGTGATGGCCAAGGGTGAGGGTCAAGGCAGCTAATCTAGAGCCATGCAATTGACTGTAAATTGTGTTGGGTTCCTGTCGAGTAGTCAGTTCCATATCACAGTAAAATAGCGCCATTCAAATCGATCCTTTTAAATTAGTGCTCATGGTGTATATGCTTAAGAACCATGGAAAAAAGTAGAAACGGCAATAGTTCTCTATATTCCCTTCCCCCTTCCACAATAGATTCATGTCTCTATAGTGGTAAAATAGAAAAGCAACTTAAGCCTGATAATTTATAAGAAGGTATTCGCTACATTTTTTAATAAATGCACTTAATTATTTCTTTAACACTTTTTATTTGACCGAGTATGTTGCTATATTATCGCTCAATATTGTTTTGTCTGTCACAGCCCATCACAAGACGTTTGGTGTTTTCCAGCCAGTGCCGTGTATCTAGCAGACGGAGAGGGGGTGGGGTGGGGGGTGGGGTGGGGGGGGTGTAACACCATGAACATATAATTAGGGTATTCTTGTTTCGAAAATCTATCAGTGCATTATACCACGTACCAAATACTGCACGTTCGTCAGTCTGCAGCCTCCAAGCCAACCCGACCAAGTTGACACGGAAGAGTGACTGCGTCTTCACCACATACATGTACACGCCATGTGGCTATAATATGTGATGGGATGGGCAGTGAAGCGTGACACACTGTTTTTGCAGGTTTTGTTTAGCAAAAATAATCACCTCAGCAGCATACACGTATAGATGCTCAACCATGGGTGAATTTCCATATTGATACTATTCATGCTATTTTCAGCAGAGCTCATGAAATCAAAATTTGTCCGTGGTCCGTCTGTCCGTGTCGCAATTATATTTGTTGGACAGTTTTCTTTCAAATTTCAGTTGGTTGCCGTGGGCCATACTGTACACTCGTATGTTTTAATTATGAAATTGTTTACGATTTTTCCCCCTTTTTTAACATGAGATCTTATGACAGGAAGCATTTCAAAAAGCTACTCCCTCAAATGGTGGGTCTGGAGTCATCCCGTGCATTTCGGATTGTTGATGTTACATGGGTGTTAAGCATCCCAGGATAGTCATAAACTTAATTTGTTCCAATATGGCAAGTGGTAAGCATATCTACCAGGCCCTTGGGCCTCTTGTTTTATTTTATTGGAAGTATTATTGTAAATTAAGGGCACAAATTTGTATATATATAAAGGGCCCAAATTCGTGAGTGTTACTTTCTATGTAAAGGGCACATTGGCATTGACATACAATAAGCATGGGTATAATCATAACGTATGCAGTCACCATGTTCACAAAGATAGTCACCCTACGTGTACATGTATGATGGATGGATGAATCAGGCTTATAGTCGGCTTTCAACCACTCATGGTCATATCACCGACTGCAAGTTGTTGGTGTGTGTGTACTGGACCCGTCTTGTGCTAGTCCGACC
>JAAUYG010030594.1_pt1 | contig 10405 bp, 12 predicted proteins | sample 7278091 | NCBI WGS metagenome assembly JAAUYG01 (sample SAMN14350201, study PRJNA611818) | marine sediment metagenome | isolation source: surface marine sediment (0.6m) | place: French Polynesia: Moorea | collected 2018-08
CAATCATGGACAGGGGGTTCTATCACTGTGTCACATTCATCCAGATCTGGAAAAATGTGTTTTTCTTGTGCAACACAAAACCACAACTTCATTCATGGTTTATATATGAAGACCATTTGACAGAGAAACAGAATCTACTGGTGTCCAGCACCAAACTCTAGATGGCTCTTTTGAGTGCTGCACTTGCACGAACCTGAAACTGAGATCTCCTGTTCCAAAGAAATCTGGTTAACGTACAGGCGACTCACTCCAATCTCCCCTGCAGATCTAGGAGAAGAACAGAGAACAATGACAAAACAGTGCATGAAAACACGCACGTGTAAACAAAGAAGAGAAAACAGAAATTGCATCTTTTGCACTCACATGTTTGTTGAATTGAGAAGAATGGTCTGAAGCTGCTCAAGTGAGAAGGAGTGATTGGCTCGGAGAAATATCATCACGTGGGCGACCAGAACGCCCTCTGGTGTGGTGTTGGTGAAGCTGTTGTCGAGGAAGCTGTGCAATTGAGCGCCCAGGTAATCACGCGAGATCTCGGACGCAAGGTACACGTCATCTACCTGAAAAAATGTCAGTTTTTTTTGGTTGATTTTGCCAGGCATTTCTTAAAAAATGTCTTTGCAGCCATAAAAGGAAGAAACTTACCCCAGAATAAACCAGGCGAGTGGAGAGATCCGTGTACAGTTCTGAAGTTGGATCTGACAAGTTGTCATGGAAATGAAGTTCCTCTAGCTCGTACTTGCGAGCAATCCACGTCAAGTTGAACGTGATAAGAGCGCCAAACGGCCCTGCAAAGTTTTCAATTGGAAACTGTTCAATTCAGACGCATTTCCCCAGTGCAGTATCCAATGCAGGAGATGACCCAAAGTGTGGAAAGACGTGGAAGAGAAAAACACAAAGAATCAGTACTTTCACAGGAGTCTGTTGGCTGCAGTCTGTTGAATCCCCTCTTGCAGAGGCACAAACCATCGGTTGAGTCTCCCAGAGGAGCACAATGCGTGTTGTGGAGTTTGGCGCACTCGGAGCCACCAGAAGTCACATTGCACCACGAAGCAGCAGGGACGATTGGTTCAATGTAAGGTGCAAATGTTGGCCCTGAAATGTATCCTTATGGTTTTTAACTTTTCGTTTGAAGCTGTATATTTGTGTGTGCTGACATTTCTGTTGCAATTTCGAAAATAAAACCAAGAGTCATCACTCACGCACAAGACAAAATGTCCCGTTCTCATTTGGCATGTAGGCCTCCTCACAAACACAGGTTTTTGTCGTCTGGTCGCAGGTCGAGTTGTCAACTGCTAGGAAACAATCATCGTGAACGAGGCAACTGTTACCCACGATTCCTGAAACAGGATGTCGATGTAACAGTGGGGGGGGGGGTTGAGAGCGAAAAACGGGTTTGGTCATCCGAATAATTTACTCCAAGAAATTAACATTTCATGTCACAGAACTTGTGACTGTACTCAGATATTTTGCACTTGGGGACTGCACTTGGTTCTTTCTCTGCCATTCCTGGCCGACAAAAAGTCACTCACGAATCCTGCAGGTTGCATTGCCCTCGGCTGCGTAGTAGCCAGTGGTGCAGATACAAGTCTCGTTGACACAAAGGCTATGTTCCATCACTGCAGAACAATCCTCATCCACAGTGCAAGAAGAGCCCACCTTCCCTGCAATGCAATTTGAGACATGCGAGGACAACACATCAAGAAGGTGGAGGACGGATGCGGAACGCAACACAATATTTTATGTCGGAATCAAATTGTTTTGTGTCAAGATCAATCTTGCCAAGACAGAAAATTTTGGGATGTCTCGCTACATTTTTGAGCCGCATGACTAAAATCAAGGCCTTGTCTGGAGACATGCAGCAGGAGCGGATCCATGGAGGTTCAATCCCTTTCCCCAAATTTTAAGTTCAACCTTTGGCTGGCCCTCTAGGTTTCACCTTACTTGTCCCTTGTTTTTGTATTTTGTGGCTGTCACTTTGCTGAAACCTGAAGTGTGCCCGTTTGGCATTTTCTGCCCCCCCCCAAACACATGCCAGTTTGACAACCTTTACCTGCTTGACATGCGCATTTTTCTGGTCCGTCAAATCGAGAACCACTTGATTTGACCTTCCGCATCTATGACGAAGGTCGGAGCTTTCACAGAAAAAACCCATTTACAATTAGGTGTGCGGGTTTATTGCAAATCCAGCCAAAAATCACAACACAGAGCTGAGGTGCTAATACCTAGAAGTGCACTAGATCTAGTGTGGCATTGACGCCATGACGCCATTCTGTGGTGATCAACAAGACACACAAAATTGTCCACGGGGAGAAGTCTTGTTTGTGTCGCGTTCTCTTTCGGAATGCAAATTTGGACGTTGGGTAGGTCCACCGTTAAGCTTTGCACTGGCTTCAGAAATCATTCCATGGAGATTGAACGTGAATTTGTCGGCTCTCTCCAAATGTTTCCGCAAGCAATTTCAAACTTGCCCCTCAACGGGAACTTGATTGAACTGTTGTGTGAGGTCATGCCGCCGATTCTCTATCCTTACAACACAAGTCAAAGAACAAAAGAACATTTTTGCGTCTGACAAAAATCTCTCACTCAAAACGTTGGTTTCAATATCTTTGGAATTGTCTTGCGAGGTCTCGGGACGAAGAAATAGACCAGTGCAGGAACTGTGACAATGAGAACAAAACTGAGCAAACAAATGGCAAAAACACCGAGCGTCACAGCAGCAATGTTCTCAGGGTCCTTTGCCCAGGCACAGTAGGTTCTGTTGGGGTGCCTTCTGTATCCTGGACCGCAGTCACAGGCCTTGTATGGAGCACACTTGGAATTCCGAACAGCAGAGCTGCAGTCGACGTCCTCACTGCACGGATCTCCAAGACGCCTGATAACACAATAATATGGATCACGCGGAGTGTGGAAGCCGTACTGGCAGTCACATGATCCAGCGCGGCAGAAACTGGATGGACGGATGAATCTACAGTCTTCCGGTGCGTCACAAGGGTCTCCGACCAATGGAAGACGACACACGTGACGATCCGGAGATGGTACGGTCTCACCGAGGCAGGTGCAGGCTTCAGCAATGCAGGCGCTCTCTGGTATCACGTCTGTGCAGTCCGTGTGCAGCGTGCAGTTCTCACCCACCCTGCCTGGAATTAATCACAGTCCGCTTTTTTCGTCAACTGCTAGAAAAATCCGTGTTAGCTGCATTCATCATTGGACCTCGTGCTCATGCATGGGTTACAATCTCGCTAAACGCAAACATCTCACATCTCTAGGGCTCGCCATGCACCAAGAACAAGCAAGCAAATCAGAAGAGTTTCAAACTTTGCGTTGAATTTTTTGTCAAAGTGTTCGGGATATTTCTTCAGCAAGAGGAGAGGAAACTTTCGGGGCAATCAGACTGGGTGGCCCTGAGGAAGACAGTACAGAACAGACTTGCACAGCTGATCCATGTAGAACACTTGAGGGTTTTCAAACCCACTGTCAAGTCGGTATTTTGGTATCTGCGGTAACTCAGTGCGCCAGATAACGGATTCATCATGAAGTTGTCAAGCGATGAGTTTCGCACCTGATTCCGGAGAAAAACAATGAGGATACAAGTGGGAAGGTAATTCAGTGCAAGTGCCAGGAACAGAGCAAATTGAATGGGCTTTTTTGAAAATATGTGGAGAAATTTCGTTGTATTGCAAAGCTGGAAGTTCTCTGTTTTGCGAACATTGCAGAAACTAAATCTATCAAGTCATCAGTGAACCAATCCCTTCACCGCGTGCATGGTCCAGAACAGAATGGATTCCTACAGGCTGGGAACTTTCGGAGACGTCCCCAAGTGAAGACGACAGGTTCAACCAGAAATTGATGTTTATGGTGTGGCAAATCTTGGAGAAATTGTGGCTTCTTTTTGAAGGACGAGAAATCAGCATTTTGGTCAGAATTCTCTCAGATGTCGATGAAAGATTCGCTCGTCACTCCATGTTTTGAGACCCGCAAGCAGAATGGTCTGTTTCTGTTCCGTTAGATGTGTTCATAATCCTCCGCTCCAGATCTCCAAGAAGAGTGGTGTGAATCTTTCTGGATAAGACGTCTCCTTCCCTTGTTGGCAACATAAAACCCTTTTGGGTGACAGTCCGTCGTGTTTGATTTCCTGAAAGTTTTGAGATGGATTCCCCTGAAAAAGGTACACTGCAAGCCGAAGATGATTGTGGCAGGTGTTAGTGTACTTGGTGTCAAAATACACCAGAATATTCAGGGGAGATTTATACTTCCAATCAAGATTCCAGGCATGCAGACTCTGAAAACTTGCAGTAATTTATGCGTAACTTACTTCTTTCACATGTTGTACCATTGTGATGGGACTGATATCCCACCAAACAACTGCACACCAAGCCAGTGCTGGAACAGCTTTTGTCCCTGCAGTCTTCTGTGTGGGGGCATGGAAGTTCATCACTGCAAACGTCACTTCTACATTCACTGTTCTCAACGGCAGACGAACACTGGGTATTCCTTACACAGTGGTCCCCAATGACTCTTAAAGTGCACATTGTGTTTTCCTCGTTGGGGTAAAAAGCCTCAAAGCATTCACAAAGCTCACTTGCGTTTCCACAAGAACTGTTGCCAACTGTGGAACAATCCAGAGATGTCCGGCATGGCTCTCCTATGAGCCTAGGAACACACTGCGAACCATTTTCAATGGGTTTTAGACCAAAGTTACAAACACAAGACTTCGTTAAATTTTCAAGAAACACGTCTCCCGAGCATGTGGTGTTGGGTACTGCATCGCAGCAATCACTGGTGGAATCACAAGGGTCTCCAACCACCCGTTTAATACAAGCCGTTCTGTTCTTTGCTGTTCTGAATCCTGACAGGCAGAAACAATAACCAGCAGGCACCGTTGATTCTTGTGACACACCCCTGTGCGAAAAAGTGTTAAAAGTCCAGTTGCTGGCAGTTCCATTTTCATATGGAAACTTGAGATCATTGGTTATGTTTTGGGAAGTGATGTTTTCAACACCCGAATCATTTTGACTGTCCATGATTTCAGATTGACCATCCACAGTGGGAATTCTTTTCGTGGTAATGATATCTTCAGGGGACTTTTGCAAGGAAGCGATTTCATTTTGGGGGTTTCTGCCAGATGAGAGATTGGTGAGATCAAAAGAATTGTTGTGATCAGTTTGGTTATCAGTAACATATGTGAGATTTTCATCCGTGATGATTCCAGCGCTTTCATCGAAGCTGGAATTCATAAATCTGTGACCAGAACCAGAAGTGACTGCACCACTCTCACTGACGTTCATGGGTTCACCAGAGGCGATGACGACGTCATGTTCCAAATGGCAATAACTGTTGGTCACAGCATTGAAACAATCAGGATTCACATGACATTCATCCAAGATCCTCCTCCGAGTGCATTTGGTGCAAAAGGATGTGACGTAGTATCCAGACGTACAGTTGCAGGTTGTGACGTCACAAAAGCTGTCTGGAACAGCGTCCCTGCAGTCAGAATCCAGGACGCAGCTGTCATTGATTCTGCGCAGTGAGCACCGACTGAGATCATCGTCAATGGTGTGTCTTCCCGAATTACAGACGCATTTTGTACTGTTGACGTCACAGTGACTTTCTGGCACCGCATATGAGCAGTCTGCATCCAGTGAACAGGAATCGTCCACTTGCCGCAGTAAGCAGGCCGTAGATTGGTTGACGCTGCGGTAACCAGGGTGACAGCGGCAAGTTCCCGACACGCAGTGACTGTGCATCACAGCGTCCTCACAGTCACGATGAACAGTGCATGTAGCATCACCTATCCTTCCTAAAAGGAAGAAAATCCGCTGTGTATGCGTCCATGTCTTGAGTCAGTGATCTTTGCACACAGTCGTCCATCCAAAAAGCTTGTTCCGCGCTTGAGCACATGCATGTGGCTTGTGCATGTGCTGTTGGCGTCCAAAAATGTCCCAAAAAAGGAAAATCCATAGCTATATATATATTGCTTGGGCTCACAGACAAAACACCAAATTGACAAAGACAATCAAAAAGAAATAGTGCAAGACAAAATTGGTGTCAAAAGAAAAAAAAATGCACCAGGACTTACAAAACCTAAAAGCAACAGATTGCAAAATGCACAAACAAAATTCCAAAAACCAAGTTAAAAACAAAAAAGCTGTTTTCCACGACAATGGCATTGTGCTAAAAATTGTTTCTGTTGCAGAACAAACAGTTTTTGTCGCTACTGAAATTGACAGCGAGAACTCTGTTGCTGTAGGCCTATGTGCCCAACTGGCCTGTTCCTAACAATCATATTTTAGCAATACACGAAGAAACATTAAAATTCTAACTCTGAAGCAATTGATAAAAGTGCTGAACTCACGTCGGACGCAGGTGGACGCATCCTCGCTCTGGTGGTAGCCGGACTGACACACACAGCGCCGTCTGGTGCACAGACTGTGAGATATGACGCTGTCGCACTCGGCGTCAGAGTCGCACTCATCCCCGACCACTCCTGAAAAAAGACCAAACTTTACATAGGAATCAAAGAGGTCGAAGCCGACAAGAAGTAAGGCACGAAAAGAATATTGCCGTAGAATTCTGTGTGTTTCCCTTCTTTTCTGATTGAAGAATACCTGACATAGGAACCTTGTTTCCGCGTTGGCCAAAAAAACGCGCTTTTCTCAAAATCAAATGATCGTCAAATCACTCCACTTACGCGCGACACAGGAGGCGCCATCGTCACTTGGATAATGACCAATGTTGCAGGCGCAGAGCCCGCTCACGCAGGCGCTGTTGTTGAAGGCGTTGTAGCAATCGGCGTCGTTGGCGCAGTCGTCATTCACCACCCCTGAGCAAACACAGGTCAGAGTTTTAATTTTTCGAATGAACCAAAGGAGGTGCGTTTTGTATGGCGTCAACAAGATACATGCACGTACTTCGGGTGCAGAGGGTCCCCAGGGTGTTGTTGTAGAATCCAGATCTGCAGGTGCAAACGCCATTCACGCAGTCCGAGTTCTCAACGTACTCGTCACAGTAGCAACACTCCTGGATCATGGTGCAGTCTGTGCCCAGAATTTTTGCTGCAATTGACAAAACACAAATTTCATGTGAAAATCAAAATGTCAGCTCACCACAGACAGGCGACCTGGAACCTGATCTCGTTTTAGGCTCACTGGGTGACTCTGTTCAACGAATCTCCATGGCTACAATACAAAGAAAAGAAAAGAACAAAAGGTGCGCCCTTTTTCTGCGGAAGTTTGTTTTGTCAAAGTGTTCACAAAATTGTTCAGACGTCAATTAATTTTAAACCAAGAAACACACCACACTTCCTTTGAGAAAAGAAAAACGCTCAGAATATATGACTGCAGTTTTTGTGGAGGATAACAGTGAAGGGGAGGATTGATCTTGCACCCACATGATAGATCGCTGACAACTACCACACCGCTGTTTCGAGTGCAATTCCTCACTAATTACATTCATAACATTCAGCACTTCAGGCGCGGCTTGTGCTGCAGGGCTCTTCCTCTTTTTGTTCTGTTTAACCTATCTGCAAACGATTGAGAGATATTCCATCACTCATCAAGGTTCGGGGTTCCCGAGTGCGCGCAAATTGCGCCAGCTTGGATGCACGCTGAGATTCTCACAGACGAAGCCAAGACACAGGCTGCTACTGGCACAAGAAGAAAAGTTTCGAATCTTTTCTGTTCAGAAAACAACAATGCTCTTTGGTCCTTTGCGGCAGGAATGGCAGAAACCGGAAGAGGAATTCCAGTGACCTAATTTGACGACCTTCTTTTTCCTTGGACATTCCCTGAGAAGGTTTGCTTTCAGAACGCTCACTTGAATCCAACCTACATATGAATGCTTAAAGCCAAAAAAAACCTGTCATTTTTTCCAAGGAAACAGCCTGAACGACTATTATTTCAGAAAGAAAGTTGCTTCTTTTGGCAGGTGTTCATGGGACAAATCTCAGGTTTGGGGCTGGTTTCTCCAGGGGATGTTCTGTCCACACCAAAAATTTGAAATCCACTCTTGTGATCATCCTCAACCTCAAGTATCGTGGGTCAGGAACAACAGCATTCGTAGAGGATACGCACCTTCATCCGACCCGTCCTTGCAGTCTTGCCTTCCGTCTAGAACGAACTGCATCATGGTGCAGTGCCCTCCACCAGACGCGCAAGTGAAGAGAGGAGTTCTGCACGGCTCCCACACTGCAACAACCATACAGAACTCAAAACGCACAGAGTTCAAACAAGAGACTGCAACGTTGTAGTCCAAGGGTTTGATTGATATGAAGCCACTGGGCGCAATTTGTAGTGTGTGCAATTTGTGGTTGACAGAAGCGGCAAATCTGTGGGCGTCAGGGGCTTAGAAATTCAAAAAACTGTGAAACCTGAAGTCAGCACGAGTGACCACCGTAGAAAAGCCATCAGGACGTTTCACGTTTTTACCTTCGTCGGAGTTGTCACCGCAGTCGTTGACCGAGTTATTCACTCTTTCCTGAGAAACACAGGCGCCGTTCGCGCAGTGGAACCAGTCCTCGCCCTCACATGTCTGATTCGGCTCACTGTTGCTCACTGCAAAATAAAAAGTGCATAAGTCGCACAAAAGAACCGGAATGAGAAAGTTTGACGGGAATACACTGTATACCAGTTATCCCCCGACTGTTGGCCATTCAGGTTGTGTGACGAAAGTTGTGGACATGAAAACTTCTTTAGAAAATGTTCGTCGTGCAGGCACAAGGTTTCAAAATCAGATTGCTTGTTGTTGAACGGACCTGAATATAACGCGGTAGTGCAGTGCCGGTGTCAGTTTTCTTGTGGAGAAAAAGATGTATCAAAAACATAACTTCCGGCTTTTGTCTCCAGATGATCATTCCGGCGTAACAACATTCCTTGTTTCATAATCTTGTTTCATAAACCATGCACCGATAAAACTTGAAGATCTAATTCCCTATTGTTGGTCCGTGTTACGATAAGTCAGTTTTCAGTATTTGATCGGACAGGTAGAACCCGCGCTATCTTTCGGTCATAACCTGAGGGGCTTCACCTGTTGTTCACACCTCACCAATTTGTTGTAATTCTACATTTACGTTCCTGCAGGAAAGTATCAGGACCGACGCAAAACAAGGCAACTGCTGAGTTTTGGTGTGTGTCAACATTACGAAGCTGTGTCAGATTTATTGGTCCTTTTAAGTGGTATTGTTAACGCCTGCAGCTGTTTTACAACACTGCGTGTGTGTGGCAAGATCCAGTTGCGTAACTGCAAAACATGGTGCACTCGTGTTCTTGCGTCAGAACAGAAACTGGAATGTGGTGCGATTTCCAATTTCCATGTCTCTCTCTCTCTCTCCTTCCTTCCTTGTGTGAAGGAAAACAAAGCGGACAAACAGAATGAGCGTAGCAGAAGGGAAAAACAACTTCTTCACGCGTTGATCCAGATTTTCCTTGGCAAAGATTTTGGTGTGAAACCCACATTCTTTAGATTTCCCCAAAACAAATTTGTGGACATCCTGGATTCATACGAAACTTCTGCTCTTTGATTCCTCTTCTTTCTTGGTGAAGGAAAAAGTTTTCAATAAAGATTAGCAGAAATTTTGCTTGATTGTTAGGTACTTAGCGGAGCTTTGCCAAATCTCCTTACTTTTCAAGTAACAAACAACAGCTTTCTGGTTTTGTGCCAAATTATTGACCATTTCTCACAAAGATCCTGACATTTCTGATAACTTGTCAGCATCCGCTGTTTGATTGCTTTTTTCCCCGAGTTTTCTCGTTCAAATCTTCTCAGCAATCCAGAATGCAATGGTTGATTGCAAAATAAATAAAATGAAATAATGAAAAAAAAAAACAAGATTGATTTTGTTCACAGCAGAAACGATGTCGGTGGAGTGGAAATTCATGACAAGTTTCATTCAGACAACCCTTGTCTTCTTTTGTTTCTCAATCTTGTTTTTTTTCTCTTTTTGCACAATTGAACTGTGCCAAATGTTCCTCACGGAACAGTGCGATATACTGCAGATAAAGTTCTGCAATTCGGCGTGTTGACATTCTCCGTTGATTGTGGCAAAATAACAATCTCTGAACCTTGACAAAAAGACGCATCATGTTTCACTAAATCACAATGGTAAAAGATTTTCAACTGCTGAAAAGACATGTCAATGTGGGCCAGAAACTCTGGAAATACGAATTTCGCTTTGGACAGAATTAAATCTTGACAAACGAGAAATGTTTAAATACATGGAGCAAGTTATGGCTCAGCACTGGCTGGCTTAGTACTAGCTTTGCTCTGGCTTTGCACTAACTTTTCACTGAATTGCCAGCTTATCACTGTAAAAAATTGCACAAAAATTATACCTAAAAAACTTTTGGACATTTTCAGATATTTTTACAAGTTTCTTGTTCTAACTGTTGATTTTCTAGATTTTTTAAAAAAA
>JAAUYG010039981.1_pt1 | contig 10405 bp, 6 predicted proteins | sample 7278091 | NCBI WGS metagenome assembly JAAUYG01 (sample SAMN14350201, study PRJNA611818) | marine sediment metagenome | isolation source: surface marine sediment (0.6m) | place: French Polynesia: Moorea | collected 2018-08
AACCTATTTTGCAATACTAGTACGCTGGGGTGGTTGGCAGGAAGATCGGCGCGGATGCGCTGGGGCTAATGTTTGCACTTGGAGCATTTTCTATATGAGCATTTGATGAATTAAATATAAAGAGTGCTCCCAGCCATTCCCCATTACACTTTAGGCAGTACGCAGAGATCTTATATTCCTATCCAATTTAATTGTACCGACATTATGAAGATATTTCTGCAGTTCAGGCGTTCCACGGAAATTTACACAATATATAACACATGTATAAAATATTGGTATTTCACACATGAAATGTCTAAAATTAAAATTCTAGATCTTGGTACATGTGTATCAAAACCGACCAGACTAAATCATAAATATCACCTGTATGTCTTGCAGCATCAAAATGTATAGCATTTTCGTCAAAATGTTGTGTTTCAAATTGTACACCTGAATGTGTTGCATGATTTTAACTGTTTGTTGGATGTAATATTTAATCAAGCTGTTATTTTTGTGTGTGCATGGAGCACAACTGAAAACAATTTGATAAACATATAAGGTATTGGGTTGTAAATGTAGTTCTGTGATACGTTGAAAGTTCCCAGAAGGAATCTGACGGAATAGAGAATGTATGAAAACTTGTGTAGTGATCCCTCTTTTTTAAGACCAGCCATGGGACCATGCAAAAGTGGTCTTATATTGCAGGTGGGCTTAAAATAGAGGTTCAATACTGCACAAAATTTAACTTTGGGGCAAATATAGATGGTCTTATAATCAATGTGGTCTTAAAGGAAAGGGTTGTACCATTGTAAAATAGAGGGACCATTGTACATGCTGTACCGGTACATGCGTATTACAGTGTATGCATTTGGATCTGCAAAAACATCATGATGTGTAACTCATGTGTAACTGGTATGTTCATTATGACATATCCATGTATGAAGTACTACTATAGTAGCGCAAATACTTAGTTCTAACATTTTCAATAATGGAACTTTTTTCCAGTCAAGTTTCATTTTTCAAAGGGATTTGAAGTAAAACACATACATCTGAAATTGTAGCCAGGCCCAGTAGGTTAGGGTTAGGAATAACATATCCTGAATTTACGTGTTGGGAAAAATTTAGGATTTGCTTTTTGCATTTCTTTATAATTTATCATTGTTTATGTGAAGGTATGTTGGTTGCTGGCAACCTGCAGTACGTTGTGTCGTTTGTAAGTAATGACATGAATGGAGTTTGCATGTAACCCTGTGCATGGAAAGATTTAGCATTTTTTAGGTGTTACACTGTATGTGTATGTGTGTTACAGTGATGTGACTGCAGTACTACTGGTAGTATGCAATGAAATTATCATGATGAAAGCATGTACCCAGGTATGTGTATCCATGGTATCATGTGTACCGGTACATGTATTTGGTATCCAAATCTTGCACTGGTACACTTACTGCATTTGGAAATGAAAGTGCGACAAATGTGACATTAATGTGTAACGTAATCAGTTAATTGCCAAAGGGAAAATAAAATAATCATGTTAATTGTACAAAACATATTTTTCTCATTCAATTGTATATTGCATGCTTGCAACTAAAACAATGTAAAATGGGCAAAGAGTTCTTAAAGTCAAAATAGATGCAAAAACTTAAGCATGTGTATGTGATTACTGTATAATAATTATGTGGTTAGCCCCCGGTGTTCATGGTGTTAGCCATCATGATTAAACCATTTAAGTTATGGGATTAAATAATGGGAATTGTATTCAGTCTTCCTAGTTCATAGAATATGTAGAAGCTGTTGAAAGTGGCTTAATTGCATCAAGGGTTGAGAAACAAAGCGAAAAGGGGTAAATTTGTAGATGCTTGCATGAGTTTTCTGAGCTAAGTACCGAGACTGGTACCAACATGGAAAGCTTGGACATGTATATTTCCAAATATTTTTATTTCAAGTATTTAATATTTCTTTTTGTTTTTCGTTGTCTCCAATCTGTTGCTTTGCTGTGTTGTTTTTTTTTTTTATGTATGCAGTGTTTAAATAGTAAATACTAGTCCAACATACCGGTTGTCAAAAATCCTTCCATAAACTTGTGCTGGCCATCTCTGTGATCCAGCTTGGGTAATACCTCCGCATGCTTGGCGATGCTCTCAAGATGAAGGCCTTGTTTATAGCAAACAGCTTATAACCGTATACAGGTTATATGAGCTTCAGGTTTCAATAGAATATTGTAAAGCTCCAATGTTGGAGAAATACTGGGTTAATACCTTATGTGCTTATCGATGCTGTCAAGATGAAGGCCTTGCTTATAGTAAGCAGCTTCTATAGGTCATATGGAGCTTCATTCTGACCAGCCATTGTCATGCATCCGCATTAGCTATACATGTAGCTGTAGAGTCGGGTCGAAAGCTCAAAATTTCGCTATACATGTACATTTATATCTCCGTGCTAAGCATAGGAGAGGCTGTGGTTCATGGCGATGACCGTAGCTTCATCTACATACAACAATGTAAACATGGTAAAGCTTATACATGTTGGAGAAGTACTTCCTGAGTGTGTAATTCAATACGTGTATGTATGTGACATTGTGAGGCAGTCATTGGCAAGTCACTTAGGTTTTGCTGTGGGTTGATTGGCTTGGAGTTTGATCCAGTCTGGGCTTGGGCACTAATTGTTGCCCACATGTAACAATGTTCATTGTCCCTGTTTAACTAGCCATATTACACACATGTACATGCATAATCTGGCAATATCCACAATGGTGCCTAATGCCAAAATCATTTCATTTCCACATCTTTCTTGTGTGACAGGTTATGAACACTATTGCTGCTGGTACTAGTAATGGTGTGGAATTCATAGTAGGTTCCGTTGCCAAAAATCTGCAATAGAAAAGGGCACAGTGGTACTTGCATTTCAAGACCACCAATTCAGCCAGAAGAGTGTGGTCTTAAATTAACGGTAGCCTTAAAATTGAGGTAGGGGATATTTATACTGAACATACATGTATAGCACTCGCATCACTTATGTTGGTATAGAAGGAAGTTTTAAAATGGAGGGGTCTTAAATTCCAGGGACCACTGCACCTGAGGTGGATGATTTATGAAGTCATATTTTCTTCAACATGTTCAGCCCCAGGTGTATAGTTATCAAAAAGTCTGATTAGGGTATGTAAAGGCACAGAGGTTCGAATGTGGGTGTAAAATGCACTGGAAGATATCAATATTAGTTGAATTTGCTAGCTACATGTACAGCACTGTATGATGAACATGTACCAATCCATATTCAAATGGGTTTCTTGAATTTTGTAGTGATATTCATGATATACTAAGCCATACTACATACAATCCATCGACATCTTCCCTACTATTGACCTCCCCTACCTATGTTCTACACCATGTACACTACGGAGCTTTCCTCAATGAAACCATCCTCGTGGTTTGCGTGAAGGACCATTGTTACATATATATGCCTGCCTAAGTCATGAAAATAAAAGATGGCAATTTGCTCAGAAGAATCTGGTGATGTGATTCTTATTCTTTTTCCTGGTGCTACTAATAGTGGGAGTAGTGCCAGTTGACATAAAAAGATAAGCGGTATCACTATAATTTCTGATTTACTTGTTTGTGAAAAGAAGCACTTCGCATTTGGTGTAGGAGCAGTATAAATGCAATCACAGTACCAGATCTACGTATTGGTAGTTTCCAAATATTAAAATGGTCACTAAATATGCTAAATGGACCACCTTAGATTAGTAAAGTTATTAACTGCTTCATACTCTACTTCCCAGTATGCACACAGGACAAGTAAATATAAGTAAATATAACCAACCACAGAGTGGCTTGATTCTTCAAAGATTCATGTTTATTGGAAAATTGAGCTTGGAATTGCATTGCTGAATGAGAGCATGTACTGACTGTCTCTTTACAGGTATAATCTTGCAGTTTCACAGGCATCATGGCAAATCTACACTAATCAGCTAATTCACGTCCGAAAATTTTGTGTTCTTCCATGAATGCTTACAAGGACATGAAGGGATGGATCCCAAACATTTATTCTGAGAAACATGAAATATTCCAGTAAACTTTACATGGTGTGCCAAAGGGGAAACCTGCAAACACTGTTTATCAAGCCCATAACTCCAGGCTCCACATATTTTTGAAAATTGATTGTGGAACAGTTATGGAGGCTTGAATGCAATAACATGTAGCGGTTGTAGCTCCAAAACACAAGGTGCCAATAAGCATGCCAACTATTCTGAGTAAAAAAGCAAGTACAGCTGCATCACTGAAGAACCCTAAATATTGCATAAAGCTGATATTCAGCCATCCAGTATACATGTATCTGAAAACATTGAAAATAATGTCAATTAGATTCGTGCAAGAACTGGCCAATTTAACTTGGGCCAGTATCGGTAAGGGTTCTACGGGCCCCATAGCCATTCTTTGTTGCCCTGAGCATTCAGGCCATTTTCTTTATACTAGATCCCTGAACTCCAGCACCAGGGTTACCCCCCAAATTGTGAAATTATTTCATGCTGTCTGCTACATGTACTTTTGAGTCATTAACTATCCTGGCAAACCTATATTAAGTACAATTTTTGACCCACCCACCCTCCCCCAAAGTGGGATGCAATGCCATTTGTTTGCCAGGTAGTAAGTTAAGTAACCGTAGTTCCTTATGGGTACCAGTATGTACTGGTCTATAGACGTTCTGAAAATTGAAGCGTTTTCAATTTAGGACAGACAAATACATGTCGATGCAGGCTTCCTACTGCCTAATGAACATGCATCATACTAGTATACAATAAAATGCATAGAGGTTTCAACCCTATGTACCACAGGTGTATATTGTAAAATCCTCTGTGAGTTGTAAAAGTTGCTATTAAGCGATATATCGACAAAATAACAAAAACAAAAAAAAATTGGACAACAGTTTGAAGAAATTTGCACATACACGTACTACCAAATTAATAAAACAAAGGTGGAAAATTTATTTGTGGGATAAGGCTACCGTATATATGAACAATATACATGTAAATGTATGTACCATTAACCAATTTGTATATTACTGCCACAATTTACATGAAGCAATATAGATATTATATGTACCAATCATCCCGCCAATTTGCACCAATCAATATTGGCAACATGCATCATCAGAACAACTAGAAGTTACTTCTGTTAAAATAATGAAGGAGCATAAAGAGATGAATCGCAAATAAATAAATAAACAGACATGCTAAAACTGAAGAAATTTTTTAACTATAAAACATGATAAAACAAGTAACAGGCAACTTCATCCACACGTATACATGTATGGCTACATGTACAAAAAAATGTTACTCGAGACTACATGTATTGCACATCATTGTTAAGAATGCAACCATGAAGTGTCAATTGTGGTCTCGCTCTGTTGCTTGGTTTGGGTTTGGTCAATTAGGCTTGGTAAATTCTAAAATGGCACAGAGACGAGTCAGTTGGACTTGGTGAGGTTCCTGCAATGGCATTTGAGACTGCTGCTTTGGCAGTGGAAGATCTGACATGGTTTGTGATGGGGTTTGAAAAAGCGGCTGCTGCTGCTGCTGCTGCGGAATGCTAGACATGGTATGCTGTAGAGCTACCACTGCAGGAGCCTGCGAGGACGTGGAGCCGGATTGTGCTGTGGCCGACATACACAGCCCAGTAGGAAGAGCTGGAAGCTGTCGAGGTTTCAGAGAAGGAAGGATGGCAGGTTTGTCAGACACAACTTTGGTCACTAATTGTCCCTGTGGGAGATTGGAGACGGGGGACAAGACAGAGAGCTGGGTCACAGACAATGCCGGGATCGATGACACGGCCTGGTTGTAAAGTGGATTTGGACTGATGACAATGGCTGGGATGTCTGTCACTGGTGGAGCCACCTGGCTGGAATTTTCGACCCTTTGCTGAGTCATATGGCTGGCATTTTCCACTTTTTGTTTGGAGCCTGGGTTGCTTGGTGCATAACTGTGATCCGCCAAGGGACCGTGTGGACGAGTTTTCACTTTCTCTGCACCACTGTCACCTTCAGATGAATCCATTGCTACTGCCTGATTCACTTTTCTAGCTTTATTACCCTTGGTGTTCTGGTCTTCTGGGGTATCGACATAACGCACCCTCCGAGGCGGTGGCATCACTGCTTCTTTCTGATGCACCGCACGCATGTGTCGGCGAAGATTGTACACACGGTTAAAGTGACTATTGCAGCAAGGACAAGCATGTGGCTTGGAGTTGCCATGGGTTCGTAAATGACATCTCAAAGCATCTTTCGTCTTGAAATCCTTGCTGCATACATTGCAACTAAACTGTCTGGCTTCAGTGTGTTTATACACAATGTGTACATCTAGTGAATTTTTGCCATGGAATGCTGCACCACACTGGTCGCACTGATATTTGCGATGGGAGAAGTGGAGGCTAACATGACGGGTCAGATTTTGCTTGTCAAGACACCTGTAGTCACAGTGCGGACACTTAAAAGGTTTCTTCCCAACATGGCTAAGCTCATGTCTCATTAGGGCCTGCTTTCTGAAAATACACAAACATGAACGTGGAATCAATATTGTGCAGTCATAAAGTGAAAGAATGAATTAATTCATTGCATTATTAATAGCTATACTTTATAACAGTTTTGGTGATACCTTCATTCAACGCCTGCATTACTTAAGAGCAGCCTTTATTTTAAGACCATTCATCAGGAATTCCACTCTTATATTTTAATGTAAACTGACCTCAATTTAAAAAGAAGTTCACATGACGTTTAGGACCATGCATGGAGTTCTCAAAAAAACTTAAGTCTGACTTTAAGTTTTGACTGGGGTCATTAAACTGAGTTAAGCTAAAACTTAGATGTCACAGTCAAGCAGAGCTAAAAGTCCAAAATTTCGAAAATGGAAAAACAGCTACCTTTCCACAAAATTTGGCTTTACCAGGCAATTCGCTTTATGGTTTCTGAGAAAACATGTCAGTTATGTTGTGGACGGACGATGATGGACACCTTCGCTATGGCATGCGCTCTGCTCACACAGTCAAGCAGAACAAAAAATCGCTAAAGCTAAAAAAATTCAAGTTCGAAAACCGGAAACAAATATATTTACACTATATTTATATTTATTAACTTAAAATAGCGCCATTTCAGTTTAATAAACTATTAAGAGCGCTTTACACAACAGACCTGCTAGAAACACATGGTCTGAAGATATGGTGGATAGCTACATTTCCACAAAATTTGGCATCAATTCACCTGATGGTTTCTGAGAAAATGTGTTTTACAGGGGACGAACGAATGGCACAGCCAATATCTTGAGCAGAGCTAAAAATGTTTGTCACCTGAAGAATCCCTTGTCACACCTGGAGCATCGGAATTTCCTCGGCACAGGCACAATGCCAGCTTTTAAGCAGTGCCTATTGGTTCGTTTATGTTTGCGGAGTGCCTTGGCAGACACGAACATCATCCTGCAGATGCTGCAGTAGGTGGTGCGGGAATCCTCTGGAACAGAATAGTTCTACATGTATCACCAATATAATGAACATAAAATGTACTGATAATAATCAATGACAGGGAATTCGCTATTGGGCATAGAAAATTTAACTAGACATAACCAACAATTGTGACAATGTTTGCACAAACTAATTGCTGTATTTTTCTGTTTTAATTTTAATATGTTAAACAACGATACACATGATACATAAACATGTAAACTACCAATGGTCTGCACTCTGCAGCTCCAGCTATTTTGATTGAAAATGTTCATTGAAAGATGTTATTATAATATATATATTGACAATCCTCCTATATTTCTTTATATTTGCCTTACAGAGGAGGGTGGCACAAATACAGATCAATATACCATGTACTTACTAATAGCAAGTTTAACCATGATAATCACTGGTAATATATACATGAGATACTGGGGATACTTGTTGGTAGAACTCAATTCAACTCACGAATCCCATGTCAATTACCATGTCCAAGGTGGTGATGATACAGGTAAATCATACCTGATCACCTGCATTTTAGAACTCAACAAGATAGGAAAAAACAGTTACTGATTAAGAAGTAACCCACCCGAATGATGTTCCTTCAGATGTACCCTTAGGTCATGTCGTCTTGGAAATGTTGCACCACAATTAAAACAGCGGTGCTTTTTCCCACTGACTGCCTGTTCAGTCATTTTGTCATAGTCCACATCAGCAGACTCTGTTTTCACTGAAACTGTTCGTGCTTTTCCTTTGTTTTTTTGTTTCTTGGCATGGTCTTGTTTTGTGACCATGACATCTGGTAAAGAAGTTTGTGATGGCTCTTTGGTCTCTATGCCATTCAAGTCGATCTCTAGCCTACCGTCCACTTCTCCTGCTGATGGGTCTGAGATTCTCACAGCATCAGCAGATGGCTGGATTACACCATCAATATTTTCTAATATTGAAAAGCCTGGATCTGAAATTTCTTGTTTGATGCTCAATCCTAGTTCCTTTGCATGTGGGTGGCCTGTTCTCATGACACTGTTCCTTGTGACTCGTGATGAAATACTGGGACAAATCTTTGACGAATCTTGCATTGCAGTATCAGTTCTTCTGATTTGTTGTATCGGAGTCTTTACTGTTTGCTCAATTTTCTGGTTCTTAATATGGGACTCTGGCACAATTGCAATATCCTGAGTATCATGTTGCATCAGTTTAGATATCTTAGGTGGGCGACCCCTTTTACGCTTGATGCTCGTGTTCGAAGCTTGACCCTGAGTGTTAGGATCCTCAGGGAATCCTTCATCTAGCGCAGCTGACCTTCTCGAGGGATCCGATAGATCACCATGATCCAGAATCTCCTGAAGATGATCAGTTTTTCGCAAGGCGCAAATAAAATGAGTTTTCTCCACCACTTCATTGATGATGTCAGTCACGATCCCTAACCCATCTGTGGCAGCACAAGATGAAACACATCGTGGCTGTTTGGCCTTCCAGTAATCCCATAATTTATCTTCCAAGGAAAGGAATGCATCTTTTTCGGGGTTTTGAGAAGCAGCTTTGGTCGTCGGAAGCACAGCAGTCATCAACTGACAGGGCAGTTCTGTAGAACATGTTGATGCATGAGAGCAATCAGTGAGCTGGGCCTGAAAACTTTTTCTCAGCAAGGCATGCAACCTCCCTCCAACAGTACTGTAAAAGGCAAACGCACGCTGCTGGGACTCGATGGGAAGCTTTGAAAACAACAGCTCTGCCTGTGTAACCTGGAATTGGAAGAATCTAGTATAGTAAGAAATTTATTCTACATTTAAGAACTTGAACAGTGGTGTCATTCAGGGACGGGGTCAATTCCACAATTGGAATTGTTCATAAATCAATTGTAATTCCGGAATTGTACTTGGAATTGTTCATGCCAGAAATTGACTGAATTGGAATTCTTCATCTAGGAATTGTAATTGTAACTGATCATTTTGGAATTGGAATTGACCATGGTCAATGTGTCATTTCATAATTTACTAGCAACTACATGTACTTGATTGACAGGATATTAAAAGTGTTAAAAGTGTGAAACCAAAGGTTTGACTGATAGTGCCTACAGCCATCCATGATAAGCACTTGGCGCAAAGTAGTACATGTACCAGAAAAGCTGCAGGAAGGACACTGTCATTTCTGCAGCTTTACTGCTAGTACTTTGCACAAGTACTTTGAGTAAGTGCTATCAAAAGTTGCATGAACACAATCGCAACCTGTCAGCATGTCATACTGCAAAATCATGGGAAAAGCCTAAATAAGTAGTAAAAATAATATATCAGCCATTACTATACAGGTTGGAAAATAACTTATTATGTTTATCAATCATGTTACTACTATCATATCATATTTTGATCAATGACAAATTACTTTGAGCATGTGAAAGATGACTGCAGGTGAAATTACAGGAGAATTTAAAACCAGGACTAATGGGCCTACAGAACCGTAGGCCCATTAGTTCTCTATCTCCCTACCTTGCAAACAGGCGCAGTAGTGTGGTGTACAGTCAGCTTATTACCAAGATTACTACTTTATTAATAAGTTATTTACCACTGTTTATTAACAAATATGACGGACTAAGTAGGTCATTAGAATGAATTGCACAGGGGTGCCGGATGTTGGCGCATTTCTGCTCCAACACAAGGCTTGCAAGTTATGGTGCAATTATTAAAAAAAAAACTTTTGTCTTTCATTGTCTAAACAAGATGGGCCAACTCCAATATTTCAGTTGGCAATGCTTAGATACCCACAGCATCAGATGGTAAAGTTACTTGACCAGCAACATCCCCAAGCGTAGTAGGGTCAGGGCTGGAATCAATTCTGATTTTTGAATTCCAATTCCGGTCCCCAATAAAAAGTTCAATTCCAATTCAAATTCCAGACCCTACTGAAAATTTCAGTTCCAATTCATTTAAACTCCATTCCAATTCTGA
>JAAUYG010076747.1_pt1 | contig 10402 bp, 5 predicted proteins | sample 7278091 | NCBI WGS metagenome assembly JAAUYG01 (sample SAMN14350201, study PRJNA611818) | marine sediment metagenome | isolation source: surface marine sediment (0.6m) | place: French Polynesia: Moorea | collected 2018-08
AGTGACCCTATTCAATCTTATGCAAGTTGTGTTTTGTGGCTTACAGTTGGAGAAGGAGCGGCGATCATCCCGCGTGGAGGAGAGAGCAGAACATCTGTTAAAGAAAGCCATGCGTGGCGCGCACAGACTGCGACAAGCCCAGAAAGGGCAGACGGACGTACAGATGTTCAGGTGAGGACCTTACCTCTGCTACATGTAACCCAGTATAGGCTAACAGGTCAGTCTTATAAAAAGCTTGTACATTGAGGAACCAGTTTTCTACTGTCCCAGTGCTAACAAGGTAGCTCTTCTAACATAGGTTTAACTGTAAAATGGACATCAAAAGGGGTCACTTTCCAAAAAAATCTCAGTCCGGAAACCAACATAAATATATGAATTACCTCAACAACCAGTTATTGTGCTAGACATTGCTCATATACAGTTTGGGAATTAAGATTTTTCTGACTGACCTACCGATTTGAAAACAAAATGGTGACATAAATTAGAGTATTTAGGGTACTTGTTTTGATGGCTGTATTTCCTCTGGTACTCAGTTCTGTATTTGCTGTTGGTTGCAGAGAGAAGATGGCTTTCTTTACCTCCATGAGTTTAAACGTTCCTGGGATATCCCAGGAGGGTGCTTCCATGGTAACCGGGGAGAAACCAAGCTCCAGACAAAGTACGGCACCGCGGCGGAAAAACCACCGCCATGCCTTAAGCGACCCCGGCTTGATCACTCTCCCAGAAGGAGGCGCCACCATCGGCTTACGTGTCCCAAACTCCGGCGAGACACCCAACGGGACACTGAAAGCAGCGCCCCCGTATGGGGCCCCAGTCGCCCAGTTTACACTGAACGGCAGCACGCTAGAAGTCGGGAAACCCCCTCCACCATACCCCCACCCTGAACACCCCCCAGTGCCTTCCCACGTACCACAGAAAGCGCCACCGCCATACCCCCAGGGCTCGGCGGCCCCCCGCTCCCACAGCAGCAACCGGGCAGACATTTTGCCGGGTTCTCTACTATCGGTGCTACACCGGCCACTGCAGAACAGTACCTCACTGCCGGGACTCAATACAGAGGGAGGGAGCACAACATCACTGGGGATACCCACAACGCGAGTCATTCGTAACAGCTCGTTCTCGGGGATAAATAGCAAGTACTCAGCATGGCAACAGCAGCAGCAACAGCTGGGGGGTGGGGCTGCAGGTCCAGCCCCCTCCCCCCACCCTACCAGTACCAGAGCAGAGATAGACTCTCAGCTTATAAGGGGACCGTCACCGATACAACAGCAGACTCCCTCTCTCAGACCCAACCCCCAAGCTAGGGTCCCCATGCCCGCGGCGTCAACCAGCTTGGCTCATGGCCCCGGGCGACCACTCAACGTCCCTAACACCAGCACCAAACGGCTGCCGGTTAGCCGACCAATCCTCAGCATGCAAACCACCGAGGAACACCACGTTTGAAGTGTTAACATAGAGTCAGCATATCCGCCGTTTTGTCGATATATATATATACGATTTGACTTCGTTATCCGATCCACTTAGACTTAGCGTATCTTTTTTGAATGACTCATCCAAGATGTGTACAGAGCTTTAGCCAGAACCCGTGTTATTGCTTTATAGCGTGAGACTTGTGTCATAACTTATTACATATATACCATGTGTTTTAGGCTGTCTACTCCTCAACTTACATAGGTCTCTTTGCCTTCCATTACCGCATGACATGGCACGTATAATTGGCCCTGCAAAGACTCGACAGCCAACCAGCCAATCAGCTGCCACTTCACATCTCTTTCTGGGTTCAAAGCTCTCTTCTTAGGAAAGTAAAATGCCTAAAAATATTGAAATCAACTAAATACTAAATATCCATGAATGTTGACGTTCGGATTCTGTTCTGGTCATTAGGCAATCAATAATTTCCTACTGTTAAAGGTTTTTAAGATATTTGCAAATTTTTAATTTGCTCCACAGTGTTTAATTCTGATATTTATTTCATACAAGTTTCAAAATTCTAACAAAAAATGTTTGTGTGGATTGTCTCTGGGAACCTTAAAATGTTAGATGTGCAAGAAAGTGGAGACATATGGGAAGACACTTGAGTCTTTAAGGTTTTCATCATAACAACAAACTTTTATATGATAGCACCAATTCAAAACACTCCAGTTCAGGTTCCAGTGCTCAAAAGACAATTTACATAAATTTGTATGCAGCTGTATAAAAAAGAAAATTAAGAAAATTACCAGGAAATAAATTTGTGAAAAATGCAAAAATGTAAAACTTTGAAAATGTGGATGCATATATTTACAGATACTGCTAGTACTACAAATTTTATTGACTATATTTATTAAACATTTCAATTTTTCTGCCGATATACTGTTGTGTTAAAGCAAATGGCCGTGTCTGACAGACCATCATGAATAGCATTTTACTTGAAACATAGTACCTAGGCGCATGAAGTATAATGGGTTTTCTGTATTGCGAGTTGAGGATTGGATGTCCTAAAGACACATGGGTCCTGATTTGAATTTCTTGCAGTTCTCAGACTCATCCAAGTGCATACGACTGGTGTGTGAGCCGGCATAGTTCTAGTTAATCAAATATTTTACCAGTATTGTTCAAAGCAATCATTTATTTTTGTAAACTGGTTTAAAACTGGCAGAAATCAAAGTGTCCTTGCGTTTATATCGAATGTACTTTTCCGTCTTCAAATGAGTGTGGTGTTTATATGAATAGTCGCTAGCAACTGATTTTTTGTCCCACTGTTTTCGAAGCTTGTTTTGTGAGGTGTGTCGTGTGCCATAGAATGTTAGCAGGTCTGATAGGTTGGGAGGTCAACTTGTATGCCTGGCATTTGCCTACTATTATAAATATATTAACACTGCTCTATTATAGTCCGCACATAGACTTTTGGATTAGTTTCCAAAATATCGAAAATTACGTTTTAATGGTGCCTGCAGCTTCTATTGGAACTTTTACGGTACAGTGAACACCGTCTTGAAAGACCAATGCTGCAAAGGACACCCTACCAAGCATTCCTGGCATAAGGTCTTTGAATTTGAACCTGTCACCAAAGCCCACCTGTCTTGAGAGTCTACATTTTTTATGGCCAATGGGGCGGTCTTTCAAGACAGATTCTACTGTTCTTGTGCTTTCTGCTTGGTGGATGTCATTTCTGCCATGCTATTTTCGCTACCATCTTTTGTTACGGGCTGGAACTTGAACTGGAGTATCTTATTATGCCGTTGTTCTTCAGTTCTTATGGCCGGGAAAGAAATTGAGCTGCCGCACAAAGCTGTTGAGTATTGATCCAGCAAGTAAAACCAGTTAGCTTGAGCAGATTACTCTGCTTGAATTCTGTATAGCAACACTGGGAGTATGCATGATGTTAGCTTTGTCACAAACAAATACAGCATGCTGCTGTTTAAGTGTCTTCTGGATCAGACTCAGTCAAGCAGTGCAGTAATGTGACTGGATTGTCTTAAGCTCGTAGCCATGGTAACCAAGCCAAAAATGTGTGGCACTTTCTTACTATCACTATGGGAAAAGACCGCGTACTAGGGAGTATTTCGCACAACAAAATTGCAACATGAATAGTCGGTTTGAATCGTAATTCCAGCTACCCCTGGCGATGTTGCGCCCTTCGAGCCAAACACATTATGAAACTTCAGCCAATTGTGAAGCGCCGCAGTATTCACGTCTTTTCTCTCCTTACGGGTATCATCGAGCAATTTTTCCACCAAGTGATTTAAAATACTCGGTATTAACATTTGGGTACTTAGATTACACAACATGATGCAACTCGTAATAAAGTTAAAAAAAAAATGTTAATTTAATTTGCATTGATTGCACCTGATATGCAACAGCTTCTGTGTACAAGAGAATGTACCGGTACTCTCTTCATGTTAGGAACTTAGGTCTTGTCTAAATACTTCCTGCCAGCTTGAAGAAATGCGGTGGTCCCGTTATAATTCCAGATGTCAATTATTTGCACTAGACAGTACAGGCATTGCTTAATTCACTAGGTGTCCCAATATCAATGTCAATGAAGTGATGAATCAAGCACTGGGCCTATGACCAGTTCTGGCTTAACTACTACTGATCCGGTTTTAAACAAGTTTGCCAACAAAGTTATGCTTTGGTTGGCTTTAGTTGTTTATGAAATCCTTAATACGTTATATATATATATGTATAGATATACATGTGTAGATGGTATACACACTGTATACTTATCACTGTCTTATCTATCGAGTCACTTATTCAGGTTGCCACTATGTCCAATAGAAGCTTATTACCTAAACTATTTATGCTGTGCTGAACTCTTGCTTTAATAAGTACTAGTACTTACCAGTTTAGAAAATTGCCTGGCCAAAAGGTATATGTGGGTTTTTTATAACACAAATAACATGGAACCCCTTTATGATTAAAGCCAAAGATGGTAGAGTGTCTGTATTGCGACGGTAATCACAGATGATTAGATCTAGTCAAGGTAGTTTGCGTAGTTTTGTTGCAAGAAATGTAGGCTATGATTTCTCAGTGTTAAAAAATATTGTCATTGAAGTGAAATTTCAAGGGAAATTTCCTGAAGATTTGCCCTTCCGACTTTCAGCACACTTTTCCCAATATTCTGCTAAGTATGTATGTTCTTGAACTAAAGTTATTGAGACTTACAACTGCTGGGTTATCTGCATATTAACCTACCTTTATTAAGCCATAAAATCTTAAAAGTGACGTTTGAAATTATGTATTTACAGCTGGGTATATGATTCTTCTCACGCAGGTTTTGCAAATCAAAAAACATTCGATATGGTACTAGAAGCTGTTTGTTTAAGATCCTCATATAACTGTATTCCCATATTAATCACTATTAATTTATTTACAAGTCCCAAGTACAGGTGCCGTCATAAATGGGTTCAGTATTTATGAAAAGGAACAATCGATTGTAAACAAAGAATAAAAGAGTAAACACAGTAATTTGTGTCAATATAGAACAGATTGCAACTTGCAAGGCAAAGCTGCAGCCAAAAAAAAAAAAAAAACGCTTCTCACCGTCTGCATGATGCATTTGAGTCATTGGTGTTGTGTTTTATATTTTGTACCTTTATTAGAAAATTGCGAGATTGTGAGCGTTTTGTCAGGTTCCTAAATTGTGTAGTGATATGTAATGTATTGTCCCAAATGAACCCATCGTGTAGCATTTCGATTGAGAAGCGACTGCGTAGCCTTCCGAGAGATAAGTGCACAAAAAGTCCACAAAAACTTCACATTGTGCCTTCGCCTAAGCTATGTGTAGCTTGTCGTGTTGTTATTTGATGGACAAAGAACAGAACTTTGTTCTACACAAAGCTTGGTGCTGATAACCTCTGAAAGGGATGGGCTTCAAATTTTAAAATTTGTTAGATGTTTTGGAAAAAAATATATAACTTATTGCTTGTATGTCGATTGATTTGGACGTTTTGACACGTGAGACTTACTCGTCAAAGCAAGTCATTGTCTGGGTGCTTCGGAACCGTTCACTTGAACTAAGAACCTACCAGTTCATTACACGTTTGCCGCAAATTGAGTACTAGTTTTTTTTTGCAGAGTAAGTCATTAATCAAAAAAGTAAGATTTGATAGGTTATGTGAGGGAAAGCCAGCCAGAGTGGTGACAATGGCGGTGTCTAGCTAGTCAGAGTTGCAGATATGGAATGGAAGAGTATAGTGGTAATAGTTGGTACATGGCTTTGATTGGTTTAAGAGTACAATGGTCCCCCTCTAATAGAGACACTCTTCTGCCAAACAATCCTGTCCTTATGCGAGAGGTGTCCTTTGGTGAGAGGGTACAGCACAGGCATTCACGGTATTTGGTGTGAAGAGTTTGTGCCCTTTCTAGAGGGGTGTCCTCTCTAGAGAGTGTCCTTTAGAGAGGGACCATTGTGCTAACAAAGATTGGCAGGATGTCGGATACATTCTTATGTGCCATTTTGTTGTGACTTTATCTTTTTTCAGGATATGTGTATATCCCAAAACTGCAAATTAGGCTAAAGTTCATGTGTCTATATCCTTCATACATTGAATATATATCTATATATATATATGTGTAGAGTGGCAGAAGAATCAAATCGGGTAAAGGAAGCAGATTTCTGAGGGCAGGATAGAAGAGCAAAAACTGCATATTACTAAACAAGCATAATCAAAAAGCGGTTGATTTTGTCGCTTAGACATTCGTTTGTCAAGGTTCTATTTGTAAACTCAGGTGTGTGGATTGGATTGGGGTGTTCTGCATGTGCTTTAGTTCTAGGCTGGCAAAATGTATGTTGACTAATTTTAACACAATGGTTATTAAATATTATTGGAGTATGTATCCTGTTATATCTTCTTGATGATTGTAACATTTATACCGAGTAAAGCAGACAAAAACTGCTATAAACGAAGGCGTTCATGTTTTTTGTTTCAAAAACATATACATACATGTAAGGCATCTACCGCGATGCCTCACTTTGCGGCAGCGTCCAAATGAAGACCACCTCAAGGTTTTAATATAGCTATATCTTTATTCGTACTAGAGTACAAATAGAATGAACAAATTGTAAAAATCGAGATTAACAAGACTGGTGGGAGCACGTCAATTTGTACATAGATACAATATAATGTCATCGATGTCGGTTGCCGTATGTCTATCTACAAACAGGTCAGCGGTTACAGTATGAAAATCATGTTCAGTACACAGAGAAATTTTAGACCTTATGCACATCCTCTTATAATTTCGATTCACTTAGGCCACCCATATTTCCAGCATACATGCGTTAAAATTTTACTAGCTGCCGAACCCCTACCCGGTATTCAAAATAGCCAAGCTGCCACCGACTCGCAAACATGAATTCTCAGAAGTAATAACATCAGAAACAAGAGGCCCTGGGGCCTTGATGCTCTGCCTGGTTACTTGCTAGATAAGACAAAGTTCGAAATTTAGCAGAACAAAGGTACTTGAATACTTAACAGTCAAAAGTAGATACAAGGTCGTCAAAAATTGGAATTGTGAATTGCCCCCAAATTCACCTTGAACATGTAACAGTCAAAAGTAATCTGTATACACTAAAGACTTAGCCCCAGATTTTGCTCTACGACCAGTTGTTTCCAATTTACAAGGTTGTCGAAAATTGGAAATGCACGGAATGACCCCAAACTGAAAGTGTCCTGTATACACTAAATACAACCCAGAGGCCCACTTTTGGTCCGTTTCGCTCTACGATATGCAGTTTTTGAGACAAAAGGCCGCTGAAAATCGGAAATGCACCAAATGACCCCAAACTGAACTTAGAGGCTTAAGAGTCAAAAGTATATGTATACACTACAGATTTACCCCCAGAGGCCCAAACTTTGGCCTGCTTAGCTCTACAACCAGCCATTTCTTAGATACAAAGATCGCAAATGCACCGAATGACCCTAAACTGGACTTAAACACGTAACAGTCAATACTACCCTGTATACACTAAATACTTATTCCAGAAACTCAAATTTTGGGCATTCTACGATCAGCAGTTTTTTAGATAAAAGGTTGCCGAAAATTGGAAATGCACCGAATGACCCCAAACGGAACTTGAAATACTTGACAGTCAAAAGTACCCCGTGTACACTAAATACTACCCCAGAGGCCCAAATTTTAGTGCGTTTTACTCTACGACCAGCCGTTTCCGAGATACAAGGTCATCAAAAATCGGGAATGCACAAAATTACCCCAAACTTGAACACTTAGCAGTCAAGAGGCCCAAATTGTGGTCCATTTCACTCTACGATCAGTGGTATTCGAGATACAAGGTCGCCGAAAATAGAAATGCACTGAATGACCCCAAACTGAACTTGAAAACTTAGCAGTCAAAGGTACTCTGTATACACTAAAGACTTACCCCCAAAGGCCCATATTTTGATCTGCTTCACTCTACGACCAGCGAATTTCCAGATACAAGGTCACCAAAAATCGGAAACGCACTGATCGACCCCCAAATGAACTTGAACATTTAAGAGTCAAACGTGCTGTATGTATACACTAAATGCTTACCCCAGAGGCCAAAATTTGGTCCATTCCACTCTACCATCAGCGGTTTTCGATATACAGGGTCGCCGAAGATCAGAAATGCACCGAATGACCTTAAACTGAACTTACAGATTTAAACAGCAAAATAAATGTATACACTAAATACCCACGAGGCCCAAATTTTGGTCCGTTTCGCTCTTAAGGCCAGCCGTTTTCTATATATCACACATTTTATATTAATTCCCCATCGACTGCTTTGTTAAACAGCCAAAAAAAAAAGAACAAAAAAGTTTGCAAACAAAAAAAAAAAATCAAAATTTGAAATTTCACAATTCTTTCAACAGCTTTGGTAGTAGTTTTACTAGCAAAGTTTGAATTTTACTACAAAGTTTGATATACAACTTTGTATACTCTCTCACCAGGAGAGCACATGGATTTTGAGGAGCAAATCTGGTGTCTTCTTTCAAAGGAGATGTGGCACTGGCCACCGGTCTGGCAGCGTATTACGTTCAAGGTCTGCAATCCTTTGAAGGGGCTAGCCCCACAGTACTATATTGCCATATACAGCGTAGCTCAATATCCATTCATCAACAAAAACACCAGTGGTTCCACCAGTTGGGACTGCTAGATGTATGTGACTATAGGTGTAAATTTTATCTCTCAAATGGCCTCACAAACTTGAAACAATTTATCAGCACATCTGAGAGACATTGATCTATCTGTAAAGTATTTTAAAATCAAAACTAGAAAGACTGCTGGGACAGTGGAAACCCCTGACCGCCCATGATATTGAATACTGTGTACATACAGGAATTTAATTAATCTTCACCATGATATGACGAATCGGATAAGGCTAACCTTGTATTCTACTGTTCAAGGTCATTCGAGTGGGACCACACCTCACTGCGACTGGACTACCCGCACAAGGCTTCCCATTAGCGGTCAATAGTAACATATACTCTAACTCTACTCCTTTCTTGGTTAAAAGGGTTTGATATATGAGCCAGCCTGAACTTGACCTTTCAGGGTCCCTCGGGTCAAATCTAAAGGTGCAGTTGGAGTCCTCATGTATAACTTACTTTTGTGGTAACAGATGGCCCAACAGATGAGCTTTCAAATTTCAACGTCACTCGGGTTAATTGTAGTAACCTTTTGTAGTATCAGATGGCCTAACTCCTCATTAACAAAATACAAGCATTCAAAATCTGAGCGACCTTGACTTTCAAATTTCAAAGTCACTTAAGGTAACACAAATTTTGCATAGATGTTATTTGATATCAAGTTTGAAACAATGCATTGAATGACCCCAAAATGACCTTGAAACTACAAGGTCAACGCTACTCTATATATGTACTACAAGTATTTCCCAAGTCCCAAACTTCCATCCATATTCGCTCTGTGGCCAACCGTTTTCGAGTTACGAATGTCAGGTCAATGGTACCATATATGCTAGCACATGTATTGGCATGGTAAATACGGACGTATTGTTGCCTAACGAAGTTCCTATGTTCGAAGATAAATTCCTTTTGTAGTAACAGATGTCATAACCCCTCTTTTACAAAATATAACCATTCAAAATCTGAGCGACCTTGACGTTCAGATCACAAGGTCACTCCAGGTTAATTCTAATAGCACAGTTAGACTGTATGATATATGACTTCCTATTAGTGTTTAGTAGTAACATATGGCCTAAGCCCCTTTGCCAGATGTAACCCTTTAAAATTTGGTAATCTTGAATTTGATCTTTCAAGGTCATTTAAGCTCAAACCTAATGGAGATTTCCCACAAGAGTGGGTGACTGACAGCTAGGGGCTTTATGTTGCACTGGCAGTGTTTCAGTCTCATAAAGAGAACAAGGTTGTATCAAGCTGGATGGCTTGATCTATGAACAAGGTCGTGTATGCAGGTGTCGGTGTGCTTGTTCTGGACTCGTTTTGTGGCAGACCTACTTGCAGCCAGTCATTTTGGTGCTTTCCCACATAGTAGTGTGTCTCATATATTCACCACATGTCTGACTCTCACCGTTTAGCTGTTTTAGTTGCTTAAATATTTTTCCTACCGCGTATCGTTGGGCCAAAACTGCAAATCCGTCGCAACCACCCTTATCCGTGAATGACTTGTCTCAAAATAAACCACTTCATATCACTGGGTCAGAGGGAAAGCTGCCACCAAAATATAGTTGATGGGTGAAATACATTTTTAGATATTATGTTTACAGACGGAAAGCTGGCACCAAAATAAAGTCGATGGCCCAAATATATTTTAGATATTTTGTTTACAGACATTGCCATAAAGTAAAATATAATTCTAGCTAAGAAAGATCGATGGGACACCGTAGGGGGGGGGGGGGGGGGGCGGGGGCGGGGCCCCGCGGGCCGGGGCCCCGGGGAGCGAGGGGGGGGGGTGGTGG
>JAAUYG010261410.1_pt1 | contig 10402 bp, 1 predicted proteins | sample 7278091 | NCBI WGS metagenome assembly JAAUYG01 (sample SAMN14350201, study PRJNA611818) | marine sediment metagenome | isolation source: surface marine sediment (0.6m) | place: French Polynesia: Moorea | collected 2018-08
AAACTTACTCTGGGTATTGGACTTAACGGTCTTTCTCTAGTTGCCTGGCCTGCAAAAGTGGTAGCTATGTTGATGGGTACATTAGAAAAAAATATTCGGGTAACCCTAGCCCAAATGAACCCAACTTCCGATTTTCTCAATTCTCTCGCAGTCAGTGACGACCCCGGTATTCCCTACTCAATTATTGCTGGCAATACCTCTATTATTCCCGTAGCATTAGAACAAGAAGCAGATAAATCCATACTAGAACGGCTACAACAACGTTTATTTAAGAAGGTTGTAGAATTTCCCTTCTTTGGAGAGCCGAATGATATAGCTGTCAAAGTAGATAGTATCAAGAGTATTCCCACAGGGCGATCGCATCCTCCCCATATTCAAGAAGTACCTTGCGACCATCTGAGTTATTTCCTCAATGAACCTACTGAAGTTGGGTTAAAAGCTTTACTTGCTGCGATCGCAGATGACGAGTATTTTGCTGTTCTGGAAGAGATAAGACAAGCAGAGATAGAAAGTAATTTTAATGCTCAAGTCGTTTATCCTATCCTGGAAAGACACCAAGATAAACTGGACGCAAACTTTGTCCGTATCCTGGAAAAACGGGCAAGGGATGTTTTTTCTCAAGCTAACTCAGAGCAAGTTCAAGCACTTGCTACCTTAATTCAACAACTTAGCATTCACATTCAACAGTTTCCTTTGAGAAGTAGGGCAAATAATCTGGAAATTGCTATTGCTGGTTATTCCCTTGCCCTAGAAGTGTATCATAAGGATACTTTTCCCGAAAAATGGGCAGCCAATCAAAATAATCTAGGTACTGCTTACCGCGATCGCATCAGAGAAGATAAAGCCGAGGATCTCGAATCAGCCATCTCTTGTTACCAACAAGCATTACAAATTTACACCCGCCAAGATTTTCCTATACAATGGGCAATCACTCAAAATAATCTGGGTGTTGCTTACGGCGATCGCATTCGGGGAGAGAAAGCCCAGAATCTCGAAAGGGAGATCGCTGCTTATCAGAAGGCTTTAGAAGTAAGGAACAAAGAGGCTTTTCCCTATGAATGGGCAATGACTCAAAATAATCTGGCTGCTGCTTACAGTGACCGCATCCGAGGAGAGAAAGCCCAGAATCTCGAAGGGGCGCTCGCTGCTTATAGGGCGGCTTTAAAAGTTTATACCAAAGAGGCTTTTCCCTATGAATGGGCAAGTACTCAAAATAATCTGGGGAATGCTTACCTGTACCGCATTCGGGAAGAGAAAGCCGAGAATCTCGAAAGGGCGCTCGAAGCTTATGGGGCGGCTTTAAAAGTTTATACCAAAGAGGCTTTTCCCTATGAATGGGGAATTACTCAAAATAATCTGGGGAATGCTTACAGTGACCGCATCCGGGAAGAGAAAGCCCAAAATCTCGAAACGGCGCTCGCTGCTTATCAGAAGGCTTTAGAAGTACATACTCAAGAGGCTTTTCCCGTTGATTGGGCAATGACTCAAAATAATCTGGGGAATGCTTACAGAAACCGCATCCGGGAAGAGAAAGCACAGAATCTCGAAACGTCGATCACTTGTTACCAAGAGGCTTTAGAAGTAAGGACCCGAGAGGCTTTTCCCTATGAATGGGGAATTACTCAACATAATCTGGCTGCTGCTTACAGTGACCGCATCCGAGGAGAGAAAGCCCAGAATCTCGAAAGGGCGATCGCTTGTTACCAAGAGGCTCTAAAAGTCAGAACTCGCGAAGCCTTTCCCCAAAACCACGCCGAAACTTTATTGAACCTGGGTACTACTTACCAAAGGGCAAAACAGTTCACCTCAGCTTATAATACCTTTGCATCTGCCATTGTGACAGTAGAATCTTTGCGGGAAGAAATAGTTTCTGGGGAGGAAAGCAAACGCAAGCAAGCAGAACACTTTAACCAAGTTTATAGCCGCATGGTAGAAGTTTGCTTGGAATTAGGTAATATTACAACAGCGATTGAATATGTTGAACGCAGTAAAACCCGCAACTTAGTTGAACTAATCCTTGACCGCGATCTCAAAACCATCTTCCCTCTAGAAGTTGCTAACCAACTAGAAGAACTCCGAGACCAAATAGCCAGTGGTCAGTATAAAATCCAGCATGGTACAGCTGAAAATCCAAAAGTCCTAGCACAAGAGCTCCTACAGTTGCGACAGCAGCGCAATGAATTGCAAAACCGCTATTTACCCGTTGGTTCTGGCTTCAAGTTTGACCAATTCCAGGCAACTTTGGATCGACGCACAGCGATTATAGAATGGTATATCACAACGGAGAAAATTCTCGCTTTTGTTGTCAAACCTAACGGGCAAGAATTAACAGTCTGGCAATCTCAACCAAAAGACCGAGAAGCTTTATTAAATTTGGTAAGCGAATATCTGCAAGACTACAATAAGACAGGAAAAAACCAATGGCGGGATAAGCTAGATGAACGCCTGAACAAGTTATCAGAAATCCTGCATCTTGAGTCAATCTTAGACCAAATACCCCCAAACTGCGACAGATTAATCCTCATTCCCCATCGCTTCTTGCATCTGTTACCTCTTCATGCTTTACCTATAGGGGAATCATATCTAACTGACCGATTTCCTTTTGGTGTAGGCTATGCACCTAGTTGTCAACTGCTACAACAAGTGCAACAGCGCGAACTTCCTGATTTTCAATCCCTGTTTGCCGTTCAAAACCCTACAGGAGACCTTCAATTCACCGACCAGGAAGTAAACAGCATTTTGTCTCTATTCCCCTCCCACCAAGTATTGTCCAAAAGTCACGCCACCAAAGCAGCCCTAGATGAAGCTACACCACACCTACAGAAGGTGAATTACCTTCACTTCTCCTGTCATGGTTCTTTTAACCCTGACTCACCTTTTCTGCTACTAGCAGATGCTATAGTTTCTTCTATCCCTGTGAATGCTGACCCCAAACAATATTTTGAAGCCGACCAGGGCTTCATAGATTTAAGCAAATGCCTCACCTTGGGTAATCTTTTTGAGCGAGGTTTTGACCTCAACAAATGCCGTCTTGTCGTTCTTTCCGCTTGTGAAACAGGCTTGATAGACTTTGAAAATACCAGCGATGAATATATCGGCTTACCAAGTGGTTTTCTCTATGCAGGTAGTTCCAGTGTGGTAAGTAGTCTGTGGACAGTAGAAGATAAGTCTACAGCATATTTGATGATTAAATTCTTGCAAAATCTCAAAGTTGCTTTTGATGGGGGTAAAGATGTTTCGGTAGCAGTGGCACTTAACCAAGCCCAAGATTGGCTACGGAATATTACTCGGGAAGAATTAAACGTATGGGCAAATAGCTTGCAATTAGATCCTAAAATTAAAGGTGAGATAGTACGTTCAACTCGTGAGATTGTAGCAAAGAATCCTCGAAGTAAAAATATTGATGAAAAACCATTTCAGTCTCCTTATCATTGGGCTGGATTTACTGCTATTGGTAAGTAAAGTGGGTTCTACTTTACATTGATGAACGGAGGAAACCCCCTAATGTCCAAACATAATTTCAACCATAATTTCGCTATTATTATTGGTATTAATAATTATGAAAATGGCATTAGAAAGTTAGAAACAGCAGAACCAGATGCTCGAAAACTTGCTGAAATTATTAAAAATCAACATAATTCTCTTAAAGAAAAATATCAAAAGCAAAATGAATATAAGGTTCAATTGCTGTTAAATGAAGAGGCAAATTTTGATCAGCTAAAAAACCTTATTGAAGACTTTAAAAAAGGACAAATACATCTTGATAACGAAAAAGTTACGGTAACAGAAGACGATCGCCTTCTCTTCTACTTTGCTGGACATGGAATTGCTTTTGATGCCCTAGAAAATCAAGAGGGACCAGTGGGTTATCTCATTCCTCAAGATGCCAAATTAAGGGATCGGGACTCGCAGTTTACTAATGTGCCGATCATTTGGCTACTTTTTCGAGAAATCGATTGTATGGCTGGTATTCTATTTCTGGGCAAGTCTCATATCAGTACCTACTTGCCGATGCAGGATTTACATGATGCCTTGATTAACCTTCCCTGTCGGCATATGTTAGCTATTATCGATTGCTGCTTTGCAGGAGCTTTTCGTTGGGCAAGTCTTCAACGGGAAATTGTGCCCAAAGTCAAAGTTTATAAGGAACGTTATGACCGTTATATAAGCGATGCAGCTTGGCAAGTAATTACTTCAGCAGCTGACGATCAAACGGCTGTAGATTCTTTAGGATTGCGCGGTAGAGACAAAAAAGAAGAAAATCACTCTCCCTTTGCAAAAGCTCTGTTTGATGCTTTGTGTGGAAAAGATGCAGATTTCAACAAAGATGGTATCGTCACTGCCACTGAGCTTTACTTATATCTACGAGATCGAGTTGATCGCCCAGAAAATTCCTACAAGCGGCAAACTCCAGGTCTTTATCCACTTAGAAAACAGAAAAAAGGAGAATTTATCTTTCTTTTGCCTGATTTTGACCGCAATAACTTGGAAGATGCACCACCACTAAACGTAGAAAATAATCCTTACAAAGGATTGCAATCATATGATGAAGAAGACAGTAATTTGTTCTTTGGTAGAGAAGAACAGATTAAAAAGTTGTTTGAGAAAATTGTAGCCAATAACCAGCCTTTGACATTAGTGCTGGGTGCTTCAGGAACGGGTAAATCCAGTTTAATGAAAGCGGGTTTGTTACCTCGTCTGCGTCATTCCCAGAAACATCGGTTTCAAATTTTAGACTCAATGCGACCAGGGGAAAGCCCTTTGAAAGCTTTGGCGCAAATATGTTTGCCAATTGCCAATACAATTACAGCAGAGGAACTAGCAAAAGACGAACAAGCTTTAGCAATAATTATTGAATGCTGGAACAGGAATAATCCTCAAACTAAAGTTTTATTGGCAGTTGACCAGTTTGAAGAATTGATAACTTTGTGTAAGAGCGACGAAGAACGAGAGCAATTTCAGAAACTGATCAGAAAAGCAATTACCAAACATCCCGACAAAATTCATGTGGTTATCACTCTACGGCTTGACTTTGAAGCACAGTTTCAAAACTCTGTACTCAAGAAATTCTGGAATGATGATACTCGGTTTGTCGTGCCACCGATGACCCAGGATGAATTACGGGAAGTGATTGAGAAACCAGCACTGGAAAAAGTCTTATATTTCGACCCTTCCAGCTTGGTAGAAGAACTGATTAACGAAGTCGTACAAATGCCTGGTGCTTTACCTTTGCTTTCTTTTACCCTCAGTGAATTGTACCTGAAGTATTCAGGCGATCGCACTAGGGATAACCGCTCCTTAACGAAGAAAGATTATGAAGAGTTAGGAAGAGTGGTTGGTTCTATAACTAAGCGTGCTAACCAGGAGTATGAAAAGTTAATTGGAGACTCGCGGTTTAATAATGTACCAATCATTTGGCTACTTCTTCGAGAAATCGATGTTATGGCGAGTATTCTATTTCTGCGCGAGTCCCTTGCATATAAAAACACAATACGTCGGGTAATGTTGCGGATGATATCATTGCAAGGTGGGGAATTAGCACGAAGACAGGTTCCTAAAGATGAACTTGAGTATCCCGATCAAGATGAAAACAATCGAGTAGAAAAAGTTATCAAACGCTTTTCTCAAGCTCGCTTAATAGTTGAAGGCTCTAATTCTCAAGGTAAAGAATATGTGGAACCAGCCCATGATTACTTGGTGAGGGGGTGGTCGCAGATTAAGAATTGGCTTGAGGAGAAACAGGAAACGGTTGAAAAAGGAAGCCGATGGAATCAAATCAAAGAGTGGTTGAATACAAGTTTGGGAAAAGTTACTCTGCTCTTAGCATCGAAAGAAGATAGTAGTAAAAGTAAAAGTACTCTCTCTAAAGCTGAACAACCCTTAAAGGTCAATCTCCCTTTGCAACGAGAACTAACGATTGCTGCTAACCAATGGAAATCTGTTCAACAAAACAGCGAAGTTCCTAAGACAGAAAAGCAACTTCAGAAAGCAGGTGATTGGCTCTGGGATGACGATCCTCGCTTACCTTTAGCTGAAAAGGTTTATAGATCCACTGATAATTGGTTAAATCAGATAGAAGCTGAGTTTGTAATGCGTAGTGTCGGGCGACAAAAATTTAAGACTCGTCGGAATTGGGGCATTGCTGGTTTAGTCTTGTTGGGATCAATGATTTTTAGTGTTGCTGTTTGGACACAGTGGAGAAACTCAGAACTTAATCTGGCAAGTTCTCTTGGTCGCCTCTCTTTTTCCCTATTTGAGGAACACAAAGAATTGGATGCTTTTGTCGAAGCGATCAAGGCAGGAAAAATCCTGCAAAAACACCAAGAAACTGACTTAACAGTGATCCGTGCTTTACAGAAACTCGTGAATGAGGGAAGCGAACGGAACCGATTGGAAAGACATAATGACCGGGTGTTGAGCGTCAGTTTTAGTCCCGACGGTAAGACCTTAGCTTCTGGTAGTGGAGACATGACCATCAAACTCTGGAATCTAGAAACGGGTAAGGAAATCCACACTCTCAAGGGGCATGATAGCCAGGTCAAGAGCGTCCGTTTCAGCCCTGATGGCAAAATCTTGGCTTCTGGTAGTCTTGACAACACCATCAAACTCTGGAATCTAGAAACGGGCAAGGAAATCCATACTCTTCAGAGGCATGATAGTCAGGTCAATAGCGTCAGTTTTAGTCCCGACGGTAAGACCTTAGCTTCTGGTAGTTCCGACAAGACGATCAAACTCTGGAATTTAGATACAGGAAAGGAAATTTGCGCCCTCCAGGGTCATGATGACTGGGTAGAGAGCGTCAGTTTTAGCCCCGACGGCAAGACCTTGGCTTCTGGTAGTAAAGATAAGACAATAAAACTCTGGAATCTAGAGACAGGAAAGGAAATTCGTGCTCTTCAGGGTCATGATGACTGGGTCACTAGCGTCAGTTTTAGTCCTAACGGTAAGACTCTGGCTTCTGGTAGTTACGACAAGACGATCAAACTCTGGAATCTAAAGACAGGAAAGGAAATTGACACTCTCTACACTCTTCAAATCTATCAAGTAGATTATGACAGCGGAATCAAGAGCATCAGTTATAGCCCTGATGGCAAAATCTTGGCTTCTGGCAGTCGTGACCAGACCATCACACTTTGGAATCTAGAGACGGGACTGGAAATTCGCACTCTCCGGGGGCATAATGACTGGGTGGAGAGTGTCAGTTTTAGTCCCAACGGCAAGACCTTGGCTTCTGGCAGTGTAGACAAGACGATTAAATTCTGGAGTCTAGAGACGGGCAAGGAAGTCCGTAATTTTCAGGGACATGATCTTCTTTCCTTCGGTAATATAGTTAGTTTTAGTCCTGACGGCAAGACCTTGGCTTCTGGTAGTTACGACAAAACGATCAAACTCTGGAATCTAGAGACAGGAAAGGAAATTCGTGCCCTCCAGGGTCATGACGAAAGGGTCAGTAGCGTCAGTTTTAGCCCAGACGGCAAGACCTTGGCTTCTGGTAGTAACGACAGAACGATAAAACTCTGGAATTTAGAGACAGGTAAGGAAATCCAAACTTTCAAGGGGCATTATAGTTATGTCAAGAGCATCAGTTTCAGCCCCGACGGCAAGACCTTGGCTTCTGGTAGTGTAGATAAGACGATCAAACTCTGGAATCTAGAGACAGGAAAGGAAATCCAAACTTTCAAGGGGCATTATAGCCAGGTCAATAGTGTCAGTTTTAGCCCAGGCGGCAAGACCTTGGCTTCCGGCAGTGTAGACAAGATGGTTAAACTCTGGAATCTAGAGACAGGAAAGGAAATTCGCACCCTCTACCATGATTATGTCACTAGCGTCAGTTTTAGTCCTGACGGCAAGACCTTGGCTTCTGGTAGTGCAGATAAGATGATTAAACTCTGGAATCTAGAGACAGGAAAGGGAATTCGCACTCTTCAGGGTCATGATGAGTGGGTCACTAGCGTCAGTTTTAGTCCTGACGGCAAGACCTTGGCTTCTGGTAGTAACGACAGAACGATAAAACTCTGGGATCTAAAGACAGGACTGGAAATTCACACTCTTCAAGGACATTATGAGGCAATCAGCAGTGTCAGTTTTAGCCCCGATGGCAAGACCTTGGCTTCTGGTAGTTCCGACAAGATCATCAAACTCTGGACTATAGACTTAAACTTAGACTCTTTAGTAAGGCGTAGCTGTCAATGGGTGTGGACTTATTTGCACAACTCTAGTGTTAACATTAATGAGAGCGATCGCCATCTCTGTAACGATGTACCACCAACCGCTGCAAATCCCGACAAGTAAGTTGAGGTAAAAGCGATCGCCAAACTTTGAAAAATCTCTTTGACAACTGCCACCATCTTAATAATGCTTTCTCCATGTCCAAATCTAAGTACGATTTTCACCGCAATCTGGCAGTAATTATTGGTATTAATAACTACTCAAATAGTATTCCAGAGCTAGAAACACCTGTAGCTGATGCAGAAGAACTCGCCAAAATTCTCCAAGAGCATTATCAATACGAGGTACTGAAATTACTTAACGAAAAAGCTACCCTAAAGGAGTTAAATGCTCTGCTGCAAGGCTTCAAGCAGAAAACTTTGCACGTACCAGATCAAACTGTACAGATAGAAGAAGATGATCGTTTAATATTTTATTTTGCTGGACATGGAATAGTCCCCGCAGATGGGCTGGAAAATAAGGATAATCTGGGAGGCTATCTTGTACCCCAGGATGCCAGAGGGGATATTCTTCTGCAAAAGCAAATAGAAATTAACAAAATTCTCCTGCCCATGCAAGACTTGCATGATGCACTTACAGAACTGCCTTGCCGTCATCTGCTAGTTATACTAGACTGCTGTTTTGCCGGGGCATTTCGGTCAAGCTTGTATCGAGAAATCGTACCTGCTCGAAAAGTCTACAAACAAAGGTACGATCGCTTTATTAGAGATCCAGCATGGCAAGCGATCGCATCTGCTGCTCACGATCAAAAGGCGATCGATTATCTGGGTTGTTTCGGACAACGAGGAACTATAGCAGACAACAAACACTCGCCCTTTGCTGAAGCTTTATTTGAGGGGTTGCGCGGTGCTGCGGATACTACTCTAAGAGAAGGTGATGGTATTATCACCGCAACTGAACTTTATTGCTATGTACGCGATCGCGTTGAGGAACTAACCGACGAGCAGAACAGACGCCAAACGCCTGGTTTATTTCCCTTGAAAAAGCATGACAAAGGTGAGTATATTTTCTTGCTTCCCAGCTTTGACCAGGACGAGTTAGAAGATGCACCAGCACTCAACGAAGAAAACAACCCTTACCGGGGTTTAAAAAGCTACGAAGAAGAACATTCTCAGTTGTTCTTTGGCAGAGATGAACTAGTAAAACAACTATATAACCGCGTTGGTCAACCTGAAAACCCATTAACTGTAGTTTTGGGAGTTTCCGGTTCTGGGAAGTCAAGTTTAGTCAAAGCGGGGTTAATTCCTTACTTACGGGCTAATCATCCCGAAGAATGGGACATTATACCCACACTTCGTCCTGGTGAATCTCCGTTTGCTGCACTGGCAGAGGCAATTGTGGGAAACAGTGAGACAAGTAGAAGCAAAATAGACGCGATTAAGTCTCTGAGCGAGGAACTGAAACAAGCACCGAGGCAATTTATTGCTGTTATCGCCAATTGGAGACAAATCCCTGGGAATGCTAGGCTTTTATTGGTAATTGACCAATTTGAAGAGCTAATTACAATCAGCAAAAAACAAGAGCGAGAGCAGTTTTTAAATTTCCTTGCACAAGTATTAGAAGCTAATTTTCAAAAGTTGCACATTATATTAACCTTACGCTCTGACTTTGAACCGCGTTTCTTGGATTCTGCTCTAAAAGCCAATTGGATGAGCGCTCGCTTTCCGGTACGCGCCATGAGAGCTGATGAATTACGGCAGGCTATTGAAAGACCAGCTTTAGAGAAAATGCTGGACTTCGAGCCGTCGGAACTGGTTAGTTATCTAATTGACGAAGTAGGGCAGATGCCAGGAGCACTATCGCTGCTATCTTTTACCTTAAGTGAACTTTATATTAAATGTATAGAGTCGGACAGAGGAAATAGAAGTTTAACCGAGGCAGACTATAAGAACTTAGGGGGAGTAGCAGGTTCTCTAACACATCGAGCGACGGAAATATACGACAAACTGGACAAAGCCCAGCAAGCGACGATGCAGCGGGTGATGTTGCGGATGGTGACGATTGAAGGTGGGGAGTTAGCACGACGACGGGTGCCTTTATCTGAGTTGGTATATGCAGATGCTGAAGAAAACCAGCAAGTGGAGGAAGTTCTTAAACGGCTAGACAAAGCTCGCTTGATTGTTGGTGGGCGGGAAACTGGGGGTGAACCCTATGTAGAACCAGCCCATGATGC
>JAAUYG010153503.1_pt1 | contig 10401 bp, 7 predicted proteins | sample 7278091 | NCBI WGS metagenome assembly JAAUYG01 (sample SAMN14350201, study PRJNA611818) | marine sediment metagenome | isolation source: surface marine sediment (0.6m) | place: French Polynesia: Moorea | collected 2018-08
AGATGAACAACCTGATGAAAGAGGTCTCTGGCTAAGAGTGGCCATCTTTAGTTGCTTTATATAATTTTCAATCCACAACAGAGATCGTGCACTGTGTTCAGGTGTTGTTGCCAACAAAGTTTTCATCAGACTTCAAAATGAGTGAAATGGCGAACACTGTTTAATTACTGAATATGATGGAAGACCATCTTGCTGATGAGTTATATAATACACAAAGTTTATAAGTACATGTATCATAACTATAAAATATGAAACTATGGGACCATGGGGACACCGTACTTGCAAAATCTTATGAAAGATGATGGACCAGATTTCTTCAATATCTTCAGCATGTTCAGTGGAGAAACCTACTGCTGTCATCAAGCAGAGTGTCAAGGTCCATGGAACATGTTTTTTCCGTTACTATTTTTCCATTATATTTATTTTCCTGTTGCGCTTTCCTAGATGTGTGCACACACATCAGTACAACAAAACCACATTTCGAATCCATGGCACCAGTTTGATACAAATTCTTTCCTCCCATGCCATACAGTCTTAAAGAGGATGCATGGGTCTTTCCTACTTAAAGCATCGTACTGTAAAATGAGACTATTGAGCAGCCGGATTGGGCTATGGATAACGGGCACTAAGCTTCTTCAACCTTATGTCCTCCTGCATGTATGCCACTGTATGAAGAAACTAATCTAGACACAAATGCTGAAAGAAACATAGTGTTTCCAGGACACAACTGGTAAAGATGGACCCCTAAGTGCTCCATGGGTGCCCATTTTTGTCTGTCCAAAGAATATCTTCCTCATGGCCTGCCCAGACTTAAACATATTGCTGCATTACCATGATTATTATACATATATATATGTACCCTATCCTGCGCATTACATGCCTTACTTAATACCTAATAAGATAGTTTGGTTCATGTGACTGTCGCATGAATTTAATACAACAAAGCTGGACCTGTACTTGTCCTGACCACATGCTTGAACAACTTTTCTTTATCTGGCTGATAGAAGACCCAATCCACACATAATAAATACTCACAATCTACAACTCAATATTTAATACAAGCAATGAGAGGTACACAGAAGCATACTTCTACCATAACAACCCCATGACAAACGCTCACAGGTTAAAACAATATTAACAGCTTTTGAGATGTTGATTAAAGTATGTTGCAGGTATCTTTGCCTCCAATATGACCAAATAAAATACATGTAAAGGATCACTAATCAACAAGAAAGTACCTGGAAAGTGTAGCTATGCAATAATACAAGTACAAGTAAAATATAAATTTGTAGTACTAGTATTTATTTTTTGTTTCTGTTTTTGTTTTTTATTGGTTCAAAAAATATACAAAACATCATACCACATACATTTGGCACATATAAATGTATGCAGTAAACTATTTTAGCCCAGGCCTGTAGCACAAATGTCATGTATCATATACACTTCCAGTGAAGCACTTTGTTCTTGGGGTGCAGAGAAAGTCATGAATCATACACTTTTAGAGAAGCACCTTGTCGTTGAGGTGTAGAGAAAAACTCTTCACGTTTTCAAAAAGTTTGTGACTGACTAGCTCATGTAGCTGGCACAGATGTAGAAACATATCACCCTGTTTGTGGACCGCTGTACAAGTCTGGTTGCCGTAGTCGCACCTCTCGCTCCGCGTTCGACGTGTGCTCCTTCAGAAGATCCATGACATCACTTTCATACTCTTTCGGAGTGGGCTTTTTACCTGCAGAGGTGAAAGAGACAGTCAAGCAGATATGCAAATTGGTAGGTCTGTACATGGTAAGCCTCAGCACTCGGCTTGATCACAGTGATTAAGAATGGTAAAGTTTGTATGTAAAGCGCTTTCAACTTGCTTCGGCAAGGAGAAGACAAAAGAGATACATACAAGAACCACATATCATTATTATGCAAACTATGAAGGGTTTACATAAAATACTAGCCAAAAATTAATAAGTGACATGCCATTCCTCATATTCTATTTGCAATACATGTCTGCTTGGGGTGAGAACTTAAAGAATAACAAATTTGCCAACTTATCAAAATTATAAATTAATAATAAACTTAATGTAAGGTCATCAAACAGCATTCGCCTGTGACAATTGAAGAATTGCGACCTGGCACTGACCTGTAATCCAGTGGTAAATGTCCCAGTCATTAGAAGGTTTGTTTATAAGTTCATCATACACTGACAATTGTGTTTCAGAAAGGGTGTTCAGATACTTTGCAGCAAAGGTACTGAAAATATAAAAACAAACAAACTACCAGTTAAAACAAGACAGATTACACTGTCCAAGGGAAACACAGTCATCTGCACCTGGACTCACAACCAGTATATGTTTACATGTCCTTCGATATTTAACATCCGGGGAGCCTGGGCTATCTTCCCAGGTGCTCAGCCCACAGAACAACCCCGGCGCGACCCAGGTGGCGGATAGGGGAATTACCTTTATCTAAAGGTTAGCCAGCTACTTTAGCTGGCCGCGGACCATAGTGGGCATTACCTTGTTCATTGCTGGCCTTTTTCAAGATGTGACTTGACAGTTTAGACCTGTTTTGGCACTGTATGACCCTTTTGGTGTTGATGTGCCGTTAAACTTTGATATCACTCGATATTTAACATGTAAACATGGGAAAAGCAACCATATGTCTTATACATGTTATATATATATGATATAGCAGAAATCCAATCCATCTGCCTTATATTATAACGTTAATGGCCCTTGTATGGAGGATAGCTCGAGATTTTTTCATGCACATATTCACAAACAATATCACGCTCATTAAACACTTAAACAGGAATTCCGGGCAATGTATTGTTATACTGTTATACATGTTATATACCATTACTGATAAACTGCTTTAATTCATGTTACAGGTTACTACCTACTTTGACTTTATTAAAGTCAAAGTAGGTAGTAACCTGTAACAAGAATTAAAGCTTTATAATGATGCAAGAAATATTTGTGATAATGGTAGGCTATCTGTACTCTAACCTTTGCCTATTATGTGAAAACATTTGTTCACCTAAGCAGCAGGTCGTTTTCTAACATTCCTCTTTTGCGACTCTGATACAGTAGTCTGGCTCGTTTCACTTCTGTTTTTTCCCTCTGTCTCGGCACATACTCTGGCAACGGGGGTTCTGTTTCAGATGGGGCTGGTGGCTGAGATCCCACTTGTTGACTTTCACATGCTCCAGAACCGGAAGGAGGGCCGTTTTGCTCCCTGCTTAGATTTCGCAAGACCAACGATGCCAGCACCCTGGATGGGGCCTTCTGCAAAAATCGTGACAAACATGAAGTCTAGTTTTATCAGGCTTGGTTAAATAAAGCAGAAACTTCAGGAATTTTGAAAGTATATTGTGATAAATACCAGTCTGATGCATTGTAACTTGCATGTATTTGCAGGTTAAACACTTAATTAAAGTTAATACACCACACTGGCGAGTTGTACTAATAAAGTAATGCACTATCTCGTCATAAAACAGCCGTTTGGTCCTGTTATATTGTTGTGTATCTTAATCAGCGGTTTCATGAGTTTACGCACATTAAGCTTATCAGTACAGATAGACGGTATTGTAGAATTTCTCGTTATGTATTTATAGACTTTGTACCCATTCGATATGTAATGGAGTATCGACTTAAGGTATATATTAGTAAATCCGCTATGGTTAAGGGGTGTAATAGTACGCAAATTAAGTCAAAACATGAGAAGTATTTAGAAGTATCGATCTTTACTGTCTAACGTGAACCTGTGAAACCTGTGTACAGTCACGTGACTTCTCAGACGACTAGTTTTGCTATAAACTGATAAATATCGGGGCACTCAGTAGATCGGCGCAGTCTGGACAGCAGACGCCTCAGCCCGTGCCACCCATATTTACTCACAGAGATGAGACATCCTAAGTTACTTTTGTCAACTTTTGGGTTATTATCGGAATATTCAGATCTATTTCTTGGCACGTAAAGCTTTGGTAAGGCCAGAAAGGCCAAGTTTGGCAGAACCCCGGGGGTCTTTCCCGCGGCAGGCAATGTAAGAATTAACCAAGTAAATATTTCAACGGAATATTATCGGACCTGTGGGTTCCGATGTAATCGGTAATTTGGAACTTCTAAATCTGATTGCCCGAAGACGCACATAAAACAGCTGACGTAAAAGGACATCTTTTGACATTCTTTGTCTATATGTGACTGGAACTCTTGAGATTCACCGCACACCGCGTGCAGAGTGGCTATTGATTAACTGATTAAGTGTAAAAATACTCGAGCAGAGTTCTATACATGCATGCACGTAGTAACACCCCCCCCCCCCCCTCGGCCTGCATGCCCTGGGCGATAATTGATCTATAATAAAACTCATCATTGCATTCGTTGCCATCTTTTCCCAAACTCACAAGCGTTAATTTCTTTTTACTTTATAAGTGACACTGTCCGTTGTTCTAGTTATTAGTGTTATAAACATACCGATCTAAGGAAACCGAAAGTTTTCAACATTCTATTCTGGTAGGTCAACTGCACAGAACAGAACTTTATTTCCAAAAAGCCACAAACTCTTTGACGTCGACTTGGGTAAGACCTTTTGATGCCCTGTTGTACTTCCTAAATAATTCAGTATTTTTGATCCGTTTATGTAGAATAGAATCATTGGGCACATTCAATTGGTATTTTTCAGTTGTACATGTACTTTATAACATTGAGCACTAAATAATCTAGTGCGGTCACAAGGCTGGTGCCCTGGGCTGTTGGTGACCTAGCTCTTTAATTCCGCCCAACTTATTGAAGCCCTAGGCCTACGACAGACTTCTCCCACCATTTTTAAGAATCTTAGATGCGGCCTTTTTACATTCTTATAGAGAGTACATTCCTTACTATATCTACTTTAGTTCGCCCATGCAGGCTTCAAATTTCAGAACCATTTCGCAATAGTATATACGTACAGCTTGACTTAGTGGTTGAATACATGATCCGTGTAGCCTATATAGTACCAGTATAGAAGCATATTGTTCCAGATTTTCAGATATCTTGCAATAAATTGAATAGGGCTTTTTTACCTTTTCTGCCATGTGGTCATGGGGTGCTGTTTTCATCAATCCATTACACCTATAGCTAGTGTACAGCAACTAGGTGTATTAATTATGAATTAGATTGCAACCATTGTCTTTGATATTTTAATGTTTTGAATGTTAAAATATATGTGATTATGGGAGTGTTAAATTAAGACACCCATCTAGTTCTTTCTTCAGTTACTGTCGTATCACTATCATTAGCCACATATTTTCTGCAGATATTCGCCAAGATATAATGTTGCAGCCCCAACGTTGACTAGTCTTAATTTTCTGACAGAACATAACCATATGATATACAGGTAGGGTATGTTGTATTTCCCTCACCTACAAAAGTATTACACATAAATATTCTAAAATACCAAATTTACAAAATATTTCAAGATATAAAGTATATAATGAATCCTGTTAAATACTGGTGTGAGGTTTTTTTCATGTATGTAAGCTTTTGATTATTACCACTGTTCGCTTGCTATATATAATTACTGTTCGTGTGCTTTACTTACTGCAGAATATATAGCTGTAAAATATGTTATAGAGAGAACCATGCAGGCACTTTGACAGCCTCTGGCTATCTAAATTAGTGTAACAATTACATGTAATTTACCTATTTTGGGCCTTTTCCCGTCTATTGATTTATAGCAATACGTTTGGGGTAGTCCTAGTGCATACAGGGGCTGGGTCTATAAAAATCTCCCAGTTCGATTTTCATATTTTTATTTTTTAACAGACACTTACAATCACAGAGCACCTTTTAAGAACCATATACTTGATTCACAGCTGCAGATCAATATTTAACAACCATAGATCCGATTTAACACTGCTGATATTGCAGATTGAAATAGGCAGTATTTCGCGCCACAAAATCGCCAAATGAATAGTCCGTTTCATTTGGGATCTGAAGGGGTTAATCAGCCAACCATGCACTCTCGGCTCTTCAAAGTGATCCATGGAAATGCGAGTCGACCTGGTCACTGTTTTCCAGTGTGTGCCTGCTCTTTCCAAAGTGAGAATCCTCTGCCAGAGAAGTGCACCGTTTCCCCAGGGAAAAGTGCGCATTGTTGGACCATTCCCAGCAGCCACTTGTACAGTTTTACATCCATTAACAATGCACTTTTTGCCGTAGAGTCGTAGTGTTGCCGCCATGTTGTCTTCAGATCAGATTTGCACGTTTCTAATTGGTCAAAGTGATTTTGACCAATCAGTAATGTGCAAATTTTTCGAAACCTTTCAGGCATTTTAGGTGTTTTTTTTCAGGTATGTCCAGAAAACTTTCCCGCCATGGGGTTGAAAATAGGTAGGTATGTAGGTTATTTTATTACAGTCACATATTCCATTTGATAAATACATGCATACAATTTCACATCGTGGAATCCAAACCCCTCCGGGCTTACAAGTGACTTTAAATGAAAACAGGCATAATGAAAACAGAATACAGAACTCATCAGCAGTTTGCACTTACAAACATCTATACAAATAATTTGTGCCTCCTTCCTACGACAGCCTTTTATATAAAATGTCTTTACATATTGAAATTGGAGTCGAGATAGTTTGCGACTGCTATTATATTGCATTATTGCCATTAAATAAATGAATTTATCCATGATTGCAAGGTCATAGAATTCTACATAGGTGCTTTGAGCAGATTAATATAAAACGATCCAGCAGGATTCATACTCAGAACAAACACAGAGAAAATGAACCTCATCTTCAATATTACCATTTCTACATATGTTACAGACTCTCTCATCTTCCTGAGTGCCAGTCCAGCGACCTGTCTCAATGTGAAGAGGATATACCTGCTCTGAATTGGGCCAAAAGTGATCTTTGCTTCGTGACATGAACATATGGATATACTCTTCCCTCCGAAAAGATTGTTTAACTTTACATAGGTTCTCAGTTTTGGTTTAACTTATTGTATCTCTTCAAGTTTTATTTTCGGCTGTACCATTAATTCCTCAACAAGTTTAATATCGACTGTAGTTCTACATATATATGTATGCTTCCTCCATCCCACTTTCTAAGAGAATTTCAAAAGTATCAGACGACCAATTATTAGGGCATAAAGTACTGTCCCAAATGAAAACACGTCTAGTTAACCTGCTGTTTTCCATCTCAACTAATCTGTTCCACAGTCGCAACTGGCTTTTCCACCTTCTGTATTTTGGCATATTAACCCATGCCATATCTCCATATAGAGCGTGTGTAGGGGTGTACTTATTTACACCAAGGAAATAGCGCATTGATCTAATTTGAACCCTATCCAAGCTTTCAAATTCTTGAGAACTCCACACGCCTGCACAATACTCCATTAATTATTGGTACAACCCCAGCATTGAACAACTTTTCAAACGTAACATAGCCAGTATTTTTTAAGGTTTTAAACCTGCTTATGATACCCCCAGGGCTCGTCCAGCCGATTCTCCTAATACATTTGCAGTCCTTTGAATTGGTATTTAAAACAATCATCGAAAAAAAAACAAACACCCAAATATTTATACTTTTCAATGACCTACAGACTTTGCGTTCCCAATCGAAATTGGTAGCTGGTTCGACGAATTCTGTTATTTCTAAAATGCATAACGTTAGTGTTGGAGATGGTGGTCTTCATTCTCCACTCTGCACACCAGTTGTCCACAAAATCTGTCTTTGTAGATTTACCTCAGTTTTGGCTAATATGACAACATCATCTGCATACAACAAGATACCAAGTTGTTCTGAGTCAAATGGAACTCCTATTATAACAGCTGCACACAATTGTGGATTTAGCGGTGGGCTGGCTCATGAATCATGTGGTTAACAGTGCTAAAAGTGCAAATCATAATTCACAAGATAAGAGTTTATAATTATTGATTGGTTCACTGTGTGTTTTTGTATCTGTGTTTTTTATATATTCCATTATGGTTGTTGATTTACAGGTTTGCTTGTCAATTTTAGCCTGTATATGTCCTTATAATCCTGGGTCCTGGTGACTTAAATTTTAAGTTAATTTATGTGTCTGACAAATTAAAATATACACCTGTACATGTAAAGTGTAGCATGTATGCTTATTGTTGGGAGATCATGAAATGTGTATAGATATGTTATATGCCTATCTTTTTGCATCGAATGTCTAACGTGACCCAGTTTTCCGGCCAACACGAGAAGCACAGATCGGCTATATGTTCTTGTAGATTTTATTAAACCCCGCTAGGGGTTTATTAAACCCCGCCCATGCTTTGCATGGCGGGGTTTCTTACTTTATGTTTGTCTACATCTGTGTGTACCTGTGAGCAAAATATCTCAAAAAGTGTTTAACCAATCAACTTCATTTTCGGTGGGAGCTTTCCCTATGGCTCAGGGAAGAATCGACTAGATTTTGAGAAACTTTGCCCCGGGGTAAGGGAGGGTTTGGGTGGTCCAAAATTTGGCCCCAATGCTAAGAGATAGGAGGATTTTTTTTGAGTGGCTATAACTCCTAAACGGTAAGAGATAAGACATGTAATTACTATTATACCTTAATAGGAAGTCATATATGGGGAGTCCAACTGCACCATTGGATTTGACCTTGAGTGACCTTGAAAGGTCAAACTCAAGGTCACCAAGATTTCGAAGCCTTATATCTCGTTAAGGACCTTGAAAGGTCAAAGTCAAGGTCACCAAGATTTCGAAGCCTTATATATCTCGTAAAGGAGCCTAGTTAGGCCCTATGTTATTATTAAACATCAATAGGAAACCATATATGGGGAGTCCAATAGCACCATCACATTTAACCTTTAGTGACCTTGAAAGGTCAGACTCAAAATCACCAAAATTTCGAAGCTGTATATGTCTTAAATGAGCCTAGTTAGGCCTTATGTTACTATGAAACATCAAGAGGAAACCCTATATGGAGAGTCCAAAGGCACCATTGGATTTTACCTTGAGTGACCTGGAAAGGTCAAATTCAATATGACGCATATTTTGAAGCCTTATATCTCGCAAAGAAGCCTAGTTAGGCCCTATGTTACCATAAAACACTAATAGGAAACCTTATATGGGGAGTCCAATTGCACTGTCAAATTTGACATTCAATGACCTTGAAGGGTGAAAGTCAAGGTCACCCATATTTTGAGCCTTATATCTCGTAAAGGAGCCTAGTTAGGCCCCATGTTACTATTAAACAGTAATAGGAAACCATGTATGGGGAGTCCAATGGCATCATCAAATTTGACCTTGAGTGACCTTGAAAGGTCAAAGTCAAGGTCTCCAAACTTTCGAAACCTTATATCTCGTTAAGGAGCCTAGTTAGGCCCTATGTTACTACAATGGTGTCTCTTTACTCCAGCCACTTTGCTTTGGTTCCTAGTAAAAGTGGCCGGATTAACCAGTTGGCTGGAATATCCAATTCGTTATTTATACAGGTAGTCTCAGTCAAGAATTGAGCAAACACATCCAAATAACATGTATAAGAAATATATACCAAAGAGTGAGAAAAAAAGGTGTGACTAAGCCATTAGCCATATATAAACAACTTTCCACTTTTCTATCGCGCACGCAATGTACAGTCAGCTAGACTTCCATTTCTGACATCACTTATTCAAACAATCGTTTCTCTTCACTCACATATTACACAATGCGTCTCCTGCCCCACCCACGTGGCTGGCTGAAGAAAGCTATTAACCGGCAGTTTGACAGGCATCAAACACAAAACAGATCAAAGTTTCTGCTCCCTTGGTAACAAAGGTTACTGGCTTCAAAGCGGTGACAGCTAAGTGTGAAAACTAAGCTCTCCGACTACAGGCAGGCAGGCAACTGTCAATTGCTGCTCTGTCAGTCGCCAAGTGTTAGAGAAAGCTGATTGGCTGATGCAGATGACTGATCTTGCTGGTGGTGATTTGGCTGGATTGTTAAGACACAGACACAATGCAATTCATAGGCGTCGGTTCCCAGCAGAGCCAGCCGGGACCGAAAACATCAAAAAACTGACTATACAGTAATAATGGACCAGGTACGTTCCCAGCCCAAAGTGGCTGGATGCCCACACAATCGGATTATCCAAGACCGGATAAAAGAAGCACCACTGTATTAAACATTAATAGGAAACCATATATGGGGAGTCCAATGGAACTATCAAATTTGGCCTTGAGTGACCTTGAAAGGTCAAAGTCAAGGTCACTCAGATTTTGAGTGGTAGCAGCTCTTATGGTATACATATATTTACCAGTGACTTATTACCATTTAATATCGATGTCACAAAAGAGATTTTTTGGCAGCAGGGTTTTCCGCTGTCCCGACAGCCTTTCTTGTTGCAATCACTTTGTGTGTCCGTCCGTGTGTCTGTCTGTTGACAACATAGCTCAAAAACTATTACACCC
>JAAUYG010275086.1_pt1 | contig 10401 bp, 7 predicted proteins | sample 7278091 | NCBI WGS metagenome assembly JAAUYG01 (sample SAMN14350201, study PRJNA611818) | marine sediment metagenome | isolation source: surface marine sediment (0.6m) | place: French Polynesia: Moorea | collected 2018-08
CCATTTTTTTATTGCATTTTTCAACCTTACAAAAAATTTGCTTTCTGAAAATGTTAATTTCAGAAATTTCTTAAATATTTTTAAAAGTGTGTCAAACCTCCTTAAGTCAAACTTTTAAATCCACCAATCACCTTCAGTTGATAACCATTCTTTTTTCCTTGCTTGCAACCATTTCTAGGGTCGGAGGTCTCGAAAATACTTAACTGTTAGTTTTGACTTAAGTCAGGTCCTTAGCCAATCACGTTGCTCACACTGGTGACTTAAGTTAAAACTTAGACTTAAGTATTTTTTGATAACTCTAAACCCTGATAGTCTTGAGTATTGAGCATTTAGTAGCTTGAGGGTGTTCTTTTTCTATTGTGCAAAGGCATTTACCATTCACGGCTAATTGCCTATGTTTAAATTATATTTAAAACCCCAAAGGCACAAGGATCTCCAAACGGTCCTCTGAGATTGTGCTAACATTGTGGGAGAGATGCGCAAAGACACGCATCCAAAATATCTTCCATAATGATGGCTTCTCGTGCACCACTTTCAACAGGGAATCCCGCCAAGGAGTCTCGGGAACGGAATCGTCTCTCTGTTGGCCATACAATGCAAGGTCGGTCTGGCAGACCATGTGTAAGATAGCATCACAAACCTAAAATAAAAACATCCAAAAGTTGCTAATGTTTAAGGATGGTAAGGTTAATTCCAATATTGGTTTCATTTGAATTACGATCATTTTTACTACAGCTGACAGTGCTTTGAAGTAACTCTAAAAAAACAAACAAAACAAACACAAAGTAGCTTACAGGCTTTGTGCATAATCAGCTCAGAAAGAGAGAACAATATCGTCAGCTGTAAATTCAATCCCTGGAGTCCTTGATTTACAGAAATTCAGCAACAGACAAATGCAGACTGACACCTATTCAAAAGGTAAAATGTAATTTTCTCTTCATATTTCTTTGATGGCTGACAACACTGGAAACGAAATGAAACGTTCTGATTTTTGGGGGGGCCCATTTTTGGCACAAACAATGGCTGGCTAAACTGGCCAAGCACTAAGCGAGCAATGACTCAGAGGCAATACAGTAAAACTTCTATATAAAGACCACCCTAGGGACCAACAAAATATGGTCCTTATACACACGTGGTCTTTATATAGTGGTTCAATAACATGAAAAGTACTATACAACTGGGGACCTGTAAAATGCGGTGTTTATAAGCAGGTGGTCTTTATATACAGGTGGTCTTTAGAGCAGGTTTTACTGTATATGAACGAGCCCCAGACTGGATTCAAACTTGCAACCTATCGATCTGGACCTGAATAACTGACCACTCGCCCGATGCACCACTTGTATGTACACAAATGCCAGACAATTTTGCAAAAATACTTGTCCCGAAAAAGCTATCGACGCTATAAAACTTAGCGTTTATTAGCTTCTTTAGCACTAACCCTTCCAGTCACTGGATCAACTTCCATCTGCAAATCTATGTCGGCATCACTGCAATCCAGATGCCTGTCTTTCTGCAAGATCTGATCCAGAGCTTCACGTAAGACAGACAGCCGACTAGGAACTTCTGGATTAGAAAGGAATCACAAACAATTTCAGAACTGATTTAACTCATACTTTATGTGACACATTTTTATTTTCTACTTTAATCAAATGTGTATAACAACAAAAGAAGACCCTAGAAATGACACCACCCTAGTATTAAGACTGCTTATTAGACAACCAAATGTTAAAATGTCGGTGCTATAATGTTTTTAAATTAAGACATCGACTTGGCATCAACTGTAAGTGGCCTTAAATCCAAGATTGTTGCATATGAGCTTCCACCAACGGTACTGACCCAATCTCTTTTCTCTCTATTCCTTTACCTGTATTACAGTGCAACCTCACTTTACAACCGCCTCAGCATTAAGACCAGCTCAGAATACTTCTCAGCACCAAAACTGTTTTGAATGTTTACTCTCCCAATTGAGAAGGGTTACGTTCTTGAAAACACTTAAGTAGACTGAAGTCAATCTGAGCAATGTGGTTGGGTAAAAATGTGACTTAAGTCAAAACTTAAATATTTAATATTTTCGAGAACCCCAGCCCAGTATATTATTACCCGGTAGTCTTGTGGGTGCATGGTCTCAATAGTGAGAGTCCACCCTATATTCCTTACACGTAACCTTAATTCTCTTGTATATTTTTACCTTCTCTAGTTCTTGCCATATTTTATCCTTACCTTAAAAAAATTCATCTGCTACAACTTCCTTTCTCTGTACCTTTTCTTTTCCTTCTTAATTTTTGCGTCGTCTGCTCTCTGCCATCTTATTTTACCTTCTTCTTTCCTTCTCCTTTTGCCTTCTTTTTCTTCCTCGACTTACCCACTTTAAATTCTTGGGTTTAGTTTCTCTTCATTTCTGCCAACCCCAAACTTGCTTACTCCTTACCTTCTCTCTTTCTTCTTTCCCTCTGACCTTTGCCCTGGTTCTCCCCCACTCTCCCAGCCAGCACCGACTGCTGTAACCCCAGCAACGCTTTCTCCAACTGTTCCTCTGGAGGAAGAAGCATATCGTCGTCACTGCCGTTTTCTTCCTCAGAGAACATCCCTGAAAAAAAGAAGAGAACACAAAAGGTGAATCAAAGTACTTTGAAAATTTGTCTAAGATTCAAAAGAATCAACTGGAGGAACAACAAAAGTGAAATCTGGCGACCACAGACTAGTTTCTAGGGAAATCTTATGTCCTAAAATAAAAATCTTATGTTCTAAAATAAACTTAAAGTCACTAATCACCTTCAAGTTGGCTGGCCTTATCTTTTTATGCTCTGAATTAGCTTGTGGACCTTTAAGATTTTTTTAGACATCCATTTCAATCAGTTTTGGATTTCTATTTTTTTTTCAGAAATGGTCTCCTGCATTTTAAGACTATCAATAATCCCTAGCATTTGATGCCATCTGTATCTTTAGACTACAAGAACTGTTCAAATTACCTTAAAAAATGCTGTTTTGAGCCACACATAAACTCACCATCTAGCAACCTGGCAGAAATTCGGGCACACTCATTTTTGTAGGTACTATACACTGCGGAAGGGATTTTATCTGCTCTGGAACATAGGAATGGGCATCTATGATGAATAATAATCTTGATGTCAATGGTCTAGTAGTCTACTCGTCTTTCGTTCACTAAAAACATATGCCACTGTGTCTTAGAGAAATCCAACAGTCTCAGTCAATAGCCTGACTACTAAAACACGCTGCTATAAAATGAAATGAAAATTATTCTACGCTTACTCAACAGTTCAATACTCTTTGAAGCCAGAGTACTGGCTTATGAAGAGCGTAAATTTCTTTAAATAATTTAGACATATGTTTGATGACTCGCAGCAATATTAATTGGTTGTTGCATGAAAGATCCCAGACAATTCCAGTAAAACAAAAGACTGCTAAAAGTGTCTCTACAAGTGTAATTTTATGCCTCCATTTCAACAGTAATTTTTCAGACATAGAACAGTGAATGACATCTCCAGTTAGTAATGGGATGCTTACCGCAATAATGCTTCTATAAATTTCATTTTTTCATCTGGTACATCCGGAAGCTAAAATTGCAATAAATATAACAGTCAGGTAGCCATCCTAAGTGCGATGGAAGAAATTACGGAACCTAAACCTTCACTAATAGTAATAAATATTAGCTACAGCAACTATTAGCATTGTTAAGTACAACAATCTCATGACTATCCATGGCAGTATTGTAAGATCTACTGAAAAACTTAACACATTTCTGGGCCAAAGTTCTCAAAAATACTTGTAGGTAAGTCCCAGTTTTGTCTTGTGTCAAATTCTTACTAATAGCTAATTACATTGCTCAAATTGGTGACTTAAGTTAAACTTAAAGACTTAAATATTTTCAAGTACTCCACCCCAGCTTGCGGGTCAGATTGTGGGATTTCTACATTGTTTCTTATTCATAGTCCAGCACTAAATGAATAAAGTTTTGTTTGCCAATCCATTACTTCAGACTTTACATTAAAACTTATTATTAATTTGTGTTCAGTATCTTATGGCGACACCTACTGGCCGAGGCTGAAGTAATGCAGGCAGAAATCGTCCCAAAAAATAAGGCTTGCGGAATATGCTGCAAAAAAAAAATAAATAAATAAATTACATGACAATCAACAATTAAGGCATTCTGTGTACTCTGGTAATTATTCACAACATGCACTGCATTTGGTTATGCCAAACACCAGATTGTCCATATCAAAGTTACATCGCAACCCCAATCTGCTAATCGATAAATGACCCAAGATAATCACACATAATATATCCTTATAAACGCAACATACCATGGAAAGTTTAAGTAAGGCAAGCAGGTCTTTCTCTCACCCTAATAAATTTCTAGCCAAATTACAGTTTTACTCTTAATTAGCAGTTTGTCATTGAACAGCAAATATAACTAACTATAACTAACACCTGAAACATTGTATGATATTATTAGTACCGGATACATACATGTATATATATAAAGGGAGATTTACCTAGCCTCCATGATGCTAGCTGGCACCCTGCCTGACTTCCCAAATGACTGCAGAGCTTTTTCCACATCCTGTTCAGCAGCAGCTTTCACCTGACAAAGGCATGCAATAATGTAATATTATATTAATTTAAAACTTAATTTAATGTACCAACCGAGAGTAATCTAAATTAATTTAAATTAATACAAAATAATAAATTACTTTAACTAAAACCTAAAATTGTCATTAAATCTCGCCCGGTATACACACTGGTCAGACACTTCGCCCCTGACTGTTAATACCAGTAAACTGTTCCAGTTGAGTCGCAGATTTAGAAGTTATGCAAAACTGATAATGGATGGGTGTTTACCTGAGTGTTACCAAGCTTCTGTAGTTGACACTAGGCTGTCCAGCCTGTGATAAAGTAACATGATAACTTACTGCATCTTCTTGTTGACCTGCGTTGGCCCCACTTCCTTCATAGATGGAAATATCCTCAAGTGGTTCCTACATAGTTTAGGAAAACAAGGGCAAACTTTAAGTTCACTTAGTCTAGTGAGCTAAAGCATGGAAAAAAGACACTGATTGCCAAAATGATCCATGAACTTTAATAGCTCCATTTCTAGATTTCAGATTCTTTTCCAAAAAGTGGCCCCAGTCCTCTGTTTCATAAAGCATAAAGAAATCTTAACAGTGGTCTAACAGTCACGGTGCAAATTGTCTTTACATTTTATGAAACGGAGGCCAGAAGCCTGGATTTATATACTAACAAAGCATGATGGAGTAAAAGCATGTTTCTGCTTTAGCTAACAGTTTAGTAGATATGCTTAGTTAGGTTTCCATTGCAGTAGTCCCTCTCTTACTGGCCACTCACAACAGAGGCCACTCTCTCTAATAACGCCATAAATATTTTCTGCTACTACATGTACTATCAAACGAATGTATTTACTCCTTGTCGCCAAAGGCCACTTCTCTAGTGTGGCCACAGTTTCTTGGCAAATAGTGTGGCCTTACTAGAGAGGGACCACTGTATAGCAACCTATAACCAAACATATGTCATCAACCTGCAAGTCCTGCAGCCTTGTCTTTGCCAGTAGAGTATAGTCTGCGTAAAGCGGACGACATTTGGCAGGAATGTGTGGAGGTCGAAGCAGGTGAGCCTGGAAAAATACAGATGCATACACAAGTTTTAAGAAATGGTTCAATAATAGCATCAAACAGAACATGACTACAACAGTGTACATGCTATAATATGTACACGACTGAGACAGGAAGGGTGATAGAAGTGTATAAAATAATGTAACAGCAGTTTCAGCTTTTATTTTAAATCTTTGATTCAGAGTTCAGAATCAGGGATCATTATTCAATGTGTCCTAGGAATACATGTATTAATATGATTAACAGACCTTGATTATTCACAGTCACGTTAAAACGCATTCAAATGTTATTACATGTACACATCTAGAGTTGTGGATTCTCACTGCCAGAGACAAGGGCTAATTTCTGGAGAAACCTTAAGTCTAGCCTTGGTCACCATGCGCCTTCTACATGTTCTAGCGACTCATCCCTTACCATATAGGACCAAGGACTTCTTCTGATATCCAATTGTAAAGAAAACATGGCTGCTGCCATAAAAAAATTCATGGCCTTCTGATTAGCTACTGCTGGCAAATTTGCCAGAACATGTTATGCCTTATATGACTACTGACAGGAAAAATTAATTGTCTTTTGACATGTTTGATTGTCTGGTTTCGGGGATTTTTGGTGAAACATGTGTTGCCCTTGAGATGCACCAACCTTTTTAACACATGCAACACTGCTGTTATTTACTCACAGAAAAGCCCATTATGTCGATCGATTGAGTATTGGGGTGGGGTGGGGGCTTGTTCAGGGGAAAACCCATATCAGATAACCAGCAGTTGGCTGATGCACTTCTCCTAGACTCTAGACCACACAGCGTTAGAAGTGGTAAGAGCCTGCGTGGCTGAGATTGTCTTAAGCTGAGAAACAAACTTAAGTTCACTAATCACGTGGGGTCAGCTTCTCAAAAAATCTTATAGTCTAGAAACAGACTTATTATAAGTTCACTAATCATAAGGACAACAATTGTTTTTTTCCATGCTTAAGATCACTACTAGCGGAAGTGGACCTAGGATTTTTCAAGAAACTGGCCCCTTATCAATCATTGCCTTAGCTTCCTGTGCTTCAAATCACCTGTGGACTTAAGATTTTTTTTAAGCAACCGGCCCAAGGTAATGATTTCTAACCTTTAGGCAGCTGGAAGATTCATACGGTACAATATCCGCGAGAAACTTGATAAGAAGAGTGAAGGTCTTCTTGTTGTTGGCCGCAGAGGTAGCTTGGTCACTGAACATTTCCTGAAGCAAGAAAATTCCCAAATTATCATAATTGTAAAAATACCTTTGGAGCCCATTCCTGATAATTATTGGTAAATTTCAACATGTTCAAGCTTATTACCCCGAGGTGGACAAAATTAAAGCAAGTTCGAACAGTTTGACCTAAAAGGATACTGGACGTATGAACAGGTGGTGAACGGTTTTCAATGGTCAACTTAATTGCCAATAGTTTCTTTATAAAGGAAATATCTGAATTATATATGAACTGTTATTTTTTGCATATTGTACAAGTGGTGGTTCAACTCCAATGGTCACTGATCATATCCCTCACCCACCTCCATTTAGAACTAAGCGTAGCAAGCCTTTAAATGCCTTGAAACCAGTTGTGAAACTCAATTTCAGTGGTCAAATGAATGTTAATGCTGTTTAGCAACTTAGACATTTCTCTGCCACAAGCCCGATGTACTGAAGCTGTATCTCTGTACCTGGAACCATTCTCTATAATTCGGAAACACATGTAGGCCTTCAAGACAGCCCTGCCTGGCTAAGAGGAATCCAGACATTAGCTGGTCCTCCTGGGCGTTCTCCAACGCACTCTGGAGCTGACGCCTCACCAGCTCTGAGGAGAGAAGACATGCTTCACTGAATTTCAATGCTCCAGTAATGCATTTTACTATAAGTGAATACAGGTATGCTTAAACAAAGTATAAGCTTATGATATACTCATTGCTACCATTAATACTACCATTAATACTACCGGTATACACAGGAAGACAAGAGTAAGGTTAAAACATGATCATGATGATGTCACCATAAATACATTCAGGTTGCTGAATAGGCTATTATTTAGGCTAATCATTTGCAACATTATGCAAGTATTCAAAACGTCATCAGACCCCCCTGAAACAAATTTATCAACAATAAGGCCTTGGCAATTGGCAAGAACAAATATCGTGACTATCATTTGGAACATACAGTCAACATGGTGAATGGCATGTTTGCAAAGACCCAAGTATGTATGTTCACAGTGTGAATTTTGTTGTATTAACAATTTTATTCACATGACTGTTCATAAAACAGGTTTTTAAAATGTTAGCAACAGTGAGAAATATCACGCATCAGGGAAATTCCAAAACTCCAAGGGGTGGCTTTTACCTTTGAGGAGAGTTGGAGCTTCTGGACACAGCACCACCACAGTGGCTGTATAGCTGAGTAACAGGGCCCAGTTCACTTCTTGCTGTATCAGTACGTCTTCTATCAACTGTACAGCATCTGCAGCTGTTAATGGAATCAGTAACTGCAATGGAAAATGCATATATAATATTATATATTATGTATCTACCTGAGTTGGGAATATTCTCTACCACCACCACCATCCCAGCCTTCTCATGTCTACCGGTAATTCAACTAATGATAAAAATGTTACCTTTAAACTAACTTACATGTACAGTCGAGCCTGCTCTAAACATGCTAAAGACCACCTGTATATAAGGACCATCTGCTTATCAAGACCACATTTTACTGGTCCCCAGGGCAAGGATACAGTTTCCATGTTACTAAACCTGCATATAAAGACCACCTGTGTATAAGAAACACAGTTATTGGTCCCTAGGCAATTATAATTCCCCTGGCCTTTATATTCAAGTTTCACTGTATATACACTCTAAATGGATGTTTTCAATGTATTACAGTGAAAAATTGAAATAAAGCATGTTCACCCAGGCAACAGTGGAATCTGATGTCAAACTTAAATGCCTACAATTTTATATCTTACAAAAAGAGATACGTTTTATTAAGGAATTTCAACTGTACGTTTCACCTCGGTGAAGCAGTGAGTTGTGTAAGGGTCAGTCTTGGCATACGTCCAGTTCATCTGGTGCTGCAATGCTTCAGATGCTGCAAAGAAATGCAGTGGTCCCTCTCGTAAAGGACACTCTCTAGAGGGGATACCCGCCTAGAAAGGACACAAATCCTCGGCAGCAAGTACTATGAATGTATGTACCGTAATATTCACTCTCACCAAAGGACACATCCCTAATAAGGACAGCATTGTTTGGCAGAAGGGGTGTCCTTATTAGAAGGGGACCACTGTATTCCAAAGGAAACTTTTGAATGCACTGAAGTATGAAGTGCATGTATTTCTCTTGACGTCACTTTTAAAGATGATTTTGATTTTGTTTTAAACTTTATCCCAAGAGAGTTTGTACTGGCTGTAGTTGTACTTCTTTACTATCATACTTCCAGTACTTGCTGTGAAGATTTGTGGTCACATATGGATTGGACAGGATATTTTTTTCACCTTGTTTGAGTAGTACATTACTACAACATATGTATTCAATAAGGTAACGGTCATCCAGATAGCATTGCTGCTAACTAGAGGAATGCCTTTCAAGTCTGTCACGTATCATACGTATCAGAGAACAAGGATAAAGAAAAGTACAATAAAATATATTCCAACTATCTAATATATTTGGACTTCCGAGTCCACACATATGGTAGATGACCACTTAGAGCGCTTGCAGGTCCCTTGCCTCATCCTATCTCTACATACTTAGCTGATGAGGCAGCGAACTAGATCTAACCAGTTTATTTAGTGGGAACACATTAACTGTTCACTAAGAAAACACATGGGACCATTTTCCAAAATATCTTAAGCCGCGTAACCAACTTAAGTTGACGAATCAATCAATTGGCATACTGTTAAATTCATTAATGTTTGCGAGGGATTTATTTGGCGAATTTCACGACACTCTATAAATCGCAAAAATAAATACCCGCAAGCACAATTCATATACCTAGAAAATTAACAAGACTTGAGCTAAACGTAAATATTAATCCCTGCGAACATGGTTTTGTCTCAAAAATGCAATCATTAATCCCCGCAAACATTAATGAATTTACAGTATTCTTTTTCCTGGTTGATACGATCACAAGCGGAGTTAATATTTTTCTAGAAAATGTCCCCAGATTCTTACCTTTGTGCACTGGGTTGACCTTTAATATCACAGACAGCTGCCTGACACAATACTCGGATACAGCTTTTAATTCCAGCTGCTTGGAAGCCAAAAGAAGCTGGTATGGGTTCACAGTCTTCGAACTCCGACTAGAGAACAACTCTGGAACAATATCGCAAAAACTCCATACAGTCCAGTAAAACAAGGGTAAAACACACAAAAACTAAACTGGAATTGTAGACCCTGATTTGTAAATATAAAAGAGTTACTACTACCGGTAATTATGTATTCATTATTTGATGTGATATATTAAGATTTATAAAATAATTTCTTACTCTTTGTTATGCTGCCCAATAAGGCACAAGCCACCTGGAAAAAAGATTACACCAAGTTATATGTTCATGTATTGTCGAGTGAGTATTGTTAGAGACATCAAATTTCATGGAAAAAAAAGAAATTTCATGGAATATTCTCAAGGATCAATGGATTCAAAACTAGAGGGCACTCCGAGAGCGCAGACCTCCGTCAAGGCAGCAAATCCCATGTTATCGCAACATGCCCCCCTCCAGCACCCACCCCCTCCACCCCCCTTCCCACTTC
>JAAUYG010078046.1_pt1 | contig 10400 bp, 4 predicted proteins | sample 7278091 | NCBI WGS metagenome assembly JAAUYG01 (sample SAMN14350201, study PRJNA611818) | marine sediment metagenome | isolation source: surface marine sediment (0.6m) | place: French Polynesia: Moorea | collected 2018-08
ATCACAATCATACAGGCTGTCACGTTTTTGGCGATCTGCCAAAAATTGAAAAAATTATGCCACTTTGAAATTTTCTTAACACAGGACCATATGCAGCTGGAATTTTCAATTGCTCCCACAATTTTCGTTGGAGTCTATCCAAAGTTTGTGACAACATTGCCTACCATGGTAAATCTAAATGCCTGTTAGAATACTGCAATGAAAAGTTGGCGTCTAGTACCTGAGATAACATACTTCTATTTAAAACTTTTCAAAACATTCTTGTGTACTGGGTCTTCAGTTCAAGCAGAGCATCAAGGCCCCTGGGCCTCTTGTTTGTTTCTAATACGTTTTTTCCCCTAGATTTTTAAACATTGCACAATCACATCTCCTCGTAATTTTAGCTTCTTTTCTGCAGTCATATTATCAGTGCCGGTGAAGTGGTGTTTTGCTTAACTGACCTTTTATTGTGGCAACAGTTTGATACCGCTCAAAAAACTTTCAATATTGAACCTTGTCATTATGCAGTTTCTTTTATTCTTCTGTATAAAATTTATTCTGTTGTGTAAAGATTTGAAATTTGGGTCCGCCATTCTGGGAACTTATAAAAATTATCTTGGGAACAAAGGCTTTTAAAAAATGCCAGTTTTCTGGGAACTTTTTGAAAATTCCTGTTGCCTGAAAAATACTTTGGAAATTTCTGTTTTCTGAGAATTAATCAGCTGTTGCTTCAAAGTTTTATATGGCCAGTGTCAGTTCATTTTGTACTGAACCTGAGCAGTATACTACCTTGTAGCGACTTTTGAATTCTAAATGTACGTGGCACATTTTATATAGAGATCTGTAATTTGGCATTTATTTTGTCACATGTTAGATGAAATTGAGCAGCTCTATTCAGAAAGTAAGTTCATTGTTGTCGCAAAGCGGTTTTGTCCGCTCCGTTATCTCTGAGATGCAGCCAAGCCCCAATGGCTGAATAACGTCAGATAAAGGCAGTCACAGCTTGACTTGGGTGGACATGCCGCCTGCTAGCCAGACTGGCAGCACTGAGTGACAGCTAATAAGCGCTGCAGCGATAGGGCACTATGCGTACACCATGTGCAGCTTACGTCAAGGACTGAGGAATATGTTTATTGAGAATCCTCATCATATTGGGAAATCTCTAACAGATCTCCCTCCCTCACCCTTTCAGCCATATGATGAAACGGTTTCAGTAGCAGAGTAGTTTAGATCCACAGATTGTCCAAGTTACTGGTAACAAATGTTTGTGCCTGCTGCATTTCAAATCATAACCAGATTTACTTATAAGGCTAGATAATTAATTACACTTGTGTGTGTATAGATGAATTATAATATGTTTTTATGTAATAAATGCCAGCCATCTAGGCCTTATAATCAATTTCAATTACCAGGATGACAATACTTAACTAGGGACTCTTTATCAACCCTGAATCCTGATTAAATACTCTGTAGTTCCATTACACTAATTTGAGATGATTTATGTCTGCATGGTCTTTGTGTGTGACTGGAGAGGTTGTATCTGAAGACACATGAGTGAAGAATATGAACTGTCCTATGAACTGATTGTGTGGGGCACTTTTCATGTCTGATTGTTTGAGTTCAGTTTGGAATCATTCAGTGCACTCTACAAAATTTGGTTTCTGATGTTAAGATATTCGAAAGGCTGACTGCGGCCACAGTTTTCATCCAGTTTCAACCAAACTTTATACAGAAAGGCTGAAATACAGGCTATTTCTTTTCTGGCTATCTGCCAAATTTGAAAAATAATGTATGACCCTTTGATGTTAGTCACTTCAGCTACATTAACATTATCCACAAAGCTATGTTGCTTTCACCTGACAAAAGGCCAAGCAGAGCGTCAAGACCTGTAGAGCTCATGTTCTGACTTGTAATGGATTTGCTGACTGTAATAGATTTACCAAGTTCTTTAGTTATAATGCCTTAGCAATCACTACACCTAGCCAAATTAGATAGGTTTGTTAACTCTTTTGCCTCTTGTTAGAACATCAAAATGCAGAGATATGCACCCTTACCTGCTATACTTAGACTAACTCAAGTCTTTTTCATTCCTATCGCATTGAAATCTAAAGAAAGGAGATGACCTGTAGGAAACCTGTACTCGGAGGAAGTTGCCCATTTCCTTTTATGTTGGATACAAAGCACTCTGATTATAAGTGGATAAACTGGGGCCCTTGGCCATCCAAGAATTTAGGCTCAGCGATTCTTTCCTTCCATTTTGGAAGAGCAGGAATCATCCTGTACCCAGCGCCGTTGTCTGGGAGAAAGCATTCGGGTCCTGCTGATGTGGGCTTTGACAGGGCAGCTGTAGCCGTATCCCCTGGTGCAGGCACCTCTGTTATAGCGTCTGATAGGCCAAACTGACCTTTACAAAGCTGCATTACACTGTTTGTGATGCAACAGCAGATGTGCCATAGGCCCAGAAACCAATTGGGTCCCCAAATCTGTAGCTCGTGCCAGACTGTCTCTTGAGTCACCCTTCCAACCAAGGCTTAATTGTCTGCTGGGTATAGTTTCCAGTTCCTCTACGATATACATGTATAACACAGACAGGTGTTTGTGGGGATAGCTGACATTCATTTGCTGATAATACTTATGTACTGCTACTACAGTTATGTATATTTAATTGAGAACTGTTTTGGGGGTGTTCTTAATAGCAATGGCATACACGTGTACATATTGCTTTAAATATTCAGACAAATTTTCACAATCATATTGGGATGATGGACTAGCTACATATCATCCTTGTGTATGCATGCCTTAATAATTAACTTGTGCTACTGATGGGGGAATACTTAGGTCGAATGGTCCAAGGTTTTAGTCCCTTCTACTTTATTTATTAATCAAAATATAAGTTGGCAGCTATCAGGTACCAGCTAGGGTAACAGGTGTAGTTTGAGATAAATGAGTGAACAGATAAATAAACCAAAGGATGATCGAAGGGTCAAATGATTGCACCAATGAATGTACAAAAAATAAAAATATTGATCTAAAATGAAGGAATGAATCTCCAATCAAAGTACATTGTAACTAAAGTAAATATGACATACATACTATATGTTACTTGTAAGATTAATGCATAATAAAATGGTAAATTCCTGAGATTGTACAATTTACCTATAGAATTATGTGCTATTTTGGTGTACCCAGTAGTTCTAATTAACTCGCAGCAAAGAACAATTTTAGCCCTTTGCTCCATCTTGGGGTGAGCGAAACCTCATTATCACTTTTTAGGAAACTGCGCACATGGACCGGCAGAAATTGACCTTCCCAGCTAGAAGATCTAAATGAAATGAACGATGTTCCCTTATCAGGGCCAGTTGATCAATTCAAGTTTTACCCCTGTGTGTTTGGAGGGAGAGTGTAGGGGCTGTGGGTGGGAATCATTAAAAGGCCCAGTTTACTCAGGAAGGGAATCCCATGTTGGTGTGCATGCATATAAATTAGCTTCAAACTTGCAGGTGAACATTAACAAGAAAGATCCCTGGGACAGCGGGAAACCCCACCCGCCAACAAGCTACCTAGTAGGTGGTATTCAGATTCATACCAAGCACTATCGGTATGTATAACTTAGAGATAATGCACCTAAGACATGATTTAAATTTGACTTTGACCTTTCAAGGTCACTCAAGGTCAAATGTTAAGGTGCCATTGGACTCCACATATATGGTTTCCTATTAAGGTTTTATTAATCTATTATTATCAACCAGGTACAAAACGTAACTCTTCTGCACTGATATTGCGATAATGTTGAAAGTGTTCAGAATAAAAAAATAATCTATCTGCCCTCTGTCAACATTGGGCATGGTTATGTAATAATGACAATTATAAGCTGTTTAGTTTGACATACATACGTGATGTGCTGGAGTTATCATGATAATAAAAACATACTGGTGCATATCACATACACATACACATCCCATTACAGACAATAATAGATATATTTAGGTGAAGCGATTGTCCAAGCTTGCAGACTGACCTAGCTGTTCTGTTCTTATTGATTAAATTATTACTCCTACGTCAGTCACTCTACTGGCAGTTACCAGGATTATAGTCATGCTCTTGTCAAAGTGTCTGTCCAAGAATGACAGGGATTACAATCAAAGACTCACCCTTTAAGGCCTGATATTGGTCAATAATGTTGGATAAGACAGGGGAGCATTCAGCTGTCCCATCTGCATTTCCCTTATGTTGATGTGCTGTAGCAGTTATCTGTATCATGCCAAGACATGCAAATCGCTGGCGAAATACACCTATCATGTCAGCTCAAGTGTGCGTGGAATATATTGGTGAGCAACCGCACCGTCACCCCTCATTTTCCAGGTGGAAGGGTAGGTATTACACCATTTGGAGTTGCGGTCTCCAACCACAGGAGACACACAAACGCTATGCAGCACCACTATCGCATTACAATGAGAGTCACGGCCTTGGAAATAAGCTGACACAACCTGAGAATGCTTACGCTTGTTTTGATAGATATGCTCATTAATAGACGGGTATTATGTGGCAAGGGGAAATAATGACTTGGGGTTTACGGAAGCGACTTCTGTAAGCCCTAGCCGTGTAACGGATACATGTGTCCGGCGCCTGGGGGAATCCACCGTTGGGGCACTATCTGCCATGCATCATGTCGCCTCTGAGGGTTCCAAACAGCTTGTAAAAAAAAAAAATGCAGTGTTACTCAGTTGTTATAATGTAAACCTGTTGGAACTAACTGCTTGGAATGGTGGTTATACTTGCGCTATGACATCAAAAAGAGAATTGTGGGGTTCTTTGATTGAATCAATGTTGGTTTTTCAATGTTTCTTTCCTCACACAAGAAGACGACAGTGGTCCCACTGGGTGATTTAAGACCCCTCCACTAAACAATTTCCTCTGTTTTAAGACCTGGCATCAGTGACACCATGCATTCTTATATTTTCAATACAAATATCCTTCCATTTGAAGTCCACCTTCAGTTTAAAACCACACTTTTCTTGTTGAACTATATTTTTCTTGTCATATGTCTACTGATGTTATACAGCCTTTGAATATGTATTATGGATCACTTCTTTTGCTGCATGTGCTGATGCTGATTATCTAAAAGTGAAATGAAAAAGACAGGAAAGTGGATCGACTTATCTTGATTTTTTTTAGTAAAAAAATCAAGATAAGTCGATCCACAACTAGTAGTATACCCAGTACTTAACAAAACATTTAAATATACGGATAAAATGTATTGCAATTCCTTGTTACATTCTAATAAAACGGTGAGAACTAACAATATGTAAAATAAAAAGCTAATATTACACTGGGAGCTAATTATGGGAATTTAACAAAATCAACAACCCATATGGTGTACTGAAGTCAAGATTGATACATAGTTTAGAAGCTATCAATAGAAGTTAGAAGGTTGCCTAAAATACAGTTTGTGTGAATTAAAGCAGTGTGTACAATGACAGTTGAAGTCTGAAGGATGCTGCTAAATGGGGATATTTTTGGCCCAGGAGTCGCCGCTGTCAGAATCTAGACTGCTCACTGGGAGTCTGGTATTATGTGTGGCTCAGTCGCAGAGAATGGCATTGCAGAATCCGATCACAGACTGCTGTGGCGTTTGCTGAGGCTTTGATAGGCCCTGTTTTGAATCCCTCACTTGGTAGGCTGATCTGTCAAAAGTCTGACAGATCAAGCAATTAGTCACACAGGAAACACCGCGCTCTAAAAAACCCCGGTTTTTGTGGGAGAGTAAAGGGTGAGGTATTACCTGCCAAGGAGACCCAAATCCCGAGTATTACTTGCCGTGCAGGCCTAAGAATCACAATTCATGCAGGGTTTTTGTCCTAAGAGGTGATTTCTCACGTCCCAGAGGTGTCATCAAACTTTTCTTCAGTGACATCAACTGGTTGTGTTCGTTATCAATGCCCCATATGTTCCACGTGAAGTATGGGAACCCTCGACCACTACCTTAAAAATATTAATTCCAGTTAAAAAAAAACATATATTTCTTAACGAGTCTGAGACCAATCACTTTTAATTGCTTGCATGAGTTCGGGTTTTAATTTTATTTTTGTAGATTGGTCACTGACCAGATTGCAAGGAGATGATGTTTATAAATGTTTACCAGTAGGTAGTTTGTCTGAAAGCAGCTTGACTATGGCATCCTTAACATAATTTCCAGTTGCAACTCATAGGTTATTCATTTAATAAATATTTACATATTCTTGCAAGATCAGGTGGCTTTTTGTCCCATATAAAGCATTAATAAGTCATAACCATGATACCCAAAGTTTGAGTCCCTCGTAAAAGCTTACCAAAAATCATGACATTGCAGCAAAAGTTTGAGTACATGTATTGGATGAGTACAATTATTCCAGATAGATACTGGGCTGATGCTGGTCTGCAGGAAAATATACATTTACATGTATACCATAACTGTACTGTAGATTAAAGTCTTTTATAAAACACATATCTCGAAGTGGGCACTTGGTAAAGAAATATCATGAAACATTGAAATGTCTTTTTAAATTTACAGGACAAAGTACATGTAAAATGAAAAAAAATTGGGAGTGAATATTTTTGGACTCTGGAAACATAATTTCTGATGAAACATTCTGCACACAGTCAAATTATGGTGGAAAAAGTTCCCGAATGTCGGCAGAATCTGTCTGGCTTCGTAAGGGGATGGCAGCATAATTTGACTCTGTGTGCAGAATGTTTCATCAGAAACAAAAAATCACTTTATTAAATGATTGTGTTGCTCAAGGGAGATGAATCACCAGCAGTACTTTGACAGTAAGCGTAACTGGTAGGTGCCCTAAATTGGTACCCGGGTAACTGGAAGTCAGTGGGAAGCAGCAGAGATTCTTAAACAAGAATTGCAAGAGCATGCAATACAGCAATTTCAGGCAAAAATTCCCTTATAATGAATGGAAAAGCACTTCTGATGACAGAAAATTAAGTGCTGGAATCATCACAATGTGTTTTTCGCTAATTACCATCAACTACCCAACTCACAAAAAGTCCCCCGATCTGTTTAAGAAGGATGGACCAATACTGGTACATGTAGTATCAGGTTTTAAATGACTTAGTTTCATACACTGATTTGGATGAATGTGTTAAAAATGTGATTACCGGCATATCGTCACAGTTTGAGGTAAAGTCAAGAGGTCCATGCGTGGATACATGTTTATGTACTTTACACAATCTGTGATTCATAAAGAAAGGATCAGTTGCTCAGTGAAAGCTCATGTGTTTCAATATTTCTAAATTGTACTGATCCAATGAGAGATTTTTGTAACATAAAATATACAGACATAATTCGTGCAATCTAAATCTGAAGTGCCGCCATCATAACCTTGGCTGTAATGCTACAACATAACCTAACATAATCCTGGCCATAACTGCACATGCAATTGACTTTAGTTTTAATTTATATATTACATGTATTTTTTTTGGCCTCACTATACATACTATTAGACATTTAATACTTATATTACTACCTAAAAGGAAACAGGTTGTGTCACTATCTTATTGTCATTCAATGACTGGCAACCTTGACAAATAAATTGTGTTTAAACCAACAAAAAATATATGTATTTAGAAAATACATTGTAATATTACAGTACAGGATAGTTTTGAGATTTTCCAGCCTAACATGAGGGACAATTAAGTCTCTGTGATTGCTTAGAAAAGAGTATTAACTATAATATATAAATAATGTGTCATTGCAAAGATTATATTTTAAAAGTTCATAAATTTACTAAACTACCACCAACCCCCACCCCTACAAAACATCTGACATAAGTTTAAGGTTAAAAGGATTACTCGGGCTACACATACTACATATATGGACCCAAGGCCCGACTTTGTATTCACTGGATGATGTTCAATCATGATACAGTGAAGCCTATCTTGAGAGACTACTGCCAATTGAGAGACCACCTGTCTTGAAAGACTACTAGTTTTGGGGAAGAAAGTCCTACATTTCAGTGTAATATTAATCTGTTACGAAAGACTTGAGAGACCATTTTTTATGGCCAATGTGGCGGTCTTTTTAAGACAGGCTCCACTCTACAAGCATGTGACTAAGCATTGTAATTATCTAATAAGGACACCGGCCTTCTGCCAAATAATTCTGTCCTCTAATACTGAAGAAGCGTCGTTTGGTGAGAAGCATCACATGCATTAAACGTTATTCAATTCAATTCAATTCAATTCACTTTTATTTCAGGTGACAGCCCATATATCACAGTCATATACAATTACATGCATTATATTAAAAACAGTCCATTATAAAACAGTTGCCATACAAAATAAAAAAAAAAAAGAAAAAGAAATACAGATTATACATCCATGTGTATAGGCAATTATAAAATATAGGTTATATGCTGCCAAGAATTTGTGTCCTTAAATTTCTAGAGGGATGTCCTTGCTGTCTTGGGAGTGTCCTAAGCAATTGTCCACTGTATATGCTGTAAATTTAATGCTTAGATTGCTTGTAAGTGCAATGTCTGTAAATGTCTTACCCAATATACACTGACATAATACTTGGTGACATGTTTAGCATGGTGACAGACCAATTCTACCCATTATATCCGGTAGTACCGGTATTTTTCATGTCTCATTCATAGCTATGCAGTGATGATATCCCTCTCTATATCCTGCAATAATTAGTTTGGGGTGGAAGGAACATGGCGTTCTATCATAGGCATGCAGAGTTGGATCATCCGCTTTAGCCGGATCATGAGAAAGCTTAAAAAATAGCCAAATGCTGATTCTGCAGCTAATTTCATGGAAGCATTCAGAAAATAATTGGAGATTTCATTCGCAATTAATAGTTCTCAGCAGTTATGCTGGTTTCCAGATGAGTTAGGTGACTTCTGGTACATGCACTGTTTTCAGTGGAATGTCTGGAGAAAACACTTTGCTGTCAGCAAATGCAGGGGACAATTGTGAAATGTGACATGTCTCCTTGGGTGTCTGTAGATGCAGTTACATATCAGATCTCAAGATTTCCACAAACCGGGACCTAATATTTCATTTGGATCATATAAACCTTCTTTGACTGGCAGGGGTATGACTTGTCAAATGGAAAATACCAGGAAGCTACAAAATTGGATTTGGCTTGGATTTTGACAAATTAAGCTTGACACTCATAGGGGTAGGGTCTGTGGAGGGCGGGCCTTAGTCGTGCTTTATTTGGCAGCATAAGTAGCTGAGCCAGAAAGATAGAGCTTAGCTAGGAGATATCCTGTTTGTGCAAGTATGGTATGACGGTTGATGCTGAAACCTGATGTCCCGCTGGTTCTTATTTAAATATAATACATGAACTTGGACAGAACCCTGAGCCATTTTGAAATATGGTACTTTGCCCTGAAGGGTAAACTCAATATACCGGTACGTGCATTATTAATTTAACTGTGCACTAGCTGTCTTCAGAGTTTTAGGCAAGGAAATATTGGTTGGCCAAGGGCTATAAACAGCAGCTCTAGGAGACACAAGCTCTAGGAGACACAAGCAAGAGGAAATGACAACCCTTATAAGATATGTGCATGTAAGATGCATGTGTGTGTAACATTCAGCATGCCACACTACATATGTAATATTACGTAAAGTCAAAATCAACAATATGGTGTAGTGCTAGTATTATTGTAACAATTTAAAAAATAATAAAAAATAAACCCTGAGGTACATACAATGTGGCTGAAAAGGGTAACTTATATGATAACACTTTGGTTCCTGACAAAAACAAAGAATCAGTTAAGTAGTATTTGAAATGGCAATTCCTGTTAAAGAATATAGTTGGTTCATCATATAGGGTCACATCACATATGGTTGAAACAAAATGAATACGTAATTACTTCCCTGTCAGAGGTTTATTTTGTCATCAGGGAGGGACTTTTAATTTTCTTGAGAACAAAATTTGAGTGTTTGTAATTTGTGGTGAAATCAAATCATCTTCTGAATAATGTTAAATTGTTGCCAGTTACCTTCTGCTTGTCCTACATGTATTACATCATGACCTACACCAAAATTGTGGAATAATTGTATTAGTAACTTGATTAACTTGCAGGAATGATAGGTGCATCTAGTAAGGCATGGCTTCCTGCATTTATTAGCCATGACATACATGTTTACATTGGATGCAGTTTGTGTTTTTAGCTCTGCTTTGTGAAACTGCACAGCAGAGCTGCTGTCGTCATGCTTGCGCCTGTCGTCTGTCTGTAAACCCTGGCATTTTCTCAGAAACCATCAACCGAATTGATGCCAAATGTTGCGAAAAACTACTTGTCCACTATATATCTCCAGACCATTTGTTTTTCTAGTTTTTCAATATTTGAAATTTTTTCTTTTTATGATTTTTTTTCTTTTTCATTAACTTGGGACCATATGGAAGTAAAAAT
>JAAUYG010101909.1_pt1 | contig 10400 bp, 7 predicted proteins | sample 7278091 | NCBI WGS metagenome assembly JAAUYG01 (sample SAMN14350201, study PRJNA611818) | marine sediment metagenome | isolation source: surface marine sediment (0.6m) | place: French Polynesia: Moorea | collected 2018-08
GCACAAAATTTAAATTGAAATATGTTATATTATCCAGGTAAACAATTCCGGTTAGCAAGCATGGATTTTTTTATTTTTTGTTTACACATACAGGTACAATTAAACTGTAGGATTTCACAGGAAAAACAATAGGACTGTAATTCCTGTTACAAACACATAGGTACGTAATTGTATTACATGTATCTGCATGCTAGGCCATCAATAGGCCACACACAGACTTCTTTAGAGTACTTACTGTATAACAAAAGTTTCAAGGTCAGACTCAGCTTGCAGCTTGACAGGAACACGGAACTTCGACCCCGGATAGAATCCTTTCTGTGGAATATACACGAGAATATGCTGATCTTCCTTCAGCTCACGATACGTCAGCTGTCCATGTGTTAAAGTTACTGACGCAATATAACTCATTACTCTATCTCCCTTGCCGTTGGCTTGAGGTTTGGCGGCGCTTGAACACTGGAGGTTCCGGTCCACTGGATACACGGAATAGTAGACTTCCGCAGTCTGCATCTGTTTGTTGATATCCCACCATTCTATAGGGAGAGTGAGTTCGGCGATACAGACACTGTCCTCCGAGCTAAGGACACACACAGCAGATAGTTCCTCGTCAAGTTTTATAACATGAGTCTGGAGACACCAACGACGTGTCACACCGCTGCCGCCGCTGCCACCGCCATACGGCGACGTCTTTGACTTGATTTTATTTGCGTCACCATCTTCGCCGCTGCCGGCGTGAAACAAAACCTGCAGCATGGGACGCTCCTGCGTGAGTGACATGCTCACCAGGTGGGCGCTGATCTCCAGCTCTCGGGCCACCATGTTACTCAGAACGGCGCTGTGGTTGCCGAAGCTGGCCGCCAGGATTTCGCGACTCATGGATGTCTCTGTCTTGAATGGGCCATAGGTGGATGTGACTGAGGGGCCACTGCCTGGCTGAGTCAGCACTATCTGCTCCAGACGCGAGTCTAAGGTGAAGTCTCCTTGATCCGGAAAATGGGGCTTCAGAAAGAGTCCAGATTTCTTGGGCTCAATCTGTACTGAGAACTGTGTGGCCACTCCTGGGAACAAGAACAAAATTATACTGTGAGTGACAGTAGAACAACGATCAGTGAATAATACTTATCTTAAAACATTCAACCATTGTTTGGGAAATATTTTTCACTATTAAAGCTGCCTTGCCCTTACTCATAATAACACATGTCAAACATGGTTTATTTAAAAAATTCTAGATGATCACATAACATTTGCATCATTTACTGACACATGACTGCTTATTATATGAAACTATACTGTCACTCTTAACATGATTAACTACGCTTAAAACAACACTGGGCTAATAACGAAGTGTTAGAAAAGTTAAACTAAATTCATTCACTCAAGTTGAGTCAATGGAACAGCAGCATGGGTCGTGGGCCAGTTTCTGGAAAATCTGAAGTCCACTGATGGTCTTAAGCATGCAGAAAAAAAACAACAATGGTTGCCAAGGTGATCATGACAGACTTAAGTCCATTTCTAGACCTAAAAATTTTCTGGAAACCCAGTGACTGGCACCAAATTTGAAGAAATCAAGCAACTGTCCTCAGACAGAGGTTATTTGACCATCGACTTACATGTTCCAGGAAAAAATAATCGGGGAAAATATTAGTTTTCTGTGACCGGGTTTGAGGAATATATAAGACAATTTGTGAGGAGGTGGGAGGAGTCTTGAATAAAAGCAGTATATATAATAACATTATATCGGTATTACTCAAATATCGGATATTGTTTTAAAGCCAGATATTTTTGCAGACCATTGAATTACGGGATCCCACCTATCTTGCTGATTCAGCACATTCAGGCTGCGGGCAGTGCCATTATCAAATGGATTGTATGGTTCTGCCTGTCTTGACATTGATGTGCCCAAAATATTCAGTCCAATTCATTGTGCTTTTTCAATCTAAACCGCCGATAATTTATTAATCAGCTGCTATTCAAGTGTGCCTAATGACCCATAAAGTATCGGTCACACGTCAACCCTGTCTAAAACACATCATGGAGACCATATGAAAGGGACTTCCATAATTTATATACTTGAATATTGCAATTTGGGGTAGTACTTAATTATTGCATGCAAAGTAAATTCATCATACGTAAATGGAATAGGTGGCCATTCACTCAATGTGCTCAGGTGGTGGTGTAGGTTGAGGAGGCCTAGTAAGAACAGCTAAATACACCCGAACATTATACAGTGGTCCATGCATTTTAAGACCACCCATTCAGACAGAAAAAATATGGTCTTAAATTGAAGGTGGTCTTAAAATGGAGGGATATAATTGCAGATATAAGAGTGGTGTTATTGATGGACTTAATCTTTAACTGGAGGAGTCTTAAATCACAGAGAGTTCAGTTGGAACACTGTAAATGTCAACACTGAAAGAATGCTGGGATATAATGTGTTGAGGCAAATGAACAAACATTTCTATGTGACCTCAGTAATGGATCCAGTGACTCTGAATATATCACACTAAAAGGACTTGGGGAGCCACCTAAACTAACAGGTCTGTTGGCCTGCCACTGTGTTAGCAGGGAACCAAACAGTGGTGTGAAGTAGCACTAGTCTTTCTCTGCCTCATGCACTGCATGTTAGCCGGCAAGAGAGTGCATGGGGTGGGTTATTCACACACAGTGGAGGCTCCTATTCCACTCATTCCTCCCACGGTATTGATCTATGAAAGGACTGTATTTTGTCCGGAGCTCCCAGACCCAATTTCCCACTTTCCAGGGAAAAGCCCTCAGCCCCGGGTTCCCCCAAGGGAAGAGAACATTGAGGAAAGGCAAAGGCAGAGGCATTGTGGTGGGATAGCACCCAAACTGGTTGTGATGATTCAGTCTGGAGGCTGCCACAGAAGATAGCATTCTGACTATGGAGTGTCCTCCATTAACGGAGGAAGAAGACATTGGGAACGAATCCAGCCAGGCCTTCTAACCCCAAACCTCAGCTTTTGAAAGGATGCCTGGATCAGTATGAATAGACAGAATAGCCGTTTGGGCTGTTGAACAAACACAATAAAAGAACCAACAACATCTTGCCTCTGAAATCTAGGAAATGACTCTGGTTGCTGTTAGAGCTAGTTTCCCACACTACCTGCATGCCAGTAAGGTACCAGCATTACAAAGCATCCTCACTTTTGAATCTAGGAATATAAGCTGTCTAAATAAACACTTTCCCATTGCTTGAAGCCTTTTATATAATCATATCTCTACATTAAAGCTGACTTAGTGGTAGTCCCTAGATATATATTTAGGCAAGCAAGGATATTGCCTGCGAGCATGACCACTATATCACAAACATCCAATAGCGTGGCTGAGCCAGCCCCAGGCCTTTGGTGACCTTCATTCCCTGTCTCAAGGTCACTGGCCAAGAAAATGGCAGGGCCAAATGGCTATGTTTGGGCCCTACCCCTAGGCCATAAATACCCTGGTAGTGGGTATCCCCTAGTCAGTCTGGGCAAGGTCTTGTCATTTTTGTCAAGTGGTAGATCGCCCAAGCCCCTTATATTGCTCCATGGCCACTGTCAGGGAGGCACTAAAGAGTGGTGCCAGACCAGGCTGGCCACTAGTGGGGCAGGTGGCCGAAATCAATACCATTCTCTCTTGGCTGGATACATGGGATGGGAAGCAAAGAATCTGGTCTCCGTAACATCCAGCTAAGACCATAATGGATGGCACTGTAGCATAATGGTATTATAGTAGAACCAGTCTTGAAAGAGCGCCCCAGTAGCCACAAAAATGACAGGTACTTTCTGGTGATAGGCTAAGTTACATTGAAATGTAGGTCCTTCATCCAGAGATATGTGGTCTTTCAAGACATTTTCTCTCTCATAGCAGTGGTTTCTCAAGACAGGTTTTTACTGATGGATAGACAGAAAGTTTATTCACACTTTCAACACATTGATCACAATACAATTTTACATATACTGTTAAACGGGTTTATGATGGATGGTCAAACACGGTAGGTTGCACAACGAGGCTATTTGCTGTAACAGGATCATGTACATGATGTACCAATAGTAATTTTGAAATTGAAATTCGAATTAATTTTGTAGGTTTTGTACAGTGAAACTTACAACATGTATTTCGAATGTGTGCCCGACTCACTCACCCCGTCAAGTTGTACAGAACACAGTATGAGTTGTGGAATGGTGCAATAAAATCTAATGATTTTTGATTGACTGGCCATAAAAAGAGATCTCTCATGAAGTGGTCTTTGGTGATGGGATAATGGTTAAACTGAAATGAAGGTTCATTAATGTACTTTCAAGCCAGTGGTGTGTATATAAAAGGTGTCACTGTACTATATTGTGTATGTTATGTGATAATTCCTTTTGTTTACCTTTTTAAAGCCCCTATGCCGGTATATTAAATGATCAGTTTAGAATAACCATGCAGTGGTACCTCAAAATTAAGACTACCAGGGAGTCTATTGTAAACTGGTTTAATACTGCGAGGTTTTACTACAGGGAGTACCCAACACATTTAAAATGGACTAGAATTTAGTGGCACTGGGGAAATTAGTCTTTAGTGTGAAGCAGTCTTAATTCAGAACTGGCAGAGAGTACAGTTCCACTGCATCCAAGAACCCGGCCCTGGTTTCTAAAAGTGGTTTCCAAAAGTGAAAAAAGTCCACTAGCAATCTTATTTACGCATGGAAAAGACATTGGTTGCCAAGGTGATTAGTGAACTTAAGTCTTTCTAATTTACCAAGGTTTTTTTTTACCAACTGGACTTGGCTGTGGCAGTGGGTCTGGTCTGATTTTTTTTTGCCTGAAAGCTTTAGATAACCAAGTCCTGCGTGAGTTAATGAGCTTCAACGCTATGGTACCAGAATTTCTCTTGTCACTATACACTCACACACCAGTGACCACCAGCAACTTGTTCACTGCTTCCGATTCTTTGGCTTGTCACCGAGGCAACAGATCACACGGTCATTACCATACACCCAGTCCTTGCTGCATGAGCCGCAGAACATCAAAGCATGAAACATTCATGAAGAGGAGACATAGCAGTGGTAGTGGGACAAGAAGTCTGAAGCCTCGAGGTCCACTGGTCACCGAGACTCAGGCCTGGGTGACAACTGTGGAAAATGAAGTATTCGCGTATGTGGTGACAAACACAAGTAGGACCTGTGTCACACAGTCGGTAGTGGCTAAGTGTCCTCTCATATTTCCATTCCCTTCTTAATTCAGTTATTATCATACAGATCAGATTGTGTTTTGTTATGTTACACCATAGGACAGTGATCAGGTTCTTCATAACAAAAGCTGTAAAATGAAGCAGATGTTTTGCCCAACATCCATCCTTTAAGAGTGAACAAATGAATTGCTGGTGAACTTTCAGTAATAAAGCATCTACAAGTACCGATTCCTCAGAAAGTCAGTATCAGGTAATTTCAAACAATGTGTTTCATCAAATAATAAAACACTATAGATATTAATGCTTCATTTTTTTATCTTAAACTCATTCAATTATTTTTGATTGATAACTTCAAGCCACAAGACCCTTTAAATGGGCTTTATTTCTAACGACTTTGCAAACCTATAGCTGTAAAACTACTGTCATCATCATAGTCCTGCCTCCTCAGCTTCCAAACTTTCTTTCAAACTTCAGCTACGTAAATCACTCACGGACCAGGAATAGACTTAGAAATGCCAAGGTTTCAAAACGTTTGTTTTGCTATCGCATGCTCCGGGGTGATCATGACTTTGACTATTGACAAATGGTTGAAAGTTTGGGTGTTTCTAAGGACTTCTCAAATCTACCTGTACAAGTACTGTCATGTGTCCCAGCTTTGATTGAACCATTTCATCTGATTGTGCTGAAAATCATTCTTCAAACCTAAGCTGTGTTTACTCATCTGATCAGGAACAGACCTAGAAACTATGTACATACATGTATATGACGTATATAATGGGGAAGGAAGGCATTTGCTACATTTGGTATTTACAATATTAATTACCTGAGTGGTGTGTACATGTATATGGCAGGTTTATACTTTCAAAGAACAGATATCTTTGTTCTGTTTTCTACCTAAACAATAATTTTATATTTTTTGTAATAATTGTGTATGCTACATTCAATTTTTTATATTCCAATCAATATATTTATTCAATTTAACTAAACAAGTTAAATGTGCATTATTGTTATACACTTGTACAGGCACGTTTACCTTGTTTAAAATGAAAAATGGATTTTGACACTGTTTGTCATGTCAGAAAGAGTTTTTGACAATCAAAACAGGGTTTCTGACAGTTTTTGAAGGCAAAAAGGTGTTTTTGACAGTTTTAGACAGTGTGCTGTCAAAAACAGGGTTGATTTTTATGATGTCAAAAACCCAACTCTTGAAGTGTCGCTGCCCCTAGCTCACAAATTGTACAAATAGTACATGCATGTAATTGATAGAAAAAAGACTGGGCATTTGGATGCCTTCTTCACCTCAAAGAATCTTGAAAGACACACAGTTCTGTCACTGCACCAGTTGTAATGACACTGCCCCTAGGTCCCGGTCAATAAAGCACCCGGTTATGAGTAAAAAAATAATTAAAGCTTTTTCTTTAACATAATCTCTTAGGCCAACTAGCATGCAAATGTAAATGACTGCATGTAACTAAATTAACATTTGTGAACTGTCTGACGACTTCACACGCTCTTCGTAAAAGCTTACTGGTAAGTGTTAATGAAAACTAATTTTTGATCTTGTTACATACAATGTTGTAATTCACTAATTTGTTTACTCGGTTCCCTAAATTTATTAGCACAATGATACAAATTTAAGCGAACTACAATGTACATTATAGAATGCGATGTGTCTTGTACCACAAGTTATGTGAAAGCCTGATGTACTTTATATCTCCACGCAGGGGAAATCAAGCATTCCGAGTGCCCAAGGGTTCCTTGCCAGTCTGTCACTATATGGGCGCTATGGCCAGTTATCAGGGGACATAATTTATTGCAGGGTAGTCATGATACAAAAGTAGTGAGGAACGGTATCCACATCCACGTGAAGGTAATCTCCTGATGCCACATATTGACTCAGACTCCAGACTGGCTCATTATCGGCAAGGTTTTCTCCCCATGTCCCTTTCTGCAGGTCACGATCAATACTCTCCAGCAGACAAGGGGAGCCAGTGTATTACAAACACTGCGGGGAAACCAGCATCCCGGAATTTTTCAATTATAATGTCTTCACCCACCAAGGCAAAATAATTAAAACACTGAGTTAATAATCCTGATATTTTAAAGTATGGATCTATGGCACTAGGGACTCGGTGTTTTATGCCACATGAACTCTATATTTTAAGCCAGACATTCTTCAACCATACTCAACTACTGGAGGCAAGGTTCCTAGTTTGGTTTCGATCCCCAACCGCGTCAAACAAAAGACGTTAAAATTTGAGGTTCTACTGCTCTGCTTAGCGCTCAGCACAAAAGAGTTACAGACCGTCTTGCCGACTCGGAGTCAGAATGATGGTCTGGGTTGGGACATCACTGCTTACCCGTGGGGTGGTGTTTCAGTGGGCTAGCTCTATAAAAACTGACCGCAGGTCGGACTTACAAGGCGGGTCCAGTACATACAGACAAACACCTACATACACGACTTTGTTCATAGATCAAGCCATCAAGCTTGATGAACCTTGCTCTCGTCGCTATGAGACCGAAATAATGTCAAAGAGACGTTAAACCCAAATCACTGTCACTCACTTAGTTTAGTTTATTGCATTGATATTGAACTACACCTGTTGTCTCTCCACCAAGTTGTATGTATGCAAGCAAAAGTATTGTGTTTTTACCAGAAAACCTCTCTGCTGCACTTCAGTTTCAACCCCATCTGCATGATTTGAACAAACCTAGCATATATATGTCCATATGAGAGGCCTGTGGTTGCTGCCTAGTCATACATGTAGGTTTCCCAATTGATCTTTCAAGCATAGACAAGAGCATATGAATCGGATTACAACACGTTAATCTAGTACCACTATTATGATACATTGTGATTTCTGAAACAAAAATGTAACTGAATAAACTGATTTTTGTAATAAAATATAAATAATGATATAGAGCTACATGTAATTAATCATAAGCAGGAATACTAGTACACATTTGGAACATGAGTACAAAGTGGAAAAATTGGTAAAATGTGTAAGACTAGATAATTTCAAGACAATAGATGCAGCTGACATATATGTTTAAATGTTTAAATCTTTTTCAGCCATGCCTGATTATAATAACCGCCGTGTGTGAGGGCTAAAAGTATTAGAAGTTGTTAACCCTGGGCGACAGAAATCAAGCCAAATGCGGAAATGGACAAATGGCTTGCCACAAGTTTTTGATGTCTAATTTTGAAAGTTAATGATAAAAATGTCTGCTCACATCACTAGTAAAATTAATTTCTTTATAATTTATATCAACCGGGACACATTGGTGGGATACATTGGTCTTAAACAGCTGTTAAACTCCGCCTGCAAATTACACTTTCATTTGGGAACACTTTCTTCCGTAACCGGTATCGCCGCGGTGCTTCAGCTGCAGCATTGACGGCTGCTGTCAAACCGCATCCTAAGAAAATACTCACCAAGACCCACGAAAACGCCCAGGATAACGCCAAAACAGTGTTGTTTCCACATTTTTAATCCTGGATGTTTTACTCCGAGAACAGAACAATCACAGTTGTCACCGATCTAAAAACATGTTGGCCCGTAGCTTGTGAAAATCCCTCTAAATCACACGAGGCTAAGTCCCTCGCATCAACCCCATCAAACGTATCGGTCATCTGAGCCGGACCTACTTAACACGTGCGCCGTAATATCCAGACAGACGGTGTTCTTGTGGCATCGAAATCCAAGATGAGTTTCTCACACATAAATGCAGAGAAGTAAAAGACTCAATTGCTTCCTCTAGAATGTTGAATACACAACATGCAAGCATTATATGGAGCAGGCGCTTGTACGAAAAAAAAGAGAGCAACATTAGTAGGAACTATTTTCTTTGCCATCTAAACAGACGCACATGGTACTGATGATTTGTTGGCGGGAACTGGGCGAATAGTACTGTTTCGGGAGTCTGAGGATTTCAACGGTAAATCCCCGCCGGGATAAAATAATCGTCATTCAACTAATGAAGTTACATCTTGACTTAGATCGTTTTAATAGATCCCAATCAATATTACTAGATATTATTGCGAAGCAGGTAGAACAGTCAATATTAGATATAGCATGGCTATAGTGATCAACTACAAAGAGTAGATATACTTGGTGATTTTAAACTTCGTCGAAGAAGCCGTCGAAATATTAGAAGAACTTGAGAAGAAGAAGAAGAAGAAGAAGAAGAAGAAGAAGAAGAAGAAGAAGAAGAAGAAGAAGAAGCCGAAAGAACTCAGATCGAGATTTATTGATCAACCGGTAGTTTGGGATACTTATATAGATCGAGACATAAACGGGGATGAGGGATACTTGCACATTGACAGTTCAACATATGATCGACTTTGTCGAATTCGCTTATATACGAAGCCGTGTTTTCGATGTCAGAAACATCACAGAAAGATCTCTTCGATTCAGTTAGCACCTTCAACAATCCTACTGTACGTTAGAGCTATATTGGACTTTTTTTCAAGATATGACTTGACATCTTACCTTGGACTTTGCACTCTTTTGACCATAACATTCTTTTCTAGTGGACTCTGTTTAGACTCACAGGGCAGTTTACACCTGTTTTTGCACTGTCTGTGTGACCCCGCGGGTGTGTGACAATTGGTGTTGATGTGTCGTTAACTTTCATCATCATCGTATGGCTATTGCATATTTCTTGCCGATCACCTTCATTCTTATAAGTTTAATAAGACTAGAAGAAGAAGAAGAAGAAGAAGAAGAAGAAGAAGAAGAAGAAGAAGAAGAAAAAAAAAAGATTATATAGGTTAACATCAATCCACAGGGCTCTCTAGTTCCTCACAAAAGAGAATACACAGAAGGAAAACGACAGAATTACATAACAAGAGGCCCATGGGCCTTTACACTCTGCTTGAGGACCAACTTGGCCATTTGCCAAAGTGCCAGAAGTTGCACTTATACTCTAGTTTTACCTCAGGGGTCGAAATTTAGCTTATTTTCACTCTATGAGCAGCAGTTTCCGAGATACGTGCCGATTTCCAAAAATGCCATATTTGGGCATGAAATTTGGTCATTTGCTAAAGTGCCAGAAGTTTCACAAATAGCCACTTTCTACCCCATGGGGGCGAAATTGAGCTTATTTTCGCTCTACGGGCAGCGATTTCCGTGATACAGGCCGATTTTCAAAATTGCCATATTTCGGTATGAAACGTGGCCATTGGCCAAAGTTCCAGAAGTTGCACATATACTTCCTAAACTACC
>JAAUYG010132829.1_pt1 | contig 10400 bp, 7 predicted proteins | sample 7278091 | NCBI WGS metagenome assembly JAAUYG01 (sample SAMN14350201, study PRJNA611818) | marine sediment metagenome | isolation source: surface marine sediment (0.6m) | place: French Polynesia: Moorea | collected 2018-08
ATTACTTTTATTTTAAAAGTAATCATAATCGTAATTGTAATCATATAAATCCAAGTAATTGTAATCGTAATCGATTACTTTGCCAATGCAATCGCCCCAGGTCTGTCCTACAGAATACAGGTGGACTCGCTCACAAAGACGACCCGCTCCTACATTCTGCAGGACGAGCTGCTCCAATGATTTATTTATTAGATGCACTGTGTGCCTGCCCTTTCAGTTGCGATATATGCGTACAAAGTATTTGCAAAATCATACTTGGGATACTGCAAGAAGAATAATACAGATGATACATATGATAATAATACATGTATATCCTATAATCTGATGTTTTACACAGCTCACGGGGCTTATACTGGGAGCGGGTCGTCCTGCAGAAACTTGGAGCGGGTCGTCCTTGTGAGCGAATCGACCGTATACCATCCTATTGGCAATGCTTCACGCCTTCAGTCCCCGGCTTGAGCCTTGACAAACAGACCTATTTCAGTTAGCTCCAATGAGTCTATCAGTCTATCTATACTGGCGTAGCAGACACCCATTGCTCAGATTAAAGGTCGTTCACAGTTATATATATTTCAGTGTGACTTTAGTCATTAGTGACAGTGTCTTCACCAGTCCAAAGCAAAAGCAAAACATGAAAAGTTGCACCCCCGGGGTTGCACCATGCAGGCACCGGGACAGCGGTCCATTTTAAAATCATTAAATGATACATCTACTTGAAATAACATAAACATTTACCTATAGCTATAGCGTCTTGCGGTTCTAATGTCAATACAAAAGAGGTCAGATTTTAGAATGTTTCCTTAATGAGTGAACAAACCACAGCACGTTCAGAAACTCATGGAGGCTGACATGTTGACCTAACCACTTCCAATTAGTGCAAGTTTATATCAATGCGCAGTCGGCTATGAAGATTAATTTCTGCTCTGTGTGTTCAATTTTCTCCCATATTGCTGATTTATTTACTTATTTGGAGTCTAACTATGTGAATAATAATATTCTTATTTCTAACACCTATCAATTAAAAGGAAAATATTATTCTTGAAAACATAGTTCCACATTTAACATCCGGGCTCTGTTGTGGAATATTGGCTTCTCACACGGGAGGAAAAACTTCTAAAGGAAATTGGGAAAGAATTTATCAGCATATTTCTCAACTAATTAGATTCACTTGTGGGCGATTAACGAAATCTATTGATAATCCGGTCCCTTCTGCTTTGTTTGCATCCGATTTGAGAGAGACTGTTGCCGTTTGACCTTTCTTTGGGACACTTTCATCGAGTCACCATGAGACATTTTGCTCGAACTGAGCCGAAGACACCAAAACATTGATCTGTTGATCCAAAGTTGACAGGAGTTCCTTGCCTGCCGAGTGAGCAGTTACAAAAGGATTGGGTGGATTCTTCTGACTCGTCATTAATCTCTTGATAGTGGCGTGATACTTTTTGATGTTTGAAAATGTCGCGAGCAGATTTGGATCAGATACAGGCTCAACTCAAACTTGCCATACAGAGCCATCAGGTATTCAATTACCAATGGTAGCCAATGTGGCACTGTCTCCTTGCATGCAGGCTAATATATTTTCCTCATGATGTGATGCTAACAAACCAAGTAGGCCCAGAAGGCTGAGTTTGTCTTGATGGGTTTTCTAATGGAGAAAGCTTAAAATTAAGTCCTTTTTGTATTTAATCCAAAGCCAGGATAAAGTTCTAGGGTCAGTGGCAAAAATTTACATGGAGTCAGATATGCGGAAACTTGGTTGTATTATCAGTACTGATTCTTATACATAATTTCACTTCCATCTTTATCATGTTTATATTCGTCTAGCTAAATATAATTGATTTTGTCAGAATTGGGACATTTGGGGGACTTTTATAAGATGCATAAAAGTTTTTTTTTAAGTTTTTCTGATAAAAAATTAATGTTCCATTTCTTTGGGCCGTCTACAGCCTATACCATTCATAATTCCACTCATCAATTCAATACAGTATAACATCTAGTGTCATTTATTTTTCCAGACCCTCGTGGCAAAGATGAAAGCAGACCCTCAGGTATGCTCAAATTATCCAACTTTTTGTCCATGCAGTCATATTACTCCTAGGTTGAATAATGTGTAAGGTTTAATCTGCATCCTAATGCATGTATACAGTACTTGCAGTTATGTGTTTTCTTTTGAATTCATATGCCACCAAAAATTGGTGAGAAAAGTGATTCTTAAGTATAAATCCACCAGGAATAAAACATATACATGTGTTCTTATTGTGGTGTTTACATTGCGCAAGAGGGTATTTTACAACTGATTTTATTCCATGGTTTCAGAATGCTGCATTGCAGAACCAGCTTCACGAAATGCAAACCCAGATTACATCACTCAGTGAAAGACAGGTCGGTAAAACTAGTAAACATAGATACATGTACACAATATTAATATACTGCAGTTGGTCAGGTTGGTAAAATTTTAAAAGTCTATGATAACGTATTTCTTCTACATCTTTCATCATCAGACTTGGCTTATTCAGGCAAATACACCTGTTTAATGATATATACATATGTTTATGCTAATACATGAGAATTATTTATTGTAAAACTAGACGTGAAAGACATTTTCTTCATATAGTAAAATCTGTACATGGTGCTTTTACAAGGGGCACTTGTCATACATGTACCATTTAGGTCTAAGGCATAAATACATGCTTGGACATCATGACGCCATCTGACACTGCCAGAAGCAAAGGTTTGTATGTTTGCATGCTGATTGCACTCACCTGAAGGATGAAGTCACAAGTAGCTGGTTAGGTTGTATATAAAATATTTTCTTGGAATGTAGGTGGCATTTACATGGTATGAATTTATTGCATTCCAGAAAATGATCGTGCAGACATTGAGAAAGGAGCTAGTTAGCAAACAAAAACCCATGGCACCACAACAGGTAACATACTGTACCCGTTGACTGTTAGCAAATCTTGTCACTCATCTTTGTGTATATATTGATAAGCACAAAACTTTATAATTCAAAGAAACATTTCCTAGGAGTCTTACAGTGTGAATGTTTTTAAGTATAGTTGTATTGGAAGCGAAACAAATTATGTGCACTATGAACATTATTCTGTTTAGACCAATTTATTACCATTGCTGAATAATTTTAACGCTGTCGGTTAAATGTGTATCAATGACTTAATTTATTTTGGGGCATGGCTCTCATTCAAATTTTATATATATAAAAATGAATATTATATAAAGACCCGGCATGAGAAAAGATGCATATGAATGAAATTTGTCAGTTTCTCTTATATAATTTTATCTCAAATGCTTCTTTCTCAGTTCTATGTTTTTCTTACATTTATAGGCATCAAACAGCCAACAGAATAATATACTGAGCAACAAGACAGCAGCAAAGACATTCCCTGCAACTAGCCCGAAGCCTGCGGTGAGCTATTCACCAAGTGATATTTCAGTCTCATGTATAGGGCTGATTTAAGCTATGGTTTCAACAGATATGGAAATAAAATGGTCTATAACCTTGGAAAAGATAGTGACAATGAAATAGTAACGTAATAATAATATAACTTTTCAATTTGACATTATCACCAATGGATTTGACTTCCAATAATTTGAGGTTTGGCGTCTGTGAAGGGCCAGTATCTGGTTGAAACACTGGCTTTTAAACAAGATCGGGTAAACCCTCCAAACTTTTCTGCTTGAGTTGATATGATTAGATCTTGTGCTTTTCTGACTACAGCATTCATCGCGTCCCCCCACCATTGCCCAGTTGACTGGACATCAGCCTCAGCCGAATACTGGAGGTCGGGGTCAGAAACCAACAAGCGCAGGCACCACGGCGCCGAGAGCTCGACCTGCGATATCGCCCAAAACCTCGTCACCACCGATCAAAGTCCCTCAATTTGGAATTCCGCAGAGGCCATCTATATTCACGGTGAGAGAAGTGGCTTGAAAACCCGTCCAGCAGTCGCTGATACAGGCTTTAATAAAGGGTCACTCTTTGATATGTTATGCCGAATTTGTCCTGGATTTCTATTATTCATGTTATAGCAAGTAAGAAAATGTTGTTTTCTTGATGTAAATCCTAAGATTTTCTCCAATTTCTAAACTCCATTCATGGTAAAATGTTATAAAGCTATGCTACACATGTGATTTTCATCCTCTGCTGAAACCTATGAAATTCTTGGAGAAATTTTATAACCTAGATAAGGCTAGAACAGGGAACGGCAAAATGTAATTGCACTTTGTAATTGCACTTTTCTAGGCGGTCGTTGATGACTTTGTTCTGTATGTCCTCAGGGTTCGCAGCAAGTTCCGCAGTCACCACAAGATGGCGTGCTGAAAAACTCAAGTGCTTCCAACATTCCGCTAACTGCTCGCCGCGGATCCGACTTAGATCTCCGCAATATGAAAAAAGCACCGCTTGGCCAACACAGTGATCTCTCAGTCGAAGAGAAAAAGGTTTGGCACTTAAATGGGCGGGAGACATTGATGTCGGAATTTGCGGAATTTCTTGTGTTAGGAATGATGGGTGATGCTTGCACAGTTATGGTCTCTTACATGGATTGAGTAGTACATGAGAGAATACATGAGAGGCTGCATAGAGATGAATAACAGTTATAGTTATATATATGAGATGTTATTTCACACCGTTGTATATCAACACTATGTGTGTTATACAACTAAAATTTGATGTATTACGCACCATACATGTGTAATTCATGTAAGGGGAAAATGCCAAAAAATTAGTGACTGTAACTGATAGAACGACATGATTTTCAGTGGACTTTGTTGATCAGATGTCTGCATGCAACTGTCAATCTTCTGTCAGAAGAAATTCAAGAAGGCCATGTAAAAATTTATATTTGAATTATTTGTTATCTTGTTCCAGAAGCTTGATTATATGGCATCTCTTGACCTAATTACACCTGACACACTGAAAGGTAGGTAACAGATGTACATGCATGTATGTGAATAAGGAATTTGGAGACTTGGTTTTGAGATGGCCCCCTGAGAATTAAAGAAAAAAATCGCAGTAAATAGTTACACTGTTTTCATGTCCCGTTCTCTATGTGCACTGTACAGTACTGTTCAGTGAGTGTTCACAGCAGTGATGGGTTATATCTTCAGTTCTAGACTTAGGAGAAAGTACTAGTGATGGATCATGCAGAGGATTCCAGGGCTCTTGAAAGGGTCACGGGGTGATATTATAAACTGAAAGTATCAAATGAAATAATAATGTTTTAGGCCACGAGTAGCTGACTAAATGGGCCTAGTACTGTGTGTATGAATACTGGTACAGTAGAAACTGTCTTGAAAGACCGCCCCATTGGCCATAAAAATAGGGGCTCTGAAGACAGGTGGTCTTTGGTGACAGGTTCATTTACACTGAAATGTAGGACCTGACAGAAACTATTGGTCTTTCAAGACAGGATTAGGTATACTGTATTCAGGTATTTCGGTCAAATGTTACTAGTATCCCATAGCCCTTAAAATTCATGACACCTACACCTGCATGCACCACCGAATCCAACTTGCAAGTTGGTGGTATGACCTTCACAGGTTGAAAGCAGACTTGAAGCCTGATGGGGGGGGGGGGGGCGGGGCGCGGCCCCCCCCCCCCCCCCCTCACATCATTTGGGGAACCAAATTTTTCCTTCAAATGTGTATCAACATTGCACCGGCACGAATTAAATATAGGAAAAAGTAAATAAAGATAGTAAAAAGACTCAGCGGTACCTTCCAACATTATATTCAGACGTGGCGTTGCCTTACACATACTGTGATTCTCGGCATGTGCTGACTTCAGTGACTTTCTCCTGTACATAAGCGATTTTTTTAGCTCTGCTTGACAGAGTTCATGAAATAGAAATTCGTCCCTCGTCCGTCTGTGGAATCGATTATCTCTGGTCCTATTGTAATGATTTCTTTCAAATTTTAGTTGTTGCTTCCCCTGGGCTATACACCCGGAGGGTTTTTGAATTTTTTAAAATTATTTTTTGTTTACAAACATTTGTCGGTTTCGTTAACATGAGACCCTATGGAAGCAAATATTTCAAAACGCTTCTCCTCCCACAAATCGCAGCGGAAAGTTTTCAAACTTTTTCTGCATCTTCTTCTACTCTATGGTCTTCACAAAATTACGTTTGGGATTTTTGACATTTTCATAACTGAAATTTTAACGATTTTATTTCGTTTTCGTTAACATGGAATTTCAAAAACCCTACTCCTTCTACAAATCGCAGCCAAACGTTTTCAAACTTGTCCTGAAATTTTCCTGTCATTGGTTCTCACAAAGCTGGTGACAATTTCCGACCTTCCAATTTTTAGAATCTTTTTTTTTTTCGAAAATTTCAAATTGACCATTACTACCCTATGGAGGAACCAAACGCCTGAAGTATCGGGACAACGAGCGATCGTGGAGGAAAGCGGAGTAAAATTTGGGACTCGCGTCTACAAATAGTACATATATGGGGTATCTTTGAATTTGTAACGGTCAATATCATTTTGGGGTTATTTGGTGCATATGCGATGTTTCGTAATTGGGGCCTAATGATAAGAGATAGGAGAAAACATTTCACGTGTCTATAAGAGCCAAAGGGTGAGAGATAGACATGTGGTTATTATATTTATCAACGGGAAACCATATATGGAGGGTGAAATGCAACCATCATATATAACCTTGAGTGACCTTGAAATGTCAAAGTCAAGATGACTCAGATTTCGAAGCCTTATATCTCGTAAAGGAGCAGAGTTAGGCCAGATGTCACTATTATCTTCTTCTTTCTTTCTTTATTTTATTTATATTAAACATTAATAGGAAAGCATATGTGGGGTGAATTGATGCGATTACATTTGACCTCAGTGACTTTGAAAGGTCAATATCAAGGTCACTCAGATTTGAAAGCTTACATCTTGTATAGGAGCTGAGTTAGGCCATATGTTACTAGTGAACATTAATAAGAAACTATATATGGGGAACCCAATAACACTTTCACATTTGACCTTGAGGGACCGTAAAAGGTCAAAGTCAAGTTCACTCAGATTTCGAAGCCTATCTTGTAAAAGGGAAGAGTTAGGTCATATATTATTATTAGACAAGCAATTAACAAGAAAGCATACACAGGCAGTCAATTTGTGCGATGACATTTGACCTTAGTAATCTTGAAAGGTCAATGTCAAGGCCACTCAGATTTTAAAAACTTATATCTTGCAAAGGAGCCAAGTTAGGCCATATGTTACTTTTGGATAAGACTAGGAAGCCATATTTGGGGTGTCCAGTAACCCTATCACATTTGACCTTGAGTGAGCTTGAAAGGTCAAAGTCAAGGTTACTCAGATTTTGAAGCATTATATATTGTAAAAGAGCAGAGTTAGGCCATATGTTACTATTAAACATTAATAAGAAAGCATGTATGCGGAGTCCATTTGTGCGATTACATTTGACTTTTAAATTAGTGATCTTGAAAGGTCAATGTCAAGATAACTCAGATTTAGAAAGTTATATATCTCATAAAGGAGCCGAGTTGGGCCATGTGTTACTATTAAACACCAATAGGAACATCTGACATCGAATGACATTGAAAAGTCAAAGTTAAGGTCATTCATATTTTGAAGGCTTATATGTCGTAAATGAGCCAAAATAGGTAATGTATTTATAGTAAACCTTAATAGGAACCATATAGAGGGAGTCCAATGGTATGATTACATTTGACCTTACTGACCTTGAGATGTCAATTTCAAATTTCACTCAGATTTTGAAGGCTTATATGTCGTAAAGGACCCGAGATTGGCCAAATGTTATTATTAATAGAAAATTATATATTGGATGCCTAACTGCAACATCAGATTTGACTTTGAGTGACCTTCAAATGTCAAAGTTAATATCACTCAGATTTTGAAGGCTTGTATATCATAAGGAGCCAACTTAGGCTATATGTTACTATTAAACACTGATAAAAAATGATTTTATGAGGAGTCAGGTTCAACTGAACCATCACGATTCACCTAGGGTGACATCGAAAGCTCAACTAAATAATTCGATTGGGTATTCCGGTGCTTAACCTTAATCCGGAGCTGGTAGTGAAAGGTTATAAGTTGTTGAAAGTTGCATAAAAATTGCATAGTGAAGTACTGTGCGATAGTTAGCCCAAATGTCAATTGTTTGAGTCTGCAGAAGCGAGTTTTTGATACAAGTCTGGAGAAAATTGCCATTTGTCATACCAACCAGAGATGTTATACATGTAGGTATCTCTCTGTACCAACTCCAGTCGTCAAGCAGAGCGCCAAAGTTCATGAATCTCTTGTTTACTATTTACTGACCTAGGTACTGTATTATTACAAAGTTAGTTCTCATGGCAACCATTCATTTTTAAACACAATACGTCATATACCGTCACAGGTGGCGTCCGCGATGATCTGGACGATGTCCTGTAGGCCGGAGTAGCTCTCCACGTTGAAGACATTGGCGTCCACTGGCAGACTAGCAATGCCCTCGATCTCCAACATGTTGGTGAATTTCTTCCCCACCGCCACCGCCATCATGTGGATGCCGTACACGCGGTCCTCTATGGCCTCCGGTATCGTCTGATCCTCGTTGATGTTGGAGTTCCCGTCTGAGACGAAGACGGCCAAGTTCTTGGCGTCGGGGCGATCACCATTCCCAGGAGTAAAGATTATCTCGCGAAGCTTCCGGAGTGCGTCAGCGGTGTGTGTTCGGCCACCGATGAAGGGTGTGCCTCGGATTGCCTGGATTACGTCCTGCTTGCTATGGTAGTCATTGAGGTTGAAGTTGACCTCAGCGTTGTCGCTCCAGTACATCATAGCAACGTGGGTACGTTCAGGACTGACATCCAGCTGCTTGGTGATGTTGATCACAAACTCTTTGACGTCTGGATAGCGCTCGATCCGGATATTGCCCGAACTGTCCACGACAAAGGTCAGATCCAGCTTGCCATCGCAACCTGGAAGAGGCGAAAATAGTTTAATCCTTTTCTTTAACAATCACCACTCTGTCACAGTGACGCTACACTCTGGGCATCGGAAACAGACGGTAATGTATATACATATACATATACGGATTAGCACAGTGAACGTACAAAAAAATGGCTCCCCACACAAAAATGTAGCATATTTCTCTCTATGGATTGGGAAAGTTATCATTACAATAATTTACGCCATCTGTATTTCAACCAAAGTTCAGCAACCTTATGACAAGTGAGAGAAACCAAACACCATTATCGACTGCAGCCAGCTGACAGGTGTCAAGGCAGGCCATATTGTGGACAGTGGCATTGTGACTTTCAGCCAGACAAGTACCTCTCTCACAGTTGGTTCCAGAGTAGCCGTTGAAACATCCTTCGCATCTGTATCCGTTCATGCCGTCTTGGCAGCGACCGCCATTCCGGCAAGGCATGCCCACGCAGGAGTCATCGTCTGAAAGCACATGTGGCAAAGCTTGAGGCGATTGGGATGGGGCTTCATGGCCTTTGTGGTACATTGGTGATGGCTGGCTAAACTAGGACAAGAATAACATGTGTGAACATGTTTTAAATACGCGATAGCTCCATTCCACAAAATTTAGAACCAAAGTCTAAAATTCTCGAAATGTTTTAACATAAATAATCTGCGTTTGTTGAGCCACGTTCAATATAATGAAACCTTTCACAGCAAAGAAGTAACATAGGACAGATAACAAAAAGCTACCAAAATGTTCAAGATCAAGTGAACTCCAGTTATCTATATTGGCGTGGCAAATTGTGGATAATTGAGTTAATAATCCAGAAAAAACGATCCTGTGTCTGACGGTGGCTTACTGTCACAAACAGCGTTGTAAACGCTCTGTCTCAGCTCCTCATCCAGAGACCGGAAATCCCGGGCGGTGAGAACGTTCCTCTCTACAGGCTCCGAAGCGAATCCCTGCAGCTCCATCACGTCTACTCCGGAGCCGATCCCGACCACCAGGACGTTAATCCCGGCCTCCCGGACCGCTATGGCCTCGGTCCAGGCGTCCGTGGGCTCGTTCGCCCTGCCGTCTGTGAGCAGGACCAGGTAGTTGGGGACGTCTGGTCGATCACCTCGCCCCCCACCAAGGTCACCTCGGCCGCTGGAAAACATGTTCTCGCGGGCATATCTGTGGGAGCAAGAAACGGATAGGTTAAAGAATACAGGTTGAAATCCTTGACAATTGATATCACACTAACACAGGCTCTAAAACAACACAATAAAGCACATAAAGTCTGTTTTATCGTTGTCGACTGCTGGAAAAGAGAGATATTTTCGGCGCTAAACGTGGATTGCATTGGTGGCAATTACCTGAGGGCCGCCGCTATGTTGGTCGTACCACCGGTGTAGCGTACACTCAGGGCATTCAAAACTGCAGCTTTCCTACTGTACTGATCCAG
>JAAUYG010212386.1_pt1 | contig 10400 bp, 7 predicted proteins | sample 7278091 | NCBI WGS metagenome assembly JAAUYG01 (sample SAMN14350201, study PRJNA611818) | marine sediment metagenome | isolation source: surface marine sediment (0.6m) | place: French Polynesia: Moorea | collected 2018-08
AGACAATGGCCCACGTGTTTCTTGTCCCAGTTTAGTCGTCCGTCATGTATACATATCCAGAACCATAACATATTTAATTAAGGGCGAAATCATTTAGTTTGAGAAATGACACTTGCAATTTTACACACAGCTATGTTAGTCTGTTGCTTGTTTTATAAACATAGAGATATCTTAGGAATTCTTATGGCGGTAGCACGTAAAAGATTTAGACGAAAAGAGCAGGAAAATTTCTCGGAGCCAGAGCTTCGTTAGTCGGCTATATGATCGGAAAAAGATAAACTGAAAGTAGTAAACATCTGTATATTATTCTTTTGTGAGCGATTCAATACCTGTTCATAGGCAGACTATCAAACGGGCGGCATCCTTCCAAATTTTTTAACCAATCGTTAGTATCACAGGCTTGGTTGTGGTTTCGTGTGGTTAGGTAGGCTGTTGATGTGCCTGCACATTTTCCCGACCGAATTACTTGTCTAGTCCAGCTTTTTTCTTTACGCGTAACATTGATATATTTCTGTTCTTTGATTACCTTACCTGTTCTGCAGACACCATGCAATTTTTCGTTACCATTTAGTTACGATAGAAAAGACATAAGTTTATTTACGTCGGTTAATACAGAAGAACAACACTAGTAACCAGCACTATCAACTACTATCGACCGACAACGTTACGCCTGAAGATGACTTTTCAAGTTTCTATGAAAGTAAAATTACGTATATCTACTTAGGTACGTGCATCCATATATATTTAAATAGGTTTATGTCTTATTATATGCATCTATCGAAGCACCATTTAAATCACATGATAACTATATAATCTAAAGCAGACTTAAAGTATGAGAGTATAATTATACTACACCTGTACGTGGATACCTCATAGTCATAATGCTAACGTTAAAGGTTTATCATTGTGTGGTCTCAAATGACGGCAAGATAAACTTGGCTAACGGCTGATTCCTCCATGGAAAAAAAAATCACGGCATAGTACTTACTAACTTGTCAAAATATACCATGTCAGTATTATTTACGTTCTACATTCGGCACCATACCTACCTGTTACTGCATGGAAGCATAGAGCGGATTGCAGAATGCTGCCACAACCCCCGTCATTGCCAGCAGCATCGGTGTCGAAATTAAAACAATAACGCAGTAAAGGTGCTGGCCTTGTGTGCTATATATGGCATTTTTAACTGAACGGAACATGTTAGGATTTGAATCTCATCCTTCTTCACTGAAAAAAAATCATGATCGTCTGATATAGAAAAAGAGTCAAATAACCCCGGGCAAATAACGCGCTGGTCAGGGAGATACTGGAGATTACTGGTCGAACTGATTTGCAATCAAACGCCCGGGTCAAATGTACCACCTCATAGCTGTGTATGACATCTAAATAAATTGAATAATTTGTAGTTTTAGTTGCCATACCGATTTTATTGCAAGGTTGTTTCGGTTGAAGCAGGAGTTGACCACAAGATTCCAGGTCCATGCAGTGCGCCACCTGCTGTGCCGTTCCTGCAGCTTGAGGTAGCTTTCTCTGCCTGGAAGGTAATGATTTTCTACCACATTGAAATATACTCTAACGTAAACGGGGTGCCCCCCCCGCCCCCCCCCCCCCCCCAACCCCAGCTACGCCCCTGCCATTTTAGACTACGGTGAAACTTGTATATAAAGATCACCCTTGGGATCAACGGAATGTGGTCCTTAGACACGGTGGTCTTTATATGCAGGCTCAATAAACATAAAAATATACCCCTGGTATATCGACTGATATATCGCTGTCAATCAGGTCAAGTCTTAAATACGTGAATAATAGCCATTGACAAGTCCTCGACTAGATTCTGAGCAGGCTTGAAAATAGCGACGAGGTAGTCTTTTGTTCTTATCTTTAACTGCTCTCTGTTTGTCTAATATATAGTTGATAAACATGTATCGGTATATGCATGGTGCTTTTCCGTTTTGGCGATGTTTAGGAGTGTATCAATGCATAAACACATCTGCATATATAGAACCCAGCTTTGTATGTCATTTATTTCAGGCTGGGTGGCTTAAAGCTGGACTATATAGCGTACCGACACATGCGTATACGTGCCACGACAGTACGGAGCCCCAACCCAGGAATTGGCAAATAAAAGACACATGATGAAAAGAAGGATGAGGGCTGAACTTCACTGTCATACACAAATGCATTATGACGAAGAACTTACTTTCACGATTCCACCTGTTTTATCAATATATCAAGTTAATTATTGTGTCAAGTTGAAAATGGAATAAAAAACGGAGTCGTTGATCTCATAAAAGAGATATACTCACAAAACACACAGCCCTGTTTCAGCACGTTGTACGCACGGCAAAGGGCACTCCATTAATACCTAATGACCTATTTTTGACTGATTTTGAGCAGATATATGTTTAGTAATTACTGTCTCCTAAAATGAACAAATAAAGATTAGTGGTCATCAGCATCATTTTTATAGTGGAGCAATAATTCCTTAAAAATTTTCTTACCTCGGGGCGGATCGACTCAATAAACCGGCCTGGTTTTCTCAGGAATCACACGCCAGATGTTTCTTAATCACATTTATTAGGTGAAATTTTGAAATGTTCTTGATAAGTGTGCCCAGTTAAAAGCTGTTAAAGATTTAATAAAAATATATACAAAAGAAAGAAGTAATTTTTGGTGTGAGATACGCTTTCTTGAGGCGAATCTGGGTATCGTACAGGCTGTCAGGCAGTGCGGCACCCAGTAGTTGTGTCAGTACAGTATAGTCGAAAATAAGGGCGGGCAAAAATGCACATTTGGCGGGAAAACATGAGACGCAAAATGAGAAGCAAAATGTATGGGCCGGGGCGCTGCCTGAATACTGAAGTTTAGTGTTGCATAATTTCCCGCTGACTAAATGCTTACCCAAGAAAAACATGAAAGGTGAATGGCAGCTCCATGATTGATGGGGTTTCTTTTTTACTACCAGTGAAATATATTGTTGTATCTGAAACAACGGGAAATGGGCGATAATTGAATTAGTAATGGCATAATGGTCGCGATATCTAGCGTGAGAACCCATTGGGAAGAACAATCATTCAGGGCTGTAACCTTTAATTATTGTTGATTACATGGATTGCTCGGTGTTTGTTGTAGTCTGGCGTGGTCCTGATACATGAAAGGGATATTCTCTAATTATGATGGTTCAAATATAGGGAACTCGTGTGGTCCATTATCAGAATACGTGTTGTTACCCTTTTAGCTGTTTAAATACATGTAGTCTAAATGTGGCATTGATATGGTGACTGGACAAATGTTTGTGATCCGTAAGCAGTTCTAACGTCATGTGCTAAGTACAAAGAGCCCGAGAAAGTCTGACAGCATATATTAGAGAATGCACAGTTGTGAAAGAATTAAATAATGCACCTTATTCCGTCAGGTTTGTGTATATAGTCTTTTGAAACCAGTAAACTATACCTGGTAGTAGTAGAGTATATTGCCGATTTTCAACTTGCAAAAGTAAATTCGACAAACTACATATATTGTGCACAATTTTAGGCCATGCCTGAGACAATTTGCTGTAAAGTACACATACTCATATTTAATATAATCATATCTGATATATTCTGGGCCTTAAAAATATCCAATATACAGTACAGTGGTCCCTGCATTTTAAGACTGCCCCTTCAGCCATAAAATGTTGGTCTTAAATTAGGGGTAGTCTTAAAATGGATATTTATATTGAAAATAAAAGAATGGTGTCACTGATAGCTGGTCTTAAAATAGAGGGAATTTTTAAATGGAAGGGTCTTAAATTGCAGGGACCACTGTAGTCTCACCTAATAAGGACACACTGTTTGCCAAGAAATTGTGCACATTAGAGAGGTAGAAAGGTAGAAATGCTCTAATAGTAGAAACAGCAGAAATTTGTGGCCACATTAGAGAGGGTGGCCTCTTTTGAGAGGCCACCTTCTGCGTCTTTTGAGAGTGGCCACTAATAGAGAGAACACTGTATATGGATTCGATCTGAGTAATTTGAATCATATTTAACATGTTTTGGACAGTTAATTCTTATATATAGTCAACTTGTATTATTTAAGGATAGCTAGACTGTCATAGATGCAACATGTAGTTGACTAAGGGCAGAATTTATATTTTAACCAAACTGCACATCTTAACGCAGGCCAGTGGAGCTCACAGTCCCCAAGAGTGCAGTTTTTATCTGAGGTGATAATTTGTCGAGGGATTTGCATTGGGTCTCCTGATTGGTCAAGCCTGCATCTTTGGATAACCATGAGCACTTTTCTAGAAGAGCTGCATTGGTAGGTACCAGTTCATTTAATTAAGGGCTATAAGCCCCCTCCCACCTTTCGTGATTGTTCATTTTCCGCATTCCCTAGCCATGTCACGTTATGGCCTAGGCTGCCCCAGGGCCTACTCAACATGACCATCTAGGGCCAAGACTTGGGGCCGATCTCCATAAAACCTGTCTAGCACAACATCTCAGTATCTCCCAGACAGATCTCTTCAGTGTGCATAGCAGCCTGTCAACCCAGGCTTTTGAGTTCAGTGGAGCAGTCAATCAGATCTTAACTTCTTTTTTTTTAAAGTTTTGTAAAATTAACACATCATTTTACGGAAAAGAAAATGCTGGTGCAGGCAAAGAATTCTAATGTTAATATTATAACAGTGTTTCCTAAATTGCAAAACGGGAGGTGGGGGGTATTTTTCCTGTCATTTCATAAAGTTGTATTGCTTAGGACTGATTCTTTTTTAATGCCAATACTATTGGTAGTATCTCTTGAAATAAAAATTCCTACACAAATACTGGCTTTAATTTAATTAGTTTTACCACTGTATCACTTTGTAATATAGACTTAAGACTGGGGTTTTGAAAAACTACTTCTGATACATATAAATATAACCTTTTATTTGTTGTAGATAAAACTTCATAACCTTGCATCAAATTAGACATTTTGATTTGATGACTAGTATTTCAGTAATGTAGTGGTTTCTGCAATTTAACACCACCCATTCAGCCAGAAAAATGTGCAGTGGTCTAAAATTGAAGGTGGTCTTCAAGTGCAGGGATGTTTATATTGGAAATGTAAGACTTCTATCACTGATGTCCTGACTTTAAATGGAAGAAGTTCTTAATGAAAAGCTACTAAATCACAGGGACACTGTAGTATGTTCAACATTTGTGTTTGGCAGTTAAGACCTTATGGTTTAGATTTGTAATTCAGTAAAATGTACATGTCCACTAAATTATGATCTAAAATCTGCCACTACTGTATCATCAGCCACTGAGTCCTTGCACATGTTGTATGGTAGCATGGATAGAGCTCTAATGAAGCTGACTACATTAATTATAAACTCGAGGAAGTGGAGTCCATAACCGATATCCTGGATTAGCTTTAGAATCAATACTTAGTGTGGATTGCAGACTCGGTCACTGCTGGAGTTGGCTATCTGCTACTATAAGCTGTCTGTGGCACTGTCTGCTACTGGCCCCGAATGCCGTTATGGCAGTTGGGTCTTGTCGTTTCTGCCAGTACCCTCCGATGCAATTTAATTGATCCCTTGATTGTTGCAAGGGTTTGGGGAGCTGGGTTCTGGCTGGGGAGGCTGCACTGATCAGATTTTCCCTGTGCCACTGGCAGGGCCACTGGAGGGGTAATGTATCCCTCATCCCATGCAATGATGGTGGACGTCGGTGGTGGTTGTGCGTGAAGGGAGCCGGCCGCGGGGGCGTCGTCGTCAGAGGAACCAGCGTCGAGGCTAGAGGCAGAGTCACAGGGACAGCGGCGGCAGATCTGCCGGCATCCATCTCTGTGAGGGCTACGTACGTCATTGCTTCCCCTAGCAGTGCCCTCCAGTCTCCCTGTGCCACCCCCCACCCCAAGCTGCCTCACAGCAAGAGGCTGTGGCTCTGCATAATGCCGGACTGGTGTCACAGGAGATTTGGGGGAGAGCAGAGCAGCAAGGCTGTATACACGTGCTGACGACCGAAGTGGATACTCCCACCGGGATATACACATGGTAAGGGGATATATAGCGACAAGCGTGGCTGTCGCTGTTTATATGTGGAACCTGTAGATAATGAACGAAGACTCGTGTAACCGTCACATGGAAGTAGCAAGCCCAAGTGTTTCCCGCTAATTTGATGGAGCTCCCCGCTGGAGCAGCAGCCGTTTGGCGCCATAGGGGTCCAGTCGTTTAAACAGGGGGCAGGCATTGGAGTTGACTGTATGGGTAAAACTGCCCAACGCTTTCTTCCTTCCGTATTTCCCATAATCCCTTGTACACGTTCAGCAGTGCGGCACTGAAGAAACTTCAGTCCTGCAGGCTATTGTATTCAGTATTCAGTGAATACAGAATGCTGGCCAGCGGTCCTGATTTGTTCACTGAGAGCTTTTCTGTGACACACGGGGGACCCAAAACACTGGAGAGGGCCCTGGAGCCAGGATATTAAATAGTCAACCAAGACTGGCGTAAGTAGCATAATGAGGGTAGCATCGTGTGGACTCTCTTTAAGAATGGTATAACTACAGTGCAACCCATATATCGAATTGGATATACCGATATATGTATAACTGCGTTTGTTCAACATGATCTAATAAGGCAATGGTACTAAATAACAGCAGCGCCCATTCTTTTTCAAACAGATATACGTATGTACATATATACTCAAACAAAAAAGTTTTGCAGTGTCCATCTTTTTGTAATGTATTTCAACAACTATTATTAAATCAGTAATCACTAATCAATTGCTATGGTAAAGCAATTAATATTTAGAATACATACTGTTACCAGTTCTGTTACCAACAGTTCTGTTACCAGTTCTGTTACCAACATTTCAATTGCCCCATTATACCATTTACATTGCTATTAGACAAGTTAGTTTGAGTGTAGATATTATCTTGTGACTGGGAAATGTTTACAGCTTTAACTTTTATCAAAAGATATTGTAAATCCATCTTGCGGAGTTAGAGCTAGGATATTTACCATGTCATATTTTATGCATTGTGACTATTGGTCTCCAAGTGCACCATTATACTTGAATTTGGTGAAATCAATCAATCCCTCTTTATAAATCATTACCATATTTCTAAAAAAAAATAATCTTAATGCTCTACAACTGCTGCCCAATTGGTAGAAAATTATGAAATGATTTGCAGAAAGATGTGATAGGTTCAGTAGAATGACGGTATTGGCAGATACCAGTACCGGTAATTATGATGGGATTAGTAGAGGATTAGTAAAATGTTGGATTAGTAGAAATATGATAGGATTACCGGGTAGTTAAAAAATGATGATAGCATTACATGTAGTAGAATATTATAACAAGATTATTAGGAGCTTACACATGTTACATAACAATGAAACTTGGAGATTGCCATTCAAGGCACAAACTAATGGCCTTTATATAAAGTCAAGACATCAGCATACATCAGTAATGTAGGGAACCAATTTCTGTTATAAAAGATTAAATGAAATTTTATTACAAGGTTGCAAATCATGGGTATGTCTATTTTATGCAATCTGGAGCTTTGAGTATAGGCCTTTGCCTGCCTAATAATCAAGCCTGTGTATATATGGCTTCCACTGGCACCTCATCGATTGTTTACCTTGTTCCGCAGAGAAAAAAAAGGCCATAAATGTATATATACCATTGGAAGGAGAGGGAATTTATTGTAGCTCACAGCCACTGCCGAGTGTCTGGGCTTGATGAATATTTTATTGACAGTGGAGAATGTACAGTACTCAGAAGTCGCAACCTTCCAATGCCTCCATATTGGAGATGCATCGGAGATTAATTAGCAGGTCACTGCAGGTAATGTGGGATTCTCCATGCCTTGGATAATAACCACCGATGTTGGGTTCATCTCGGTGCTTATGTACTTACTTGAGTACATTTGCTATATGATTTAAAATGGCGTCAACCTTATTAGAGCAATATAGCTAACAAGTAAAAATCCATAAACAGAGAAATACTTTTGTAATTATTAAATAATCCGAAAGAATCTTTCGTGTGCAAGAATCATTCATATAGACAACTTCCATACAACTTCTCCTGTTAAAATACCAAACCGACAGCTGGTTTCCAGTGTAAGGATTTCTGTTTCTGTCTTAATCTTCATGTTCTGTCACTAAAAATGGAGTTCTGCAAAATCCGCAGGTGGCTACAGACTCTACACTAAAAAGGGAGCTGTTTCTTTTTCTGCAAAATCCGCAGGTGTCTAATGGATGGAATTGAATTTTTTTAGGTCTAAAGAAGAAGAAAAAGCCCCCCCATTATTACATCAGCACAAAGTGCATCCGTCATTAAAAGCATTTTTCAGCACCAGGCAGCTTGTTATAAACGCCTTCAGTACATTAAGTGTATAATTTGTCTTACACCAACACTTCTTCTCGCACCTGCTGCAAACTCCTGGAGTTTAATTTTGTCCTGTTGCTATGGTTTCCAGCTGTTTCTATAACGACCGTGATATATCCACCTGCCAGTTCCCCCTCTTGACTTGACTGAACGGCCCATGCTGACGTGACCGTAGAACATCCCTGGCACTGCTTGCTACATGTAGCTATGACGTAGCCGTGATATCCCTTGATCAATTGCCAACCCTTCCCCTCCGTTGCTATGGAGATATTGATAACCGGCGGGAAGGGGTGTGGATAAGTTTCCCCCATTTTGACACATTGCTGCCTGTATTGTTTGGTCTCCGGAAATCAGAGCCCCGGTGATGGCTAGTCTTTTTCAGTTCCGTGGGAGGCTTATGTTGAAACCTTACCAAAACTGTATGGAAGGTTAAATACACAGTGACCGGGATACAGTTATACACTGTGAATAAAATTCTAAGATGGACTTCGATACTGGTGCAGCAAATGAGCATGCAGCTTAAATCAGCCATCCAAATTTTCGGCCATGTTAAGCTTTCATTTGTAGCTTTCTTTTTTCTGGCTATGTAGGACAGTTATAGGTTTTTTCCTTTTTTTTTTTTTTTTTTTCATTTTATCTTGGTTGGCCATAATTCTGATAGTTTAAGCATTTAACAGAAACATATGGGTACGGCAGAGAATGTATGTTTGTATTTTTCTAAGACAAGGCAGTGAAACAGTGTTTTAAGTCTGATAAGTCACATCTCATTTATAGCCAGAAATACATGTGAATACTTAAATGATATGTAAAGATTATGAAAGTTTTACCTATGAGATATAGATATATGAGTTCACAATGCGCAGTTTCAATTGCAGCTTATAGGTTTGCTAATGTAGAGCAGTTTAAACCCCTTGGTGACAAAATATCTGGAAGATATACAAAAGATTAACGAAAACTCACGAAAATGGAAAACACTCTTGCTTGGTCAAAGCCTTCTGTCCAAATGTGACTGGCTAAAGGGTGCAGGATGATCATGGGAAGTTTGGCCACTAAATGAAAAATGAATATTCATATTGTGATTTTGTGCAGCAAAACGGTTCTAATTCCCAGTTGCCTATGTCATAGTGTGCATGAGGTTTCTCATGTAAATTTTCATTTTCAAGGCTTTTCATGAATACACACCCCACCAATTACAACAAATAAATGTGTACCTGCAACAGTCTTATGCCCTTACTGCCCAGCCAGGGGGCGAGTTCTCAAAAATACTAGCTCAAGTCTAAATTTTGACTTCAGTCAAATTCTTAGCCAATCACATTGCTCAGATTGGTAACCTAAGTCAAACGTAAGACTTAAGTTATGAAAGATGTTGCTCATGGTTCCAAGAATCCATATCGATAGTTAGGAATTTGCTTACTATGGGACAAACATTGCGACGTTTTGACCTGTCTTCTACAGGCCTTGGTCACGCAATGAAGTCGGCTGGGGTTTGAATAGTGACCCGGATAGTCAATAGTTGCAGTTAAGTTTCAATTTTTGTTCTCCAAGTAAGCTCACATCGGTAACTTAAGTCAAAACGTAAGACTTAAGTGTTTTTGAGAACACTGACCCAGGCAACATTAAGCGCTGGCTTGAAATAACAGGACTCCACTCTCCAAAGCTTTCAAGACATGATAGATGATTTGGGCGTCATTTGGTACTTATCTACAACAAACTTGTCCCAGAATTTTAGATGAGAAGCAGAAAATTGGTCAACTGTCCCTTGTGCATATTTTATATTGTCCTAATGGACCATTTTCCAGATAAATCTAAACTTTCTTAAGTCGGCAAAGGAACTTCAGCTCATAATGACACCTTGGCCGCCCATTGTTGCTTCCATGCTTATTATAAAGTTCAGTTTGGAACGTCAAAATTTTCTTGAAATAGCCGCTTGATGATATATCTGTCGTGATGTTTGCCACAGAGATGTAAGGTGTGCTGCTACCTTATATACTTTATAGGTTGATATTTTGTGTGTGGGTGTGGGGGGGGGGGGGGTTTTACCAGA
>JAAUYG010014473.1_pt1 | contig 10398 bp, 7 predicted proteins | sample 7278091 | NCBI WGS metagenome assembly JAAUYG01 (sample SAMN14350201, study PRJNA611818) | marine sediment metagenome | isolation source: surface marine sediment (0.6m) | place: French Polynesia: Moorea | collected 2018-08
AAATGAAATGGATTTTGAAGACTTGAGAGCGATACATATCATTGACATAAAGAGTGAATAGTAACGGCCCCAAGATGGAACCCTGGGGGACTCCACATGTTACACATTTCATTTCTGAATTAGTCCCATTGTATGTAACGAATTGTTTCCTGTCACTTAAATAGCTTTTAAACCATTCTAGGGCAATTCATACAATTAATATAATTAATTTAATTCATACAATTAAATGTAACATGTCCAATCTTCAAGTGAAATGTACAATTTTCTTTTCTAGGATTTCTCTAGGGGTTCAGTGATCTTCACAGATATCCTGGTCAGTGACAATGATGCTGGAGCCAATGGTGTGGTGACACTGAACTGCCATGTACCAGCTGGGGACAATGAGGTAATGATGGAAGACTGAGGCCGCATTCTATATTATACATTTTATGCTTTGACAATAATTGTAATATATTTTGTACACATGTTGTGAAACTTGAAAATAGCTCATGTATAGATGTTGTCTCTGGTTAAATAATAACATTAAATTTTATTGTTGTCGAACTGAATTTGTAGCTTTTCTTGAGCTTTCGGACATCTCTGATCTTCTTGTGGGATGTGGGATGCTGACATCAAACACATGTAGTTGTTTGATAGAAAAATAAGAGATGAACATTTTAAGTAGTTACCTTCAGAACTGTAGACTTACCATTATAAGAAATAAATTTTTGCATCATGTCTGCAAGAGCATCTTTCTCAGGGTTCCTGTTAATTTTGCCATTCTGAAGATGCGAGTAAAGCTTTGCTTGGTTGGTCTATAATGGAACTACATGTATAAGGGACACTGCATGGACAAGAGCAGTCACACGTTATAATTGTCATTCCCAAAAGAAAACTGAACTTGAAGATACTTAGTTTCTACTTTCATGACTTTATATAATCTAATCTTTTTGGAGATCTATTGTTTATTTATTCAATGTTTATTCTTTTATCTCTTACAAATCTAGAAATAAAAACTTTGTTCATTGATCCTGTACCTTGTGGATTTGACTATCAGTTATAAGCATGCATCTGGATTGCTTTCTGATGCCTCTAGATGTACTTGTGTTACCTACTGTCTCTATTTAAGATACCATATATTCTTCACTCCTTTGTATGTTCATCTACCACAATTTATGCCTTCTAGAGATACTCCTTTAGTGGCATGTGGGATTTCAAGTCATATTCAGTTGGTGTACCTTTAAGTTAATAAAAATATGCTTAATGCAGTTATTGAACTGTTTAACAAGCATATACATATATATTTTCTACGCTTTTCAGAACACACTTATAGCCAGCTGTGTACCTTAATTTATGTTGGTATCAGATGCATTTGTTGCTGAAAATCTTTATTACTTTGATATAGCACTCTTATAGGCTTGAATGTACCCTGTGCTTTTTCATTGAGAGGGCGTCATTTAATTTAGCCATGAAAAGTTTGCACCCATTACAAATTGCTTGGTGCACATTGAAAAGTGCACAAACAGATGGTTTCATGCATTTAAAAGGTCATACTAGTGCATGTTTTATTTTCTCCTTATGACAGCTAAGGACATGTTTTGGTATCGATTAATGTGTAGTATAAATAAACTTGCAGAAGTTTACGAGTTTAGGTTGAAGTATACGAGACAATATTTTCAGGACAACTCACAAGGAGAGGCTTATTATGTGCAGGTAAAGAGATGTATCTAGGTTGTAATAAGCTTTGGTTGGTACCAGGTATATGAAATTCACGTATTCATATACCTGTACATTGACTGGTAAGCAGGTCACATGCTTTCAGTGTTTTAGGCAGTCACATCAATATATCAATATCCTTAACGGTTTTGCAATACAATGTGTATATATACCGCCTCAACCCCCAGCTTTTAATTATAATACTGCTAATGCTTAATAATGCTAGGTGTGAAAATTGGTTGCAGACACCCCTCTCCCCCTCCATACTCCCTAATTATCCTGGTCCGTGGTTAATGTTTTGATTTAATAGGGTAAGATGAAATAGGTTATGATAAAATATATGTATTGATACCAGAGGCATCGGTCATTAGTAGAAGAACCATTCCAGAGTTGCTTCTACATGATTGTATCAGCAACTAAAAGTATCCATGAATGTATGTTGTTACTGGACTCCGGAGTCATCTTAGAGGAAGAAAAATCTTATCTCTTGGGGTCAAAAGTTGAAACATTGCAGTACACTGACTGATGATGTCACGGTCACCATAGGATACAGGGGAACCAGATACAGGAGGCCTTTATGCACATCCACTTCCACGGCTCTACCAGGCTCAACCTCAACCGAGGCTATGACATCCCCTCTACCATCCTTGGTCTCCTGTCACATGACCGGCCCAGTCATGTGATGACCGTGACATCATCAGTCAGTGAACAAGACCCCTAGGAGGCAGTTGAAATGTCTTCGGTGTTTCAACTTTTGACTCCGAGAGGTAAGATTTTTATTCTGCATGAAAGTAGTTCAAGTCAGATTCTTAGCCATTATACCGTAATTGAGTCAAATTACTGGATACTTTACTTGCAGCTAACTGCGACGTTGCGTCCATATCACACGGACTTCTACAGGCGACTGACTGTTATGGTCAGCTGACAATTCTTAGCCATTGATATCAATGCTCAGATTGGAGTCTTAACTAAAAACTTAAGTATTTTTGAGAACTATATCTGGGTTAATACTGTGAACTTGAAACTTGATTCCTTGCATTCAACAGTAAACTTTAGTGATACAGCTGTTTAACACAAAGAAAAATTTGACCAATTTTTTAAATCCGGTGTGTCAGGTTATTTATTGTAATAGAAATTGAAAGAAAACTTCTGTGGGGCTTTGAAGGGGAATTTGGGAGTTTTATAAACCTCTGGGTTATCTCTCCATTTCTCCATTTCATGTATAATTACAAAGACAAGACTGAGACCACTGCATATATTGTGATAGCTGGCCTGCTACTGATATTCAGTAGCATGCAGAGTACTTTTCATGAGGTATTCAGATTTCCTTTGGAATGACATAGAAATGTTGGCAGTTTTAATTTTGTTGCATTTTACTAGAAACATATTTGATCAAGAACTTAATCAAATGTATTTGTTGCCTAACTCTGACAGACTTGACAGCATGTTATAAATACTGTACTTAATATGCTTTCACTTACCCTCATATTCATGTGACTACTTCTCTGTATTGTACACAATAATGGTGATCACTGCTCATTTACAAACTTTAAATTACAATAAGTGAATCAATATACAGTGGAACTCTTCCTATGACCACCCCAGAATTAATTAAGAGCACCCCAGAATTAAGACCATCCAGTACTAAGACCACCCTAGAATTAAGAGCACCCCAGAATTAAGACCACCCAGTATTAAGACCACCCTAGAATTAAGACCACCTTAGAATTAAGACCACCCCAGATAAAACCACCTAGAATTGAGACCACCCAGAATTAAAACCCCTCAGAATTAAGATCACCCCAGAAATAAGACCACTCTAGAATTAAGAAAACCATAGAATTAAAAGCACCCTGAATTAAGACCACCCAAGAAGTAAGACCACCCCAGACTTAAGACCACCCCAGACTTAAGACCACCCAAGACTGAAGACCACCCAAGACTGCAGGCCACCCCAGAATTAAGGCCACTTATACAATGTAAACTTGCAGTGTTATTTTTGTTTCAGTGTTGATTTTAGACCATCCCAAAATTAAGACCATAATGGTTGGCTAATAGTTGACCATGGGTGTAGTCCAATGTTGGCCGGGTTCCTCTGTACTGTATGTGTTTCCTAGGTTCTACTGTACATGATATACTATTGGTTTACCCATACATATACTGGACTGGCTGATGTGAGCTGGTTGCTGGTTCAAAAAGACTCATGTTTGCATTGCTGCATATACTACTCACAATTTACTAAGGATCAGTTACACAATCCTTAGCAAATTGTGAGTAGCAGAGCCTGCTAGCACAAGTTGCTAAGGAGCATGCAACTGATCCTTAGCAAATTGTGAGTAGTATATATACTGGTAGAGCATAAGTCTATAGGTGCATCTATGCATAACTGGATGCACTTATGGATGGATATGCCAGCAATTAATTGGAATGTTATATAAAAAAAACAAGAAATACAATTTTAGATCATTTTCAAAAGTTGTTATGTTAAGTGTATACATGATGCATAAGCAGAGATTATGCGGAGTGACTCATGGAAACCTTATGGAATATCCTGTGTTGAGCATGTTTAGATTAGTGAATTATACATTTGTGAGATTTGTAGGGTACTTACATGTATGCCATGATAACAACTGACACCTTTCTCACCCAGCATCCATCCAGTGATTTTGATTTAATGCCTTATTTGCCCCTGATCATGCACACCTACTATGCACACATCAATGCTTTGCTTTATTTTTAACTGCCTCACTGCTTTATACCTGCACAATGTTTTTTTGCAGCCATTAGTTATCAGTTGCTTAATATTTCATATTGCTTTGTAGAATGATATGCAGTTATTCATACAAAGAAATACATGTACATTGGTAACCTTAGCAGTGTAGCCTCTCAGTACATGTACACCTCTATTCAATCTGGACATCTTCATATTATAGTTTTATTTATGTAGTAGAGTATTAAAGTCTTAGAAAGAGTATTCACATCTCGTATTATTTACTTCTATAGCTTTAGTTTCCGCCTCTACTCGGGGTTTTACATGCATATATTTTCTTTAAAATGCATGGGATTTATCAGAGCATTTTGTTTTCTAGTTCAGAGTTTCTGTTTGTCATATCACCTATCATATATATATTAGCATCTAAATTTTATAGCATTCCAAATGTCATGTAAATTTTAGATTCTCTGTTCTGTTTTTCCTACTAATACTTCTTGTCTCGTGGCAAGTAAACAATAATGATTATGCTGGAGAATATTGGTCAAACGCGCCTTGTTCTCACCATCTTGCAGGCATTGGAAGCTTGCCAGGCATTCCAAGTGACAACCCAGTATATTGGCAATGGACAGTACAGAGGGATTGTGTCATTGCTTGTCTCCCTGGAAGATGATTTCCTCAGGGACTATATGATCCACATTGAAGCCAGGGTAAGTCGTTCAACATATAGTTCCAAATTTTGCATAATAACAAAGATGAATGCTGTTTTGTATATCAGAAAGTAAGAATGGCCCATTTCGTAATACATATATATCACGTGATAATAAGATAATTTTGTAGTGGACCTAAATATTTTTGTAGATGATGCTGTTGTTTTGTTTCCTGGGTAGAACGGTCCAGGCTTTGATGTTTTCGTATAAAACATCTGTATTTATTGATAAGTCTTTGGTTTTATTTTGTGTAAACAGGTACATATATAATATAGTCTTACATATATATAATATATGTTGGGGGGGAGGATTGTAATATTCATTTCCCTTAAAGTTAGATATGTAGATACGTTAGACGGATACTTTATTCACTTAAAGCGAATAATGTATCAGACAAGAACTGCTAAGAATTAATTAAAACTTATCATAAAAACATTACATTGGATCCATTACAATAAGTATCATTGTAAGTTACGCTGGAATTCTTTGTTGTATTATTTCAGGATGCTGGGAATCCCGTCCAGTTCAGTTACACCACGCTGACCGTGTTCTTACTACAGGATGGGGTGCCAGCCAGCGAGAGGAGACCAATCTTCCTCAATACTCCATACTCATTGGAGTTTTTTGAGAATACTCTGTCTGAGGTAGACTTGGAAGAAAGATAAAAAGGATTTTAGGAAGTCCTTCTTCTAGGTGGTCTTCAGGACAAGTTTATTTTTTTCCCTATGTCATTTCCTACTGATTTTTGGCTGTTTTTTTTTTTTTTTAATTGATCAAAAAAAAAAAAAACACTTAAAAATACATTCCCAGAATGTTATATTGGGTATTTTTAGCCAACCTGGACATTGCCCCCTTGCATTGTACAGAAACCGACTGGCGAGTTGTCTGGTTAAGATAAATTGCCAGTGGTGCATGGAGCATAAGGAATTGATCATATAATGTTATAACAATATATTTAATACTGGTGCGAGTCATGAAAATTGGAATCAAGACAGTACTATCCGCTATTAATTTTAGACTATTAAGGTGGTATTGTGGCCTTAAAAATTTATTTCCTCTCTCATGGTGATATAATTGAACCACCTTCTGTAAAGGGAATGTTGAATTTTGTTTAGGGAATCCAGTAGAGTGTATATAATCTTAATTAATTTGTTTGCCAGGGTGTTGTGGCAATACAACTCCGAGCCAGAGACACCGACGTTGCCAACCTTCATCCCCTGCAAATTAGGATACGATCAGGTAAAGTAGACAGGAGTATACACATGTACAATTATGTAACAATTACCAGTGCAAAAAATGTAACAATTGAAAAAAATAAATAAATAAGTAAATAAGAGGCTACTTTCTCATCCAACACATTATGTATGACTTAATAGTATCCTTGTATATACATATTGAAGTACTACTACAGCAGTACATGAGTAAGTACATGCTGAGCAAACCACGACTTCTTTCAAGCATACGTATAAGATGTACAAAGCACAATTAATTCTTCCTGCAATTTATAGAAGCCCCCCCCCCCTCTGTTTTAAGATCGCCCATCATCAATGCCAGTTTCTATTTCCAATATGATATTCTTCAATTTAAGTCCACCTTCACTTTAAAATCATGCTTTTGTGACTGAATGGGTGTTCTTTAAATGCAGGAAGCATATTGTACATGCAGCAGTGCTAGTGGGGTTCAATCAGATGGCTTAAGATATGATATATTTGTGGGAGTTCATGCGGAAAGTTTAAGGTCCAGAAACAAATAAACTCTTCACTAAAACTCTTTAACATGTATCAATTTTGTCTTGCAGACCCCGGAGGTTATTTCCAGGTGGGTCCCAGCACCCTGCAAGGTGATGGGCTGTACGTGGCCCCACTCTACGTCATACGGCAGATGGACCGAGAAGTCCTGGGAGGGAGTTACACTTTCACTGTGGTGGTATGTAAAAATTATCAAGTTTGATTTGATCAACAGAAAATTGCATTGGCTAACAGGGAGGCCATGCTAGAATAACATTGCACGTAATTTAGACCCAAAAATGGCTCTGCCCCCACGAAGAACAAACAAATGAAATCAGGCAATCTTATGAAGTAAGATTTAATGACAATTGTGTAATGCTTCAGTATATTTGTCAATAAACAACAAATGACACCAGTAATGCATATATGGGGTACCTTTTATTGTTCGAGGTCATTTTGGGATCACTCAGTGCATTTTTCTCCAAATACATGTATATGTACTAGTCTGAAAAAAAAAATAATAGATTGTAGAGTAAAATAGATTGAAAGTTGGGACATGGGAACACCAGTAATGCAGATATGGGGTGCCTTCTACATTATAGTATTCAAAATCATTTGGGTCATTTGGTACACATGTCTCAAAATAGCCTGTACCTAAACAACTGGCTGGTCACAGAGCAAAATAGGATTGAAATTTGGAATTCAGGGACATTTAGTAGCACATATAGGGGTACTTTTGACCTTGTATTGCTGTAGAGTGTCATAAAATGCAGGGTACGGACTGACACTGTGTATGTGTCTCCCACGTTCTTGTCTTGCAGGCAGTCCAGATACTGCAAGACGGACGGGATGGTAACAGTGTGGAAACAACTGTCACAGTGACCATAGCGGATCAGAACGATAATCCTCCGGAGTTCGACCGCGGCCTGTACAGAGTGACCATACAGGAAGGGCTAGCCAGGGACTCCCCCATACCAGGCCTCAACATCATCGTAACAGACCAGGACAGGGTAAATATTATTGTGCAATGTGCTGGCTGTTGCGTATCTTAGGGAAGGAAATAAATATGTCAGTGAAACTTGTCTTGAGAGACCTGCACCACCATGAGAGATCACCTGTCTTGAAAAGACCCTAGTATATTCCTAGCAGAAGGGCCTACATGCCAATGTCAGTCCCGCCAGGATTCCGCGATCATGGAATTTAATGCAGAGTTTCGACGAGCATGGCAGCGCAGAATTGTCCGGTTTGGCATGGAAAATCACGAAAAAGCCAACTTTCCATTGAATTGGGGAAATTTTAGTACAGAATTTCCATTGAGTACAGAATTCTGGGTGGTCTGTTTAGAGCGCCATTGCATTTTCTGAGCACAGAATTTTGCTTCTTAGCATGGAATTTTCATTTTCTGACTGTAAAATTCTGGGTAGTCTATTTATAGCAGCTTCTGAGTGTGGAAATTATATTTTCTGAGTGCGGAATTTCCATCTTCTGAGCGCAGAATTCTGGAGGGTCTGCCATGTATTTGGACTTCTCACCAAGGACTACCGAACTTGCAAGACCAAAATTCCCGGGCCAAAATTGCACAACAACCATATGTCTAGTTCCTTTAGGCATAGAAACATGGCAAAAAGTGAATATTTATGATGCAGCAATACTAGTGATATGCATGACTAAGAGTTATGAATAATAACTTTTATCTATTTAATAAAAATGTAATTCATATGTACCATTATCTGTAATAAAGAGTATTACAAAAAATTCTACATTTCTGTATAGATGGAAACTCACATTGATACCAGCGAACATCGGGCGAAATTTTGAGCTTTCGACCCGACTCCACTGCATTTCTGCTAAATATAACCAATTTGTATCTGACTGTTGTACTATTTGTATTTCTTTTTTTTTTTTAAACTTGATTTATTTTTTGAGGTTCTCAACAAGCAAGTAATTGCATACATTGTATTAACGATCACCTCATGGCACATTTAGGGTACAAATCTTGCCCAAGGACTGTAGGCACAGAAGACCTAGTGTATGGCGGGACTTGAACCCACGATCTCGTGGTTGAGAGTCCAGTACCTTAACCATTCGGCCATCCGAATTTGTATTTCTTCACAGTGATATTATTTACATAGGTTTCTACCTTACCAGATTGTAACTGACTGTTGTACTGTTTGGTATTGATCAGGGTGATCGTAACAGCTATTTTGAACTGAGCCTTGATGGAGCAACAGGCAGTGTGCTACAGTTTGTACCAGACAGTGGTACTGGCACAGTATCCGCAGCCTTGGTCGTCACTGAGCCGTCATTTCTGGATTATGAAATTCCCGAGTACAGACAACAGGATTTCATTGTGAGTGATAGGTAGTGACATATACATGGATATGCACACATGAACAGTAATACATGTACTTCCAAGTAAGTTTATGGTACATCAGTGATAACAAGATTCTCATGGTAGAACCAAAACCAGCTGACCAAATCTGTATTAAATATCCCAGTTTTTGATCATAAGGGAAACCTACATGTACCAGTACATTACTACATTGTATTTGACATTATAGTCTATCAGAACTTTGGCTGCATTTATTTAGTATGTTATTGCCACAAATTTTGTGGGGATTAAAAACAAGAGCATTATTGAAACATGTGTCTGAGTGTTGATATTTTCATAAGGCCTATTTATACAGACAAATTACTGGTGAAATAATTAACTATTAGGTTGTGAAAATGTGAAATGCTTCAGTAATATGCATGCATAGATGTTGTTGCTGCTCATATTATGCTAAATAGCATGACGTTTTCCTGGCTCTTCCAGTTTAAAGCTTTTGATTATTTCTGGGCTTCTTCTGGGGTGGTGAATAATTATGGCATGCTGGATGTTGCATGTGATAAAAGCCTAATGTCACCATCCCTGAAGTAGGCCAGATGGAGAATTAGGCAGAAAATTGGGAAGAGCTCCATATCATATATCTCCACAATGGTAAAACTTCATATGTTCTTAAATATGCTGCTATTTTATAGCTAACTGCAAGAGAAACCCGCACGGTAGAAGGCAATGTGGCCAGAGCTCGCCTGATTCTATTACTGGAGGATATCAATGATAACTCTCCTAGCTTCAAACAGCAGGAATACGTAGTATACGTAACGGAGGGCAGGCCGCCAGGGACCAGCATTGCCAATATTACGGTAAGAAGCTTAAGTCCACTTTTATTCGTGTTGCTTATTGACCAAGAAATGATGCATTACCTGCACATAATGCAACACTACACTGGATGACCAACACTTTCATTTTTGGGGCATCCCATCCCCAGATGGGATCCCCTTAAGGGGTTACAGACTTTTTTTTTTTTTTTTTTCGGTTTCCTTCCGCCACCCAAAATGGCATTCTTGGAGGCCAAACACATGGAAGGAAACCATTGATTGATCTGATATTTTAGGAAAACCTTCTTATAGGTAGTCTTCAAAACAAGGGTAAATTTGTTTCCAGTGCGATCATTTGCACCCAAGTTATGGCCATTTTTTGAGTAAAAATATAGCTCTAAAATCCATTCCCGGA
>JAAUYG010105949.1_pt1 | contig 10398 bp, 8 predicted proteins | sample 7278091 | NCBI WGS metagenome assembly JAAUYG01 (sample SAMN14350201, study PRJNA611818) | marine sediment metagenome | isolation source: surface marine sediment (0.6m) | place: French Polynesia: Moorea | collected 2018-08
GTGACATACTACACACTAAGTTTATTGAGTGTAACCAGACGTGTTTCTGTCAAGTAAAACTTGACAAGTGGTAACACACAATTTAGTTTCCCAGTAACTGAGCGAGTAAGGGGTGTTAGGAGTTAGAAGTGTAGTCACACTAACCGTCAAAGTACCTCATGGGTTAGTTGGAAGTGACAGTTGTATTGGGATGCAACTGTTACCTTCGAGTCAGTCCTTAGGGTAATTGTCCCCTTGTGGGTAGAGTTAAGGTTTCCCTCCGTTTTTGGCCAGAATTTTGATCTCGCTCAGCAGTTATTGTGTTCCTAGTTTCATTTTACCTTGTAACTCCAAGTCTCAGTTGTCTTAGCATAGTTGGCTGACGCTGTGTTGTGTCTAATGATAAAGCAGTCAGCATACATCAGTCTAGGGTCAGCGCGATAGTGTACAATAAACAATAATGGTCACCGCACTGAAAAAAAAAGTACTTGTGTTTTAGATCTTGTGTTTTGCCTGCATGCAGCATATTCGGTGGTTAAACCAGTACCCCGCTGTCAAGTGCAACCTCCCTTAACCTTAAACATATTCCCTGTGTGGCACTTCAAGGTTGGCTTAATGTGATAGCTGTGAAACTCGGTGGTTCGCGCGGGTGGGTAAAAGTGTACGTCTGTTTATATCATTGGGTTGCGCAAGCCTAGTAGTAGTGACAGAAACAGTATCAATATCATAACGCAAGTGGCACGCAGTGGTAGTGTGTCTTCACATACTCAATGATCCACGCTCCCTAACCCTGCTCAGTCATTATTAATGTCTAAAGGTGTTATTGGGTTTAGACAGTATCGCCTAGGGCGAGTATAGGTAACTTCTATGCCGTGCTAGTAATGTCACCGCGTGGCCAAAGGTGTCAGCGTTTCAATGCGCTGCACTAGTAAAAGTCATCGTGGCACTGGTTTTTCACATTCCGGCACTACCTCAATTAATACCAGTGTGCCGAATATTACCTGCAGATTTAACTTATTATGAAGCACACTCCTAAACAGTGTCGCTCAGGTCTATCTTGTTTTGTTATAATCACTAAGTGCCATTAACAACCCTGAGTGTGTCTGTGTTTGTGTCTCGTAGTAAATGTTGGTTGTGTGTTGACTATATGTTTCAAGGTAAAGTCAGTTGGTACTTCATGTTTTACCAAGTTTCTCCTTACCCGCACTGGAGAAAAAGTCGGCTGATGAGGCCATCGGTGTTAAGAAGGGGGGAATTTATGTGGTATCTCAGCCTCCCTTCTACCAGTTTAACTAGGGATTACTCTTGGTTTTTAGTGTCTGTATCATACAGTAAATGACTTGCCCTGGGAGGCAGTCTTTAGATGAAGTTACTCGGCCCAGTAGTTGCCGAGTTGTGAATGTTTAATGTTAGGATAGCTTGCTGCGGGCACAGTAATAAGTGTCCCGCACTGGTTGCTATGGCACGTTGCTACTGCAACGCGCAATAATTATGACGCCTTTTGGCGGTAACACTCTTCAGAGAGCTTTGAACTGGAACATCAAATGGACAACACTTATTAAGCCATTCGAAACCATAAGTCGTGCTAAGGTACCGTATTTAAGGTCTACATTGGTGTAAAACTGTCACCAATGGATAGTTCTCACTATGCTGCATACGCACATGTATTTTCTTGTATGTATTTTCACATATCGTCCTCCCACGGACTTTCTGGCCTGTACTCTGCCAGTTATCACATGTAAGGTCGCCAGCTAACCACTGACGACCCTCTAAAGCCTTAAGCCTTCGCCTTCTCGGCAGTCTCTCAAACTGTAAGGCTTTAAGCCATATCTAGTGTAACTTTGGGGCCGTAAGCCAACTGGCTGTCGGTAATTTCAGGGCCATAAGCCATCGTACTTAACCTTGTGTGTAACTGTAAATGTCTGTCGTCATTTCTACGCCTAGCGTGTACATGGTGGTGTCTCTGTCTTACGGGGCAGAGATTATGTGTGCTTAATAAAGCTGTCTCTCTGTGAGATCGGTCTCTTGTATCTTCTTGTCATATCTTCTCCCAGATATTCAGTAGTGGTCTGGAGGAGTCTCTAGCTCGAAGTCGCCACCAGATGCGTGGTCTCTGATGCCCCCTAGGGTATTTGCCTATCTCTCTCGTGAAGGTCCAAAACAGATATAAGACTCTCGTCTGGGCACCGTAAGACCGAGAGCGTGCAGCCAGCTTGATCTCCCGACTCAGTTCTAACCTATTCCGTCCCTCCAGGGGGACAGACACGGTGCAGGGTTTCCGCTAAATAAATCTGGTCGCCGCGCGCTCAGTGCTCAGACCGTAAAACGTCCCGTTGGTGTGGTGCCTTTCAAGGAAATTCCCCTAGTTACTTCCCTTACTGTTATGGAGCCAAAGAGGTGAAAACACGCACATCCACCACAGGTCATTTTTGGGAGCTCGTCTGGGATCCACTGTATTAGTGTCCTACGGGTTACCAATCTCGCTTCACAGCATCGCACTGTCATAAGGGAGAAATTCTTGTTGACGCTATGGTGCAAACCAGAGGCCAACAAACTGGAGACCAGTCTCCATCAGGCCGTGGCGCTCTGCGGGGCGTCACTGCTGAAGGTGACGGGGCTGCCACAACTGTATCTTCAGGGAATACTCTGAAGTGTGCAGTCTCAGCACCTGGTGCTGTGAACAGCGCTGCCGTCTCTATGGGCGGGAACGCTGGACGGGAAGGTCCAGTCTCCCCAGCAGGAACTGGATTGCCCATCTCAGTTAGTGTGAGTGTCCCAAGGGGCGTGAGCGCGCATCCACCAGGTATTGTTTTCCAAGCTGGAGATGGTGATCCCAAGCTGGAGAATATGATCATACATTTGTATTTTTTGCATAAAAGGTGGAGTAAAAGCCCCTTTATATATACTGCTATCACAAGCGTATGCAGGTTGAAGGTTTCACCCTCCCTCTCCCTCCCCCGGATTGAGTATTTAATGACCTTTGTCTTAGATCAGCGTTAACTTCTATCCATTTATAAACCAAAACGTGATCTCCTTCTGTACAGCCTTACTGATGGCCAATGGGTACTTTTGCTGTTGGCTGGAAAAAATATTTAAATATTAAAAAACTGATATATTTTATCTTCCAGAGGCAACGAGCTTTGTCACACCTACTTATGGAAATAGCACGCTGATTAATTTGATTGTAACTTTCTGGCACTATGGAAAAAGGAAAGAAAGGTTCTCTTCAATCCTGATAGTTGTTAGTTATTTGTTTAATCGTGTTGTATTGCATGGCAGGGCACCACCGTGACTCGGCCCAGGAATTTCAATGTTTTTACCTTTACAGCTTTTGTCTTTGAGTTCTCTAACGGTTATTGATTTGATTTTTCGCTACCATCTTTGTATAATTTATGGTTTGTAATGCACCAAACAAGGCTTTAGCATGCGTCATCAAAATCAGTTGGAAGGTTGCATATTCTGTGAAATCTGGTTACCTGTAATTTGATAAAATCAGTAAATGTATATGTTTAGGGTGAAATGATTTTTATCTAGTAGTTGATGCATGTCAGTTTCTTTGAAATAGGCTTTACTTAGCAGCCTGGAATGGGTCTGATGGATTTTTGAAAAGGGTTGTATCTAAAAAGTTGATTTGTTTATCACTGTAGGTTGCTTCAAGTTTGATGGATGGGTGGTGAGAGTTCATGCTTTCTAAGAAAGCATTAAATTTCTCAATCCCATGTGTCCATATCATAAAAATGTCATCTAAAAATCTGAAATACACTTAAGGCTGATAATTATTTTGTTCAGAATCTGTTCCTCCCGAAGGGCCATGAAGATATTACAATAAGAAGGGGCAAATTTCTTTCCCATGGCAGTGTCAGAGGTTAGAAGTTAAGTTTCATTGTTAAATTGACACTCATTCTTTTAGCGACTTTTCCAGAAACTACATTACGGGTTTATAGTAGGAATGATTTCCATATCGGAGAATTTCTGCTTGATGGCTTCCATACAATCATTATTATCAATTGAGGTGAACATGCTGGAGGCATCACAAGTAATTAATAAGGAGCTTCTGCGATTTTTAAAATTTTTAATTTTATTTAGAAAATCAGGTGTATCTTTGATAAATGAAGGATGGAGATTAGATTTTAGTTGCAGGAACCTGTCTATAAATTCAGCATTTTTTTCCGATTCACTGCTGGTATTTTATACGGGATGGTCCAACTGTCAGCTAATTTATGAATTTTAGGCAGGATATAGAATTTCCTTGGCCTTGGGTCGTCGGGTGGGCAGAGATAATCGTATTGTTTGTGATTTATGATACTAATTTTCAGACAATCCAATAAAATATTTAATATTTTTGATTTTAGTGGCAGTTTCGGGGTAGATTGGTTGGTCTAATTTGGAGTAATTTGCTGGATTGTTTAATTGTCTGCCAGCCTCATGCAAATATTGGTCTTTGTCCATTATGACGGCAGCTGAGCCTTTATGGGCTTTCTTTATTATCAAATGCTTATTATTTTTCAATTTTCTTAAAGCCAGAAATTCTGTTTTGGAGAGAGTAGCTTTTTTAGTTTTCACCTGAAGATTCAGAAAACCAACTCCCTATGGCTTGTGGTTGGGCATTATGGTGCTCATGCTTCAGCATATATACGCTGTCCTGACTTTAGGCTGGAGACAAGAGGTGAAAAAAAATATTAACGTTAATGTTGGCCAGTTAGGCCAGGTTTCTTTGTAGCTTCAATAAGTTGTTATTTCAGGAAGCGAGTATATATCCAGTCTTAGCTGTAATAGCTAAGCTGGTTGGCAGTTAATTAAGGTGTTCATTCTAGGTAATAGTAGCTTCACTCAGGTATTGACCAAGAGTCACAGGAATTGCTGTTTGGCATCTAGACACACGGAGCGGTGCGAGTGGGATAACATATCAAAAGAGTATCACCAGGCCAGATGGGGTTGTGGCCTATGTCACAGTGATTACCACGGCATGGCGTGGGTAGAGAGTGAGAACGCAGCAACTGTACACCATCGTCTTTACCCCTGAATGTCACCATATGTCTACTCTATCAAGCACGAGATTGATGATGGCTGATATGGAGGAGAGGACTGCACCGACCCTGAAGAGGTTGTGCCTGGGTCCAGAAGGGTTGCCACAGCCAACACGGATGGATCTATTGTGAGGTATTGGTATCACCCGCTACCACCCATAAAGTCTGACTGCACCCACACAATGGGCGGGAGCTGCTCAGACGGGTTGTTTACCTGCATGCGCCACAATAAGTCCAGGGTGGACGTGCCGCCAAAACCATGGAGGAATGCAGATGCCATCAAGTGTAGCAGGATACTCGCGGCTAACGAGAACTGGAGTGGGAAATGCAGGAAACTACTGTTATCATACTCCCACTGCTGGCCCGGGGCAATTTGGCTACCAGGTTAGGAGCGTCACCCTGGCCTTGCCCTACCCAATAGTGGGGGCCAATGGCCTGGGAGTATCCCTACCATCGTGGGCAGGCCCAGGAACATCTTTTAGAGTGCCTGACCATGGCTAGTTTATATGGGATGCGGGTGGTGAGGCCGGGTACCTATCGGCCTCTCACCGGCCACAGTCATTGTGGAGCAGGTTGCCTGCGACACAGGGGAAGCGTATCTGAACCACACCAGTGACAGCAATGTGGACAACGATGCATGGCCAGTGGGGTTTGTGGATGAGGCCGACCAAGGTCGAGCCGTGTTCACGTGTTCCCAGCCGTGGAGGGAATGCCGTTCTAATTTTCTACGCTGGAGCAAATGGGTAGCGCATTGGAACACCTTCCACATGGCCGTAGCCCCCAGGTACGCTGGTATTGTGTGTGGATGCAAGGCCAAACCAGGCCCGGCCCCTGTCACACTAGACCCGCTGTTCTGCCACTTCATGGAGAAACACTCTGATGTATATGACGACGGGAAGTGGCATGGTTTGGAGGAACTGGTGACTATTAGGACCCAGTTGGACACTAACCCACAGTACTGGCCCCCGAGTGACCACATGGGAGCGCTGCAGTGCCCAGTCAGTGTCATGTCTCCCACCGCTGCCCAGCTGGCATTCCCCTCAGTGGAGCCAAGGTGGGCAGCAAGGTGGGCAGCATTCAACTTTCCACTAAATGATGGTAGCGTGGTGCTGCAAGGCCAAATAGGTCAAAAGGTGGGAGAGTGAAGCCAGCGAGCAGGACTCTTCCGTGTCTGATGGTATTGCCGGCACTCCTCAGAAACCAGATAATAAGGTACTGCTTCAGCAGTCGAGTGGGAAGATTTCCGCGGAGCTGACGACAATGCCGAGGGTTCTACCAGGGGAACTAATGTGCTGCACATTTTAGGCCGAGGGCATAAGGCTAAGAAGGGTGGCTGGTGAGGATCCACCTCCGCAGTTGACCCTCTACGGGGTCCAGCACTGGCAAGGGGAGCAAGTGGAAAAGACAAGAGGCTGGTCTGTATGACAAGCCTACCTGGAAGTATGCGTATACAATCCCCAAGAAGTTAGTGCGGGACACCAGTGCTGGTTCTGAAGGGTGTACGCCATGTAAACCTAAGGTGAAAAAGCCCAAGAAGAATTGCACAAGAAGGGAACACCCGGGGCCAAAGGCAAAGGGCCAACCCAACCCCCAAGATGGGACAGATCAGGCCCGGGAGGGCAAAAACAAAGCCAATCTCGACGCCATGGTATGCCCAGCTTCCGACCCTCTGGGATGACAACTTCCCAGAGGACAGGACCACAGACACACATGCTGAGTGCAGCGAGTGCGCAGTGGACCTGGTGCACTAGGGCCCATCCCTTGATCTGTTTCAAAGAGGAGCAACAAGCTCTTCAATGAAATGGACAGGAAATCAGGGTCTGGCATGCAGAACAAGTGAACCGTGAGCACAAAGTCCTGCAGGAAACCAGGAGCACTAAAGATCTCATTTCACCAGAGATCCATACGCTCGCTCATCTCCCCCATTGGGCAGCACCCAATGGATGGGACTACTGGGGCAGGCCATACATGTATATGGATGCGCCCAGTGGCTATGCTGATGTGGGAGTGAGTATCACATTCACCCAACCGTCCTCATGGGTGACGGTGGCAGTGTTAGTACTCTGTTCTCACGAGTCTCAATGCATACCCGATAATGATCCACAATAACATTCTTTAACAGTTTTAAATCTGATTCTTTTTCATATCAATAACCACAAAATTTTAAGTAAATATTTTCACAGAGCTAATATTGATTTCTTTTGTCAGTTCTAGTTCTTTCAATAGCTCGCACAATCGGGTGCGAGTCATAACTTTGTAGGTTGTGAAATATGATCAAAACATTACCTATGTGTCTACAATTTAAGTTATTTTGTTATTTACCAGTTATATAGTAATGATCCCTAACCTTATCATTTGGTTCTGTTTGCAGTTTTTTTACAGATTTAAAAGGTATATATTTATCTTGTAGTTAATATAAGAATATATTTGATGCATCCTTATTCCTGTAAGCTACAGTGACTTTTGTGTAGGTATGGTTAACTGATACCACTTTATAGCCAAATAATCAATGCATTTGACCTCAATATGGTTGTTGATCTTTATATTCAATATTCATTGGTTTTGTTCTTAATGATATGGGGTAGCTTGATGTAGGATGATGCTTTAAGGGCGTTGTATTTATGAATATTAAGATATAAACCTAAAGTCTGATTAGCACCTTTGCTTACTTCCTTTGGATAGTTACCCAGTCTGTCTTTGAGTGAGTGTCCCATGTTGTTAAAGAACTTTGGAATATCATTAGGATGTACAACTAACTGTCTCCATCTTAGTGTCTCTTCTCACACCATCACATCATCTTTCTTCTGCAGAGACACACGTGTACTTTTTCACACACTCATAATTTATAAGCTCATGCTCCAACGTTTCATTCAATTCAGATTAGGATTATTTAAAAGATTACCACCAAATTTCCAAATATTACCACCAAACAATAGCACATTCAAAGTACTTAGGAAAACCAATGAATGAAGTTTATTCTGCGTCCATTATATTAATTGTCATGTTTATCACGCTAATATGTTTACGACATATTTATGTTTACGATATTTTGCTTTGTGACTTTTATAGAATTGAAGCATTTATCATATTAAACATAAAAGCATCTTAACCAATAACACCAAATGTGATACATATGGGAATAGTTGCTATGAAGCATATAATGCTTATACTGGTAATCATTATCACAGTTGAAATGCCATAGCAAACATTCTGAAAGATCGGTACGGTCATTATATGCTTAATCAGATTGATTCAAGAGGCTCCCAGGTGGTTTTGAAGTTGACTGTGAATATCTGTTGTCCAAAATCATCGATTTTTCTTAAGATTATTATAAACATTTAATTAGATTACATACTATTAATTATATTAAATATTAAAATACATTATAATATAGATATAAAATAAATCATGAACTGCAAACATTCCTTAATACTCACTGATGATGGACATTTCTTATTGCAAATTGCAAACAGGTGCAAATTGCAAAAAAGTTAACCAAAAGAAAATGTTAAAGAGAACCAAGATCATAATACAATATAGATTTATCTTGCAGTTGTCATTTTCTAGAAATAAAAACACATAAAAGCTGTATATAACAACTGTATTAGTAGCTATATTTTGTTGTAAAATGACATAATTTACCACTTAATATCATCATACATGTGTTTTTTACATATACATACATATGTATTTTTTGCATAAAAGGTGGACTAAAAGTCCCTTTATATATACTGCTATCACAAGAGTATGCAGGTTGAAGGTTTCACCCCTCCCCCTCGCAGATGGAGTGTTTAATGACCTTTGCCTAAGATCACCCTTAACGTCTATCCATTTATAAACCGAAGTGTGATCTCCTTCTGTACAGCCTTACTGATAGCCAATGTGTAACTTTACTTTTTGTCTGGAAAAATTATTTAAATACTAAAATACTGATATATTTCATCTTCCAGAGGCGAGGCGTTTTATCACACCTCCTTATTAATTTAATTGTAACTTTCTGGCATTATGGATAAGGAAAAAGAAAAATCTTCAATCCTGATAGTTGTTGGTTCTTTTGTTTAATCGTGTAATATAGTGCGTTACCACCTATGTCTGGGGGCCTATTTTTCCAAGATGAGTCTAGAACATTATATGTCTTTTCAGTATAACTTGTGATCCCAACGGTCAGGACACTGGTCTCCTGGCAACAAACTAAAATATTAGGAAGAAGCGGAGCCTTTTTTATGTATTATATCGAATAGGTAAGCCTTGTTTTAACAATTTGGATTGCTTGTGTTGCCAATTTTAAACGTTATTAGAGCCTGATACATTGGATATCGTATAAGCAGAATACCCCGACAAAATGCATTAGAATAATTTATATAATTTCTTTATTTATCAAGTGAATCACATTTTATGACCTTGAACAATCAATGTTTAATGTTGCAGTGTTCACATGGTTTCGTTTGCATGGATTTTAAGTCATTTTCAGTAACTATTACTGCAGGTGAACAACAACACTCTCTGTGATGCTTTTGTTTCCATTAGATTTATTTCAGTTTGTAAGTTGAGCCGAACTGCCCAAGTTGAATAAATTAAAGTTTGCAAAACCACATGTGTTTTTCACGAAGCACGCAAAATAGCTAATATGCAAAATACTCGTTTCAGACCATTTGGACAAACCAAAAGCTATAATTCTCAGTATAGGTCTAAACGATAATCCAAGCAGTGTAAATACAACCATTCCAAATTTCAAAAGGCTAATCAGTCAGACTAAACGTAAGTTCCCAAATGCAAAATTGATTTTTCCTCAGATCAATTACAGCTCACAACTAAGCCCACAGTTCCAGGCGAATTTGAATGAACTAAACGCAACCATCTCTAATAATCCAGGCAACATTTCGGCACCAAAACTAAATGATAAAAACTTTCGCACACTGATAGACAACTACCACTGGACCTCGGATACAGCCAATTCCCTATTGAAACTTTGGCTTCACCATTTAAACTAAATTTTGCCGAGGGCAGAAACAGCCACGGCCAACAAATTGAAAAAGTATAATCAATCTTAGCAGTTACCACCTCTCCACAGCTGAAAAATCCTTGCTGATCCGAGGACTTACCTTTGTTCCGGACCCTAGAAAAATTGACAAAACCCCAATCCTTAGAGCCGCAACCAATTTTGGTAGGAGACTAAAATTAACATATTTTTTTCCGAAATAAGCAAAACTCGAACCATGACAAATTACCATTTACCAAAAAATCAACCTGGACCCCCTCTGACAAAATTACCCACCCAAGCATCCTAAATTGTTTAAATAATATCATGGCAGAAATTAATCATCTTCAGGTGAAAACTGAAAAAGCTAATCTCTCCAGAACAGAATTTTTTGGCTTTAAGAAAATTAAAAAA
>JAAUYG010023780.1_pt1 | contig 10395 bp, 12 predicted proteins | sample 7278091 | NCBI WGS metagenome assembly JAAUYG01 (sample SAMN14350201, study PRJNA611818) | marine sediment metagenome | isolation source: surface marine sediment (0.6m) | place: French Polynesia: Moorea | collected 2018-08
CAAGGGGGCGGGCGTTTATGCCATGTCAACAGTGCAAACATACGACGAATGTGCCTTGGTATTCGTCGTCATCTCCGTCTACCAGATCTGCCTGCTTTAGTCTGGCGACTCCACAGCAAAGATACTTCCATCTGTAAACCAATAGGCCCCAAGTGGATGACTCCTGCTGATCCTTGTATGGAGTCTGTCTGTAACATTCCAAGGAGAATGTTGATTTCATTTCGGTTTCATCCCTCAGAGCATTTTGTCTGTTGGGGGGCAACACTGCTAATTTGCAGAGGCGAGACATTCTGTCATTTTTCTGCAGGCCACTAATTTTCCTCATTGACATTTTTGCTCACAGGACAACCTGGACCACTGGACTCTGTAATTCGAGGGGTAATTGAAACGATAGCTTGGAACCTCGTCGGGCAGTTTTGACGGAATCATCAATATCCCACAACGCAAAGGGGAAACTGACAATCAATGCTCAAGAAGGATGCAAAACACATGTAGGCCTACATTGCGGATATATACTACTCGTCATTAGTAGATCTAAACAGTTGTCTGACAGGCCTATGCTTTCCCCCTGAAAGACACTGAAATGACATTGAATTTGACCAAAATGATTTCCCAAAGTACAGCGATGAAATGCCTTTTTTCACAAGCATTACAAATGCCAGGAACTCGGAGTGATATAGGTTTGTGCACATCGATTGGTTTTCACTATGAAACAGCCATCACCGACCAGTCAGATTGTTATCTGGTCGGGAAGAGACATGTGATCTTCCTCCGCCGTACATCAAAGTCCCGCGGAAGACGTAGGTGGAAGAAAGTCGTAAGACATTTCCTCCCATCTCCTCTGATTGACGACCTGCGTATTCATCACTCGATCCATTTGACAGTCGAGCCAAGTTTGTCTGGCAAGTATTTGCTTAGTTAATCTTACTGTCTTCATTCAGTTTTTCCCCCAAGGGAGTTGTACAGCCATGGTTTCAGCAAACTTCAGTGATTTCGTGGCCATTAAAGAGGGTTCTGAATCTTTTGTATTTTTAGGCCGCGCTGCTCTCGGCAAGCAGAGCTGCCCATATTTTTTGAGCCACGATCATTGTTGTGGATGACTCACCCGCCACATCTACCACACCACGCAGCATGGCAGTACGGCCTCCACGCTGATGAGCGGCCTTGTTTAGTGTCCGTGCGTGCATGTCTGTCCATCGTTTAGTCCAGTGCGACCGTAGTCACCCCCCCCCCAACGCCGCAGTCTGCACGTGAGTTTAGTGCTGCAATGACTCCTTGTTATACATGGCAAGGCCAACTCGGGAGATGGACACTGACATTTGAAAAGTGTGCTGCGTTGGATTAGGCTCTTTTGCCGAGTAAATGAAAACTGATGAAGGACCACGGTGGGCTGATTGCCCGGCAAGAGTCCAGTGTTTGTTGTGATCAGACAGACTCTGGGTCTGGCCAGCGACTGAGTGATGGGACTCAGGATGCAGCCACAGCGGTGCCTTTCTGTGATTTCCATTTGCCTTCCGAACAACATTTGCACATTTGAAATCGAATCAAGAAGATAAATGCAGTTTGGAGCCTGTTCCCATTTCGGGATGAAAGGTGAAAATGCAAATTTAGAAATGCATCTGTGTCAGGCTTTCAACACAGATTTGGCCAGACAATTGCTTCAAATCAAACAAGGTTTTCGAGCCGAAGATATGCTCACTGGTTTCCAGACCTGCATTTGCCACCAGACTTTTTTCCAAGACCCAAACATGCCAAAAGATAATTCAGCTTTTTAGCCATCGGAAAATTGTTACTATTTCTCCAAGTTTTTTTTGTTTCAATTGATCTTTGTTTGAGGGACATCATGCTTTGTGTTTTGAGACTTCCAGCTGTCGTATTGTGTTTGTGCGTGATACTCTTGAACACGGGTTCCGTTTATTTTTCAGCCTCAGAATGCGGTTGATTTCTGCCCTGTCTATGTTTACCTGTTACACGTATCACAGAAAAATTAATATTTTCCCTGCCCCTGTGACCGAGTATTTGTGCAACATGTCGTTGCAGACATAAACCTTTGGTTGACAAAAATAGAAAGAAACGGAGGAATACTGTGAGGCATTTTGCTCTCATTTTCACTTGGATACTGAAAGATGCAAAAAGCAAGGGGTGAATCTGCTTTTACTTTACGGCCACTTTAGTGCGAATTCACACCCAATGGAGAAAATGAATGCGAATTCGCAAAACGCATTTCGCACCAGTGCAACACATCAAGCTGGGTCTGAACACAGAAAACTTTTTTGATGGCCCTTTGCTGGGCTGGCACCAGTGTTCCGCCTGTGCTAAGACTTGAGATTTGTTTTCCTCTGCTAATCACCCACCTGGGATCGAACTTCATGCCACGGGCTGCTGCATCTTGCCGAAGGTCAAAATTTCCTCACATCCCCAAGTGCAGAGGGAGACAGACAATGCTGAGGCTCCAGTCTATTCTTTCATTACAGCTTGTAACTGCAGTCAAATGGGTGGCAGACTTCCACTTACCGTTCACCTCTCACCTTCAAACTCCCTTTGGTCAACAAATGCAGTTGTAACGAAGTAACGTGCAACCATAGGATTCCTTCACCAGAACAGATCAAGTGGATTCTCAGGTCAAATCTAGATCTTTGAAACAAAACTGGGGTAAATTATTGTCTCCTTTTTGGATCCATTCAAGTCTCTTTTCATTTCAATCCAACTGGGATTTATGGGATGCCAATGCCAAAGTCAAATGAAGATATCATACAACATTGAGGATATTGGGTCTGCGAGACATTGTATCAATAGAATCAGCTTCGGTCCTTGTCTGATGTTTTGATAGCAGTGGGCAAAAGCCATGAAACAATTCATGCTCAGAACTGTCGGGCTTTTTTATGGTTGTGTCTGGCCAGAGCAAATCGTCTTCATTTCTCGGATGCACTCGTGTTTGATCAAACTGAGCATTGAAAGGAACTGGAAATGTTCATTGGTTCCTGCTCATCTCTTCTGAAAAAAGGACCTTTTTCAGTGACCTTTTAGGCCGAGCCGGGTCGGCTTTACGGAGTGGTGTACGTGTCGTCATCGTCGTCGTGGTGGGACCCCGTCCCCCCTACACCCCACCAGACCCGATCACGTGACATGCGTCACGCGCGAGGCCTCTGTAGACGCTGATATGCGTATCCGGCTTGATAAATCCATTTGTGGGACCATTCATTTGGTCATTTTCCTGCAGGCGAGTGATGCAGACACAGCCACTCGTTTCTTCCGCCACACCCAAAAGCCGGCTCCTTTTGTGGTCTGACCATCCAACCAACTGACGATAAACTGAATAAGAAACCGAGCAGAGACGGGATTGTTTTATTTACATCACGTCTGCATCCATCAATGAAAACTTTCCTCGTCTGTCGCTTTTCATGACTTACACATCATTATTCCCCACAAATCCTATCCAAGTTAAGCACAGCAAAGAATCATCTTAGGAGTCCTCTTGTGCTTCCATTTATTCCACTTTGGGAATTCCTTTCATTCTCATTTTCTTTATGAGCTTCATTTCTGCTCTATTGGGACCTGAACGCTCATCCACTAAAGTGCATATACCCTTCAGAGTAATGATTGTAGCCCGTGTCATTACGCTCCGCCATGTATCAAAGCTTGCGCATTGTAGCTCCTGCTATTTACGACCAGAAGGCCAAGCGGCTTTGGGACTGTATGACAAATATTTAGCTGTTGAAAATGATATTGTTTAGTGGAGTCCCCCGGATGTATTATTCATTGCTGCCTTTCCGCAGAACAGACCCTAAACACAAGCTGCGGTGGGAAACCACGCGGCGTCTTCAGAATTCTAATCAAGTGACTTATTGGACAGCTGGGATAACATACCCATGTAATGTTTGCTCATTTAATCATCGCTTAAACTGCCATTCATTACAGCCGGGCTATCAATGCTTATTTATTGCATTTGTGTCGCCTGGTAATGAGCCCAGCAGTCACTGTTTCTTGGCTAAATCTGAGATTCACACACTGCAGCAGGCACCGGATTGACGAAATCAAATCAACCACCTACATTGCCGGGCTGAATTTCGAGATTTACTTTCAATTCACCTACATTTCATGACAGCAAGATTGCCTTTTGATGAAATAGATATATATATATTTGCAAGCATTTGGGTTTGCAGTGTCCTCTTCAGCTGAGTGGTAAAGAATGGTCAACATTTTTTGCCGATTTCGGTTATTTTGACTGTTCTGTCTCTGCTATCAGTGATGAAACGCGCCGGGAGCAAAGGCAGCCCTGATGCATGTAAAAGAAAATTGATTTCATTGCTCGTTGGCTATGTTCGCCAAGTTTCCAAATTGCCTAACTGACGATTCTGGCTTTTCATCTCGTACATCTGCGAGCCCTCATCAGATGTGTTTGACCTGCAGGCATTCACATCTCTTCTCCAGATTGACTTCATTTTGCATTGAGCACACCAAAAATGACAGACACAGACATCTTGTGAAGAGCTAAAGAGACACAAACGCACAGAGAGAAAACTTCTGTCAACATGCGCTGCAGCTTTGTGCAGCAGATTGTATCTCCAGCAGGAACTTTCAATGAGAAATGCACTTGTTCTCTCTTGCAATTACAGAGTGATCGAATTCCACACAACTAGTACGTGCACCAAATGCGAGTGCAATCTTCATTTGCTTGCAATTCTGTGCTGTTGTTGCAGTGGAGAACCAGCCAAAGTCATAATTGTGATTTCGTGCGACTTAACGTTGTTGAGCCAATTGGAAATTCCTCAGCGGCAATAACGTTGTATTTCCGTTCTGTATTCTCTGCAATGGAGTGCCAATTGCAGGGGTCAGCTGCACTGAAACAAGAGAGTCACTTTTGTGGACTCTCGCATTCCAAGCAATGACAAAACAAAAATCTTACCTGGAAGTCTGTTTTGGGTGGAGATTGTCAAGTAGCGGGTGGAGACTGTCAAGATTCCTCAGTGAGTAACACTGCGGGATGTGTCGATGAGCAGAACAAAAGGATTATCCAGTGTTGAGTGAGGAGGTCAAGTGTCTCTCAGTGCGCCTCTTGCCAGTGTGGCGCCTAATGTGGATGTGCAGGCAGCTTTTTAACGCGCAGGCTACGCTCTTTACTGATTGCAGCTGCAAGACGCACAACAGCCTTTAACAAAACGGCTTCGATGATGACGAATCTGGGTCAGTGTTGGTCCACGGACCCACGCATTGAGCGTTATCCGCATGCAGTTGAATGCGGTGTACTCGAATTACCTCTTGTATGTTGAATCAATCAATTGTTCAAATTGATGTGTGGGTCTCGTTCTCCTATTGACATGTCATTGCGCGCATGCATGGCTGTGCACAAATCCATTCATACAGATGCCGTTTTTGGCATGAATCATTTTTGCCTGCAAGCTCTTATATCAATGAGGGATGATGGCAGTCTGTTTGTGGAGCAAAGAGCAGAAAACGCTTTCTTATGTTTGCCTGTAGATCTTGGGGTTATTCATGCAATTGCTCAAAGAGGACCACATTGATGTTTTGCGTCAACGTTCAATGGGCAAAACATGGTTGATGATGCGCAAATTGTCGTTTTTCATCAACACGCCAACTTGCGGATTCCCTTTTGAAATTAAGGAGCGCTTTTGTCTGTGTTATTTTCTCTTTTCCAAAGGCTACAAATATTTTTGCAGCTGCTTATAATCTGTGATCCCGGATCTGGGGGTGGGCTGTGAAACGGAAGCTAAAAAAACTGCGCGGCACCCGCCGCAAAAACGTGCGGCACACCCAGCCCGTGGTTTATTTCTGTTACCGACAAAAAAACACAGGCGCTGCAGTTGTCCTGCAACCCGAGGCGTTTCTCATAAATGTCTCATGCGTATGAATTATCATTCTGTGGGATAATCGGATCAAGAGACGGAAGAGGAGAAAACGACGCAAACTCGTCTTGACTCGCAATACGCCACCATGGATGAATAAATAATGAATCCATACGCCCTTCAGAATAACTCCGCAGCTGGACCTATATATAGGATGTCGTCTTGAATAACAAACCCCAGAGTTCACGATCCAGTTGATGTCCTGTTCAGATGATTTCTGTCCACAATTCTATGTATAATTCAAGGGCATTCTGCCGATATGGACGCACGTCCTGAAGGCTTTGATAAACACGAGTATCTTATCTTTATGCATTCTGGGACAAAGGAAAAAAGTTTTTCAGAATGCTTTTGAGGTTTTCGCTTGATGTGAGATTTGAAAAATTACATTTCTTTCTTCCATTGATCATGGAAATCCACGCACAATGTCTTTGCCAGAGAGAACGGCGAGATAACACATCGAGGCAGAGACTGGAAGACAAAGCCGCGCAAAAGACGAAAGCGGGGGGGATGCTTGGATTTTTACACTAAAAGAAACCCGCAACCTGGTGAATCAAAGCGGCGTTAATACGGTGAAAGGAAACGTGCACTTTGTGACGAGATGCAGGGATGCGCACACCAACTGCGCGCGCTTTGATGAACGCAGATTGAAATTGCGCGCGTGCTGATGTATACTTCTTGTGGCGAAAGCTCGTTGCAGTAAAAGCCTTGCCCTTCAGTGCCATTCTCCGAAGATCAGGCCAATGATAGGAATGCGATATCATTCCATTGTCACTGTAGAAGACTAGTGATATTCTAGATACAGCTTTGTAGAGAATGAAGACACTGCTGCCTTTTTGCCAGGCTGGCGTTGTGTTTCACCGCCGTCAATTTTGCGTGCAAAAGAGTGTTTTTCTGTCATTTGCGGCGCAAATAAACGTACGTATTGTCAATTCTTTCGTCAATCGGGGACCCATCTCGCCGGAACTGATAGGTGTTTTTGAATTAGACAGTTTAAGCACCAAACGTTAACTCAAACTCAAAAGGTGATCACCCTTGAAATCTCCTTACCAATACTTTATGTTTAAAATGCTGATTTACGTAGCATACAAACGTTAGGATAGGCAGTTTAATGTTGCAACGTGACGTTGCAACTGAGGTAGAAGACTTGCACTGGAGTAACGTTTGGTGCTTAAACTGTCTATTGACATGCCTGTCTCGGGCACGCGGTTGCGACCGTTGACGAGACATCACAATGATAATTCTGGTCTAAATATTTGATATTTTGCATCTCTATCTCGGCAACGGCAGCTTGGAAGTTCAGCGCAGACCGAAATTAATCAATTCTGCCATAATTGCCAAGCGGATTCAGGTTGGATGAATAATTTAGAAGGAATGAAACTGCAGTGTTGGAAACGAGAGTCTGCATGGATCCCGTAGCAACACCACTGCGGTGCACCATTGTTGCGAGGCGAAGCGGTTACCCTCAATTAGCTATTATTGACTGCGAACATGCCGAAAGGTAATGCTGTTTTGCACTTCGTTGCCTTGCAAAGCCTCCTTGTATTTAAAAAAAAAAATGGATCTATTTCGGTATCTGTGCTTCCTTTGATGTCTCAGAATTCAATCTCTGAAAACGGCATCGGGTAGCAAAAACTGCTGACGGGAAGAAAGTTATTCCGTGTGTAGTTTTTGACACACTCGCTTTCCTTGACAGTTCTCCTGGGTTGGAAGAGTGAGTACCAAAAAAAATTGCTTGCTCTTTCCGCTTTCCCAGTTGAGGCTCATCCAAAGAGATGAGATGGATCTGAGCACAAAGCCAAGATGAGTCCGAAAGATTGCACTCTGGTAATTAAAATCTGAAGTCAATGTCTTCACTCATTTGTGATTTAAACGAAGAAGGCGACATCCTGACAGCTTCCCTAATGGGAGTAACTTTAAGTGTTTCAGCTGCCGGGTTGTCTGACAGGATTGGTTGTCAGTTGTCTCACATTGTGCGGACATTGATACGTGGATGTGGATTGTTTTTGTCCATCCTGTCTTCTGTTGATTGTGTAGGTCGCGAAAAAAGTGAAGGAAATTTGAAAACTGCCCCCCCCCATGTGATTGATTTTAGGTCAGAATGACCGGAAGCTTCATGTGCTCGTGAACAGACCATTGGGATGACCGCTGACCTGTTACAAGTGGGTCCCGGTTAATCCGAAAAAATATTCAAAATCACTGATAAATCGAAATCCTATGAAAACCACATCTCTATCTCCAAACGGTGCTCTGCATGCTTAAATAGAAATTCACCAAGATCTAAATCGAAGCATTTTTACTTGGTATTACTTTTTCGAATTCAGCGAGAGGCATCTGTACCCATCAAGGAACCTGTTTCCGTCTTTGATGCAATGGAGAATTGTGCGCGAGCTTCTTAGCCCAGAGACAAAATCTTCCCAAGTGAATTCCAGTAACAAGATACCAACTCTTTTCGCTTTGATGTTTTAACACGACCACGCTGGCCCAGCTCACAATTCGTGCGTGACTAAACGTACAAAACAACGTTGACGCTTTTGAGAGTGATAGTTTTGTTGCTGGTATCCCAACTGACGCGAAATTTAAGTGTTGTACGCCAATCAGCTTGCAAATTACAGCACTCTTCAAACCTGTGAAAACTGGGGCACTCAAAGATGCATTTGTTGAATGTTTTGCCCCTTGTTTTTCCAAAGTCATTTCGCAGTTCATCTGGTGGTGCCATTCCTGCAGAAGGTGAAAGGTATGCTGGAGGTTAAAAGGTGCCTTGTGCAATGAAAACAGAACTGCATCTCTCGCGTGTTTTGCTGAAAGAAACATGAGCGATGCAGATGCGGCGAATAATCGTGCGTGTGATGTTGAGGAACTCAGGGAGGCGCTTCGTTATACGGCACCTTGCTGCCGTGTTATAAAGACATTACCACCACTGTACATCTGTTCCACTCTTGTGTTCACATGCAGGGCATGAAATGTCAGTGTTGAACAGATTCTCTCCCCAAAACTTTTCCCGGGGTTCAGTTTCGTCAGTCTGGATCTTTTTACCTGCAAAACAAGCAGTGTGCGCCTTGTTTACACAAATAACTGCACGGCGGGAATCTAATTTGCTCTCCCGTCTTTTTGAAGAGGATGCCCGGGTCTTTAGGTAATCTAACACGTGTCATATTTATGTTGATGAATGGCTGGCGTCTTGACGTGAGAGGCCTTCGTTTGCATGCGGAAACTGTTCCCCAAATTAAATTCCTTGTTCTGGCAGATTTGACAAGTGATTTGTCAAGTTCAGTTAAACTCGCCCCTAGATGGTGCCTTGAATTAGATTTTCAGGTTGCTTGCGTTCTAGGCATTGAAGCCGGAAGTGACAGATTCGCACATATATAAATGGCGCACATCCGGAAACTGTAGATGAAATTTGCGCAACAGATGCACTGAACTGAGATCACCAGTTTTGTGCAGGAATAGTTCCTGCTGAATTCAAACATGCTTTGTGAAAACCCTGGTTGAATCATGACACAAAGAACTGCGAACTCAATTTGCTTGGAACTATTCTGTGCTCAATTTGACATGGACATAAGGTGTTCTTTGTTTTTGGTGACAGGCATGCAGGATTCGCACCAACCTTAATGATTGCTTGACTCTCAGTGATTGTGCTTGTTATTTTCCACCAAAAATCTATTTCAGCCAGATTGTCCAGGCTTGGGTCTCCAGAGGTTTGAGGCCAGTTGGTTGTTATATAGTTGGGAGGCCTGGAGTGATGTGTGCTCACAGACCAGGAGAGATAGAGCCAGATGATCCTGTCCGGGTAGTGGTCAATATGTGTGGAGTCGGGACGCATAGCTCAGGAGTTTTCAGCTTCATGATTGGCGAGGCTGTTCCAGGAGTCTGGACTTTGTAGCTGTATTGATCTGGAATAGATCTATCTATCTGGTACTCATCAGATACCGTTCTTTTGGCCCACCTAGCTGGTTGAACTAATTTCGCTGATGAAGATCAGTGCTCCCTTATCCTTGGTTTGCCTCGAAAAAAATGAAGTGGCTTAATTTAGTGTTGTTTCACTCCTGTGAAGGTCTGGCATGCGTTTAATGTATTTTCTTGTGAAGACTGAGATTAGAATTGATCTACGTGTTCATGGGTTTACGTAATAAAGGGGAAAAAAAGTTTTTTGTGTGCCCTCTGCATGGAGAGAACAAAGCCTTGTTTAGAATCCTGATGAACTTTTTTCCCAGGTGGCAATGTTATAGAAGTGGACGAAACGTGGACGCAAGAAACAAGAAGCAGTGACGAGACACTGTGAGTTCGCCGTCCCTCTCAGCACATGGCTTGGAAAACTTGGTTTCGAGAACGTGACCCCCACCCCCCTTCGGGACGTCGCACAAACAAGTGTGCATCAGCATCACAATTGCAACCTTGGCAAATCACTGGCACATTGGTGTCCGAGTCCGTCTTTTCTTGCTGGCAACATTGCATGATCATCGACAGTAAAACGACCCTTTTGGGTCCATTGTCATTCTGCACATCAATGAGTCCAACAATTGACCCAAAAGGG
>JAAUYG010063760.1_pt1 | contig 10395 bp, 9 predicted proteins | sample 7278091 | NCBI WGS metagenome assembly JAAUYG01 (sample SAMN14350201, study PRJNA611818) | marine sediment metagenome | isolation source: surface marine sediment (0.6m) | place: French Polynesia: Moorea | collected 2018-08
ATAGGAAACCATATACGGGGAATCCAGTGACACTATCGCATTTGACCTTGAGTGACCTTGAAAGGTGAAAGTTAAGGTATCGAATATGATCTAAAATTGATACATGCATAGTGAGGTACTGTGTGAGAGTTAACCCAGATTTCAATTGCTTTAGTCTGCAGCAGTGAGTTTTTGATACAAGTCTGCAGAAAATTGCCAATGTCATCCCAAATGCAGCTGTCAAGCAGAGGGCCAAGGTCCTTGGACCTCTTGTTAAGTCTTTCGGTAAACTTGTTTTAAAAATGGCATGAAACTCGAAAACGGTTGGTCGGAGAGTGAACTGGACTTAACTCGGGGACGTAATACATACATGGGGTACCGTTGACCTTGTAATGGTTAAGGTCATCTTGGGACCAGTAGGTGTATCTGATTCATCCCGCGCTCTTAATGGAAAACAGTTACTCATAGAGCGAAACGGGGTAACATTTAGACTTCGAGACAATAATAACGCATATATGGGGTATCTTTGACCATGTAGTTTCCAGGGCCAATTTTGGGGGGTCATTCGGTGCACATGTCTTAAAATGGCCTGTAAGTTGCAAATGGCTGGTGGTAGAGCGAAACAGTGACATTTGAGGCTTATGAGGATTATTAGTCACACATATGTATGGAGTAAGTTAACCCTAGTGGTGTTCAATGACTGCCATTTTGAGGCCATTCAGTGCAGACTCAGGACTATTAGTCACACATATGTATGGAGTAAGTCTGATCCCAGTGGTGTTCAACGACGGCCATTTTGAGGTCATTCAGTGCATATATCTGTAAATTGGTATAATGAATCATTTTTTGCAATGTCTACAGTTGCCATACCTACTATTGCTGTAAATCAGAACATCAAGGTCCATGGACTTCTTGGTAACTTATGGTAAGCAAACCCCATTTGCTGTGCGATAATGTTAGCCTATGGTAAACGATCTCCCGACGTCGTTAACTAATATTACACACTTAAAATTTTGGTTTCCTGATGCTTTAATAATGTAAAGTCAATGGCTGTTTGAAAACTAGCAAAAATCTTTAAGGTCTACACATATACTTTCTGTGATAGTTAGCATGTAACGAAAGCCACAAAGGATGGGTACATGCAGCGCATTACTCCCACATAAGTCAATATTAAACCGCAAAAAAATTTACATTCTTAAAACAGAGGGATGTACGTTTGTAATTTCCAACCTCTATAAAGCAAAAGAAAATGTAGCACTCCGTAAATTTCTTTCGATCTGACGAAGTCCCAATTCCCCAAACATGGAATGGCGCTCACTGAAAAACCCAGGGTTATGAAACATGTATTTATACTCTTATACTTTTATTTATAATCAACTGATGACTACTACACCCCGGTTATCTCTAATGGATTTCAAACAACTACGGTATGTCATTTTAAGTTTTGTCCGACGGTGTGGCACTTTTGTACAGCACACCATTTTACGAAAATCGAAAATATCCCATACAGGGCGTTACGATCGATGTGTGTGACGATTCACTGCCAATTTTGCCACATTAAAATGGGAAACATCAAGCCATCCATTCATGTATGTCACACTTGTTACATCATGTCATATCATTGCAGGCCAATAGACTTAAACTTAAAGAAAAAAATGTATCACCGGTTTTAAATCAATTTATTACAGTTGTACGTTTACCAGAGAGTAGTGCCAGTAGAATTCACGTCCCAGCACCCTTGGCCGCTTGCATGAGGCAATCAAAACTTTGGGAAAGCTAACCGATAATGACTTCATTTTCACAAAGCATCTGGATGAAGAATCGAAATTTTATGCGGAGTTATTACGTGGTATTCTCTAAGGCGGCCACTGAAGACGATTTACTGTAGTATCCGGGTTCATTACAATATTAGATTTTTCGTTGTTCCCTATTTTCAGCAGTGATATTGTCAGATGCTGCTAATCTCACAGGGCTTCTGGCTTTTTGATTCCAGAGGCATATCACATTATATTCTGTCGATTGTGTTAAAGGCATGTCCGATTTTACAACAGTGACCATAACGCCAGGCCAAACACATAGACTCGGTACAGGTTTAGGTTGAGGTAGGGTTTGGAGAAGACAGTATGTATATACTTTTTGGTGACAGCAATTAACGTATGTGAGTTTATACATGTAGTTTCCCCGGTCGCTTTAATTTATCGTTCGTTATCCGGGTGTAATGCGGTATCACGGCAGAGCGTGCGGCCACTCTGGGACTCTTGCCTCCAGGTAGAATATCGATCGAGCTAAACAGTAATTATTTTCAAGACGTGACCCCTCATATCGTTCCAGGCACTTGCGATCCGGAATTGGGCTGTAGCTCTACTCCTGTGGCTAGGTATTACCTGGCCAAGGCCAGCTCGGGACTAAACACAAAGAAGTGCCCGAGGCGACAGGACCGCGCCCACCATCTCCAGCTTCCACGCGCCCTGTCTTTAAGCAGCACTCCCCCGCTGCCGTCACCCGGCCAGTCCTGACTAGGACCAAAACGGAAAGACAACTCTCCCTGACTGCGACCAAGCACGCAGCAGCAGCACATCAAAGTGCTGCCCCATGGCCCGTGTGATTTTCTCCGTTCAAGCTCCATTAGTCTGCGCGGGACAAGAAGTACTGCCTCCCCCCTTTCCACCTCCCACTTTCCGTTCCCTGGCTGGAGAGCCCCACCCAGCAACCCCCACAAGTGGGGTTTCTCCCTGCCGCGGTAGTCTCAGGACGTCTGGTTTGGCCTTAGCCCCCTCCCCCCCCCCTCCCGCATCTTCCCCCTCGGCAGCCTTCAACAGCTCCGGCTAAACACCGGATGCCCAACGCCGACCTTTCAAAGTAAAAACGCAGCGAGGACAAAATTCGACCAAACTACCCAATTTGGCCCACTTATTTCCTGTCGGTTGCCATGGAGACGGTTTTCTGTGCACACCGTAATAATTCGCGCAGACGGACAGCCGCGGCGTCCTGTACCGCCCGGTATCGGCGGCTCCCTTCCTCTCGGAATGGAAAATTGCACGGCTAATACCTCCAATACAGAGGCAGTGAAATGAGGCGTGTGGCACACCTGATGTCCTCCCGGGGCAGAGACGCGGGAGGAGAAGGGAGGGGAGGTAGACAGGGAGACAGGGAGCCCCACCCCTTCTCTACCTAACCCCAGGCCCGCCGCCTGCTGAGATCCCGGCATAGATCCGGTCCAGGAAGGACCTGGCTTATCGGCGACCTTGTCAGGCTTCCAATTGAAATCCTCGTAGAGCGGGAGGAAAAAGAATTGAATCCATACATGGACACGCGTGGTACAACGTATTAATAACGGGGCAAGGGGGAGGGGGGTGGGGTGGAGTTGGTTACTAGGTAGCAACCGCGTGGATACCAAAAAATTCGACCTAACCTAGGACCACATTTGTATAGCGAAATTCAATCGTGGGCACCTTAGGCACGTTTCTACCACGACCCCGGTTTCTCTTACAATCGTTCCATGCTCACAGTCTTACCAGGCTAGCTCAGACGGGGGATAAGTTCCTCTAACGCCTCTTTTAGGTGTTGGCAGTTAGCCGTCGGCTTAGGCTACCTAGGATTCTGAGGCTTGGATCGACTTTCGTCCTGTTGACTCCATCCACCACGGGACAACCCGGCCAGGAACAAAATCGATTCTCGCCGGCCGAATGTGTGCGGTAGCGCGAACATCGATGGGGACCCCGGATAGACAATAGTATGTCCTCGGCCGTTCCAGCCCGAGTTCCGCCGCCCCCAATTAGTCTTGTAGCTGTTGGGTGTGGTCCCGCCTCTGCCCTACGGCCTTGCCTTGGGGGTGAGACCCTCTCCTTCAGCCCCCTCCCGCCCGCCACCCCGCCGTATCTAATGGCAAGGGGCAGGTTAAGCCTAATCGGATATCTCACCGACCACCACAAGTTGGCCGTTCGTGTCAGGAACAAGGGGACCCATCATTTGTCGTGCCCAGATAGATTCATATTGAAAGCCGAAAGGGAGAAAAAAAGTTTTATTTGGCTCCGTGTTATGATGCATCAGGGGTTTGGCTGGGCAGCCTGGCAAACACTGTATATCGAACAAACTGTCTCCCATGCACATTATTCGCTCACTCACTACTGCAACTAATCATTTGCCCACACACTCACTCAATTTTAGTCACTGTTTCCTCTGAAGCTACCATCTAAGGAGACCCACCACCACCACCACCACCCCAAAAAAGACAAAAAAAAAAAACATAAAGCACCACACAGTCTCCTCCTGACTTAAAATCCAATACTACTAGCTCAGCCCCAAATTAGCTGCATTACTAGATCTTACAGCTCGATAGGTTCTTTTTTGGCCGGCATGTTTTCCACCCCGCCCGTCCATTTCCACGTGCACGTTGTAGATGATGGTGAAGAAGTCCTCGACGACAGCCACGCGCTTGTAACGCCTATCACCATCTTCGTCCGGTACCTGGAAACATAACAAACCGACCGTGGGTGACGGAGCACAACTAGACTGTTGACAGTAATAGCTGACTGTAACAAAGACAGATTTTTTAAATTAAGGTGGCTGATTTAGGACATCCAACATTTTAAAAAATATTTTTTTATCTCAGGATAACCAGATGACTTCTCGACGTGGACCTCGAGATCTCAAGTCCGTATCTCGATATCTTGCCATCTCATCGGGATGATGAGCTCGAAATGATTCTATGTCGAGATATCGAGGCGTGATCCCGTTGGCCTTGAGATAAAAGTTTGTTTTTTTTTAAATAATGCTGGGTGTCCAAGAACATCCAACATGTTAAATAAAAGAGACAGTGTCAAACAAAACAAGGTCAATGCGTAGAAGTGGATAGAACCGTATGCTCATCCGGCAATACATCAACTGTGAAGATCCATTATCTGAGATTTTAGTGTGCGTTTCATGATTTGCGAACCATGGGTTCGGCCTGGTGACTCATGCCTTACCTTGCATTAGAACAAGTCAGGAAATTATAATAATACAGCCTCGATTCTATTACAGAATTTTACTCTAGATATAACATTATTATTATTATTATTATTATTATTATTATTATTATTATTATTATTATTATTATTATTATTATTATTATTGTAACCGTGTTGTTCCAGTAACAAAAATACTAAAAAAGCAGTCTTTAGATGTGATGACGTTGTCTGTGAAGATAAACAGGGGCATTATAGCTGTAACTTTGTGCAGAAGTATTGCTTGTGCCCGGAGGGACATTGGGGATACGATTGATTGGACCCTGTCTGGAAACTACTAGGCAAAAGAAGGGCGACCGCTACCCAAACCCATAGATTCTGCTGGTATACAGGCTCAGGTAGGGGTCTGGCAACGTTACGTAACGTAAACGTCCTGCTGAAACTCAGACAGTTAAAGGCCAACCACACGTGTCCGGAAGTCCACCGTCTGTGTTTCCACGTCGCCATTTGTGGTCTCTCTATATAGCGACACTACACGTTGCAGTAGAGAGACCCGGCGACTTTCAAACCAAAATGCCGGACTCCGTTCAGAAAATGGGACCCTGTCAAGATGGAGAGCTTTCTGCCGCTCCAATAAGGCTTCGTGGACAACGGGAAAATGAGCGGGATGAAGGGGGCCAGTCGCCTTGGTGCGAGGCCTAATTGCTAAGAACCCCCCGAGGGATGGAAAGCCGAGTTCCTGTCTTGTCCTGTCACAGAAATGGATTCTTTTTGTTAAGTCTAGGAAATGCCCCGAACTGCTGAAATGTACTCCCCTAGCCCCGCCCGCGGCGATTCCTAGCGACGCACAGAGGGGTAGAGCCTGGTGGCCCGTCCAGGCGTCCGTATAGAGAACAGGGGAGGGACGGCCAAACCAGACCTCCGTAAAGTGCTTCCACCGGAAGTCGCCTGCCTGGCTGGCCATAGGATGTCCGCGTTCGGTCTCTGGGTGGACACTGGCTTTAAGACAATGCTAGATTCACATAAAACGAATGTTAAGACTTCTGGGACCCAAGAGAAAAACAACGCCTCCAAATTGGGAATTTCGTTCCATTTACAGTGTGATACCTTTTTGATGCGCAGGGTACTATACCCAACCAGGCTTTTTATATGCGGGAGGGTAAAAGTCGAACCTTCCCCTCTTTTTCTTTTAATTTCTTTTCTTTTATTTTGCTTTAATAGTGAAATGCGTTTGTTGAAAGCACGTAAATGACTCTTTATTCAAAGTCAATAAATAAATAAATAAATAAATGCTTTGATACTTCGAGTACGTGTACATATTTTTCATATTAATATTTCTATCACCTGCTGCAAGATTCTGTGGCCGCTAAGAGTAAGAAGAAAATGAGGCTTTGGTTCTGACTCTTTGAGTGGGACTGGGGGTGGGCTCAGGTTGAGGCACAGTGATGACGTCATTTATCCGGTTTTGCGACCAAGGCAATATCCGATAAACTGCTGAGCGCAGGTAACTCCTCTATGCCACTACCATACCACCAATATGGCTGAGGCTACCCACCCAACCGGGTTTGTTCTGTTCGGCAGGTGTTTACGGGATCCTTCAGAAGCGGGCTCGGATTCTTGTGTAACGGTGGGTGGGGAAGAAGGGGACGCAGGTAAGCCGGCACTGGCCCCTTTTCTGCGTGCAGGCTATAGCAGAAAAAGCCTTCCCCGCTGTGTTGGTGACAAAGACGTTACAGCGACGGCGGTGTCACACGAGAGACGGGCCACGGCCTGGGTCGGCCGCGGCCAGGGCTCGTATTGTGGCAGGGCACCTGGGACTCCTACCTGCAGACAACCTTGACTCGAGCCTATGGCCCCTACCGTGAGTTCCATTGTACGGTACGACTAGAGGCCACATTTCAGTGTGTTGACTCGGGGCCTCACTTGTGCAAGAGCAGAAAGCGTGCATTGTTCCGACTTTTCCCTAAACCTGAGACGCAGGTATGAAAAGACGGGATGGGGGACGCTGGGGAAGCCGGTCACGTGACGAGGCATACATGTCGAAAGCGAGCAAACGGGCAACAAGAAAAGGAGCCACATTTGACATGCCATGCCGAATCCGATTATTTCACAACTTAATATGCGCTTTTGTGTGCATGAATGAGTTAATGAATGAAAGCCAGTGGGAATCCAGAGTGAGTGAGTGAGTGAGTGAGTGAGTGAGTGAGTGAGTGAGTGAGTGAGTGAGACAATGAGTCAGTAAGTCAGTCAGTGAGTCAGTGGATGAGCCACTGAATGGGCACGCGGCGGATGGTTTGTTGAGAGACGTGCACAGAAAGTAACATCTTGATTAAATAAAAATTGCATCACACACGACAACAAAAGGAGGGAAGAATCTGCAAAAGGATCGCATTGATCGGCCTAAATTCTCAGGGCTCGGACCTACAGTACCGACATGTATTCGAAAGACTTTGAGGGTAGATAAACTAAGCTTGTGGAGACCCCTTTGGCCATGCTAGCCATGTCCAACAGTTTGCTGGAAGGAGTTAATTATCGAGGTGGGTCGCTGCCGTGTAGGCGTGTGTGCGGGGCCGGGAAAGGTTGAAGCTGGCCAGGAAACCTCGGCTCAGCACAAAAACCTCTGGGGAAGAAAGACGCTGGGGCAGGTACAATAGCAAACCCGTCAAAGGTAGCGCGGCTGCGAGTTCTAAGTCCATCAACTGATGGGGCGACATCGGAAATCAGCCACGCCTAAAGCAGCCCACACCTGAAGCCCTCCTCCCTCCGTCTTCCATTTCCCTTGGCCAGGATCTACCGTGGCAAAGAGTTGGGTGGGCAGGAGCGGTGTCTTTGAGAGGGAACGCGGGCCTTTCAGAGTTAGCTGGCCTTTCATTCCCGCTAGGGAAGGCGGAAGACAAGGCGAGGGAGGGGGGTTCTCTGGCTCTCGGTTCTAGCATCTTTAACGACATGTCACACTAGACCAAAGCAGGGACCCCCCTTTTGCTGCGTGAGTCCCACAGATGCAGCCATTAGAGGAGCGAGGCGGGTAATTCCTGTTTATCCGATATTCTTTCTGAGGAGGTTCCCCGTGTCTTTCACATGAAACCCAAAGCTGGGAGACCGCCTCTCCGGCCGGAATCCCTCCCCGGCTAAGGACCGACCCCGTCAGAATGTAATGAGCACACTCAGGTGTCTAATTCTGCGCACCTGAGTCGGTCGACCGGCCACGGCAGCGGTTGTGCCTGGCAGTCAGAGGAGGACTCGGCAGAGCTCCCAACCCAAAACCGCCACTTAGCGCGGCCTTCCCCGCCCGCAAACTTGCCTCATTACTGCGAACCTTCGGCGCTCGCCTCCCGCTTGCCACAGGTAGCGCAGTGCCTGTTGTCTTGAAGGAAGCACGCCCTGCGGCCCGGGCCCTTCACATGGCCGCCCGGGGGCCTGAAACGTGACTCGCAGCCCGGTCCGCTCTTCTGCCTCACTGACAATACCTCCAAAAGAGTCCGGATGAGCTAGCTACCTGCCCCCTCCACCCCATCATCATGTCCTCCCTCCATCAGTCTCCCCGACCGACCCGAACCCATCCCCCCACCCCCTTTACATCCCTCTCCCCCTCCAGTCTAACCGTCCTCTTTTAGTCCTACATGTAGTCCCTCCCTCCTGCTATCCCGCCAAATGGTGCTTGTTAACGGTGGGGTAGAAGACTTGATGAAATCTAAAGATTGCCCGCCGACTAATATGATTTCTAACGAGAGAAGGCCGCGCTCCCTTGCCTGTCCTGTGTCGGGGATAAAATGCCGGAATCCATTTGGCCGGCAATGGACCCATTTCCATCCGCGGGATGAAGGGATTATCCCAACGGCCGCAAAAAGCAATGGGATGTTAGTTAATAATCAAGGTATCCAAAAAAGGCGGCGTCAGATTGCCGCTCGCCTTACACGCTGTGTGGCCTTTTGGCTGGCGGCAGTCTGGTATGCAAAGGCATACACCCATTGCACGACGGTCATTTTTATACATGCTAGCAGCTTCCGATCCTTATAGGGGACTGCATTACAGTCTATATTGTGAATGGTAATGATAGCGCAAGGTAAGGTAAGACACAATTTTATTTGCAACGGTCGGGTTAGATTCTACAAGGGATTGTGATCCGTACTTGGAACCATGTTTCAGCTCATATCAAGAATGCTGTACGCATCGATGATTTCAAAAAAAAAAAGGTTAAAGCGTGCACGGAGAGGTCCAACTTGTTCAGTCATGTCAATATGTGTAAGTCCATCTCATGTCTTATCAAATAAAAGTCAGCCATACTGTATATATAGCCATATGCTGGCTCATCATCACGTCGAAATCTAGCGCTGGCGCTGTGACATTTTACTGCATTCGATAATAAATAAATTAATCGGCCAAAATGCTTGTTACACAGACATAATTATTGGCATTTTATTTTTTTTATATTAAGACTCCAATGAAACTTCATATGAGTATTACATGTAAATATATAATGTTTGTGAAAAAAATATATATGGCTGTGTAAAAAAATGTTTGTGAGTCTTTAACTAGTCTTTGGCCACAGACTTTGAGAATAAAACTTTCTATTCCAAATCGTACATCTAAAATTGTACATCTACTAAAATTGCACATCGCGTGACAAACCATCCCGGCCGTGTATATATATCTTACAGTTTGGAAAAGAAGTAATTATAAGTAACGAAGTTACCACATTCACCACGTTCATGTACGGAGCAGTATAATTGTTCAATTCCGGTTCTTCGTTGCAAGAACGAAACACACCGAGGCAATGTGACATAAAATCTTGGCAGTCTGCGTTATTTATATATGCAGCTGCATGGGTGGACATTGCTACGTCATAGCAGTAGGGTTTGTCCAGGCACGAAAGCGAACGAATAGAAAAAAAAAACTTTGTCCCGTCGAAGAAGTCGCTGCCTTTGACACGCAATAAATCCACTTCAGGCCTAGACCAATCAAGGAGGTTTCCCCGCTCGAGTCCGTGGGCCCGCTCTTTCCAGAGTCTACTCTCCTGTATGCTGTTGCGTGGAGACATGCGCTAAAACGTTTGTATTTTTAACTTGTGCCCATTATGTATGGGTCATAATTTAATCGCTGCTTCGTTAGAATACGCGTAGAGGTTGGTAACATATTGCTAACACACTGGTCACATATTGATAACATATTGTTTCCATTTACCTATATACGAAGCTCGACCTTTGTTTGGGTATATGCCATGGCACATAACGACTTGAAAGGGTGCTAAAATGAAATACATTTTTTTTCTGTTCAACCTCACACATTATAGCTAAATTTTATTTTTTTTTCTTTATAGATGTTTTAATTTCCGCTCATTCCTTCTGCCTCGTTTATTTACAAGGTTTCTTTCAAAGCAAGAAGTTTAAGCCTTTATGGGGGGGGGGGGGGGGGGGGGGGGGGGGGGGGGGGGGGGGGGGGGGGGGGGGGGGGGGGGGGGGGGGGGGGGGGG
>JAAUYG010285982.1_pt1 | contig 10394 bp, 8 predicted proteins | sample 7278091 | NCBI WGS metagenome assembly JAAUYG01 (sample SAMN14350201, study PRJNA611818) | marine sediment metagenome | isolation source: surface marine sediment (0.6m) | place: French Polynesia: Moorea | collected 2018-08
GGTTTGAGAGCAAATGGCAAGAAAGCTGAGACAGAAGAGAAAATCAAAAGCGGGTGGTGGCAGTTTTGCGGAGAATGATGAAGTGAAGAAAACTGCAGCAAAAGATGATGGATCCAAGGAGACAAAGACCAAGAATCAGGAAGTAACAACTGCCACTGATCTCGAGCGTGGCAGTGAGTGCGAGAATGAAGACGGTGAGCAAGAAAATGAAACTGCAGAAAAATCTGATCCAAATGGAAACCGCCCTGAAACACAGGAACACTCTGACTTGGACTTAGAGACAAGTGAAAAGAACAAAGGCTGCCACATACTTTCGCAACTTCTGACAGACAACACAAGCTGTGGAACTCCGGAAAAAGTGCCTCCAACTGTTGACATGTCACCTGGTGCTTCACCTCAACCAGGCAAAGCCAACCTGGATCCAGTCAAAGAAAGTGGTTCAGAGAGCAGCAAGATCGAGGAAGAAGCCTCTGTTACCAGTGAAGAATCCGGGAAATCTGCTCCAATTTCTCTGTGTGGAAATGATGAGTCTCAAAAGGAAAGAAGAAACGAGAGCGCTTCGTCTGAAACCCAGAGGAAAAATCCTCACCTTGTTGAACTCATCACCCAAGAGACCTCACCATTGTTGTCAACAACAACGGGCTCAAAACCAACAAGTGATGAACCCAAACAAGCTGGGTGTGTCTGTACAAAAAAAGAAAATTGTGGAGGAGAAAATTATGGAGGAAATCTTGCAGTGGATGCTAAAGGTGAAAGCAAAGACAAAAACATAACACCTGAGAGGCAAGATGTCCCAAACAAAGAAGTAAATATGAATCTTGTGAATAGGAAGAGGAAACTTGAGGACAACGACACAGAGGGGACAGTATCAACAAGATTGCGACGTCGCAGTGGAGAAACGTGGGCTGTGAAATACGAGAAAGATTACGTGTTGACCCCTTTGGCAAAATTATCAAAAGATGACGCGACCTTTTTACCCCCGAGAGACATGGACTCGCAAACAACAAAGGAATGGGAACCAAGGTGTGGTCCTCCTGCACTGTCCAACCGAATGAGCAGCTTTCACCCGGAAGAACCTGAATTTCAGACACGGAAAAGAGGCAACCGACCTCGGTTTGTTGGGGGCATAACTTCGCCCCAAAATAGAACCTGGAAAAAGAAAGATTTTTATGGATCATCAGGTGCTGAAGTGAATGATTCGAAGGGCGTGTCAACTGCTGCACTTGTTGTGATGCAGCAGAAAAGGGAGGAGGATGCAGCGACAAGAGAAGCTACTGTCTTCTCAGGTGCACCTTCGCCTTTCATGGACTGTGATGTCTGCCAAGTTCAAACTGACAGTCGCCGCAGCACTCGCTCCGCTCCTCACTTCTGCTGTGCTCTTGAGTAAGGACAGAAAAAGAGAAAGTAATCTTCCTTTCTACCTTTACAGACCAACAATGTATTCGTGTGCACAGAAAAACAAGCTCAAACTGTTTCCGGTACGATTGATTTTTTGGGGTTCAGACATGGCTTTTATGGTCATTTTTTTCCTGTGACTGATGGTCAATACTCAGCTTGATATTTTGAGCAAAAGTGTGAAAACTGTTTGTGAATTGCTTATGTGCAAATGGAGCCGATCCGTGCGTGGTTGCCGAGGCATCAAGAATGGGGAAAAACACAGATCGTCAAACCCCTGGAACTTTGAGCGCTTATCCAAGTGGTATCTCCTGGTTCCAAATTTCTTTCCTCGAAAACGACCACCGCCTCCAAAAAGAAAAGAAAAGAAATCTGCCAAACAAGGGTAAATGTGGCGGATGGTTGTTTACACTTCCAAAGTTGGGATGGATGGAAGAACACTGCGTCCGCAAAAAAACGGCACATACGTTGACAAGTCTTCACTTTCAGCCAGACGAGCGCAGCGACACGGAAACAGCGGAAAACAGCTGAGGACCTGCTGAATGATTCCCGTCTCTGCATTCATGCGTGCTCCCTTTGGTCAAGGTGAGTCGGGCCACAAGTGACGTGCGATATCTATCCCTTGACACCCCTGTATGATTTCCCCAAGTTCAAAATCAGATCTGTCGCCCCATTTCCTAAATTGTTGGTGTTTTTTGTTTTTTGTTTTTTTTGTTAGTTTTTTTCCCTGTGTTGTGACTCTCACTTGAGGTAAACAACGCAGGTTTGAAGCATTTTGCGCTCTCATTGGACTGGAGAATGTCAACCAGAATCACCGGGGGAGGGGTGTCACTGCATTCAGTTGTCCTTGTTTGATTCTGGAAACCAACGGAACTAAGGGTGTGTGAAAAAATAGACGCAAGCGTGACAGGTCATCTTTATTACGCAGGGGCCAGAAACTGTTCAAGTTGTTCTTGTCCAAAATAATGTCTTGCGAATGAAAGAGGGCGGCATGTATCACTGAAGATGTCTTCGAACGGTTTAATTGCATGCACAGTGAGAATCGCAGACATTTCCAGACGAGCCATCCAGACGCCTCTAGCGAAGCCTTGGACAATCTGATGCGTTGTGCCTGGGAACAGCTGAGCAAATCTGAGAAGCTCAAGTTTGTGCAGAGGGCCAGCAACGCGCTGAAAGACAAGAACAAACACTCAAACAGGACCACGAATGAAGGTGCACACACACATTTTGATGTTTTTGGCTCCTGAACTGAAACTGCTGGTAGATCTGCTCTGAAATGCAAAGAGAAGATCGGTGGGAGTGGGTTGAAAGAAACAAAAGCTGTACAACAGAAACTCGCTGTCTGGACAACAAAGGAAAAGGCATCTGGTGAAAATAAATGGTTGTCATTTGGCAGAGGCGTAAAATTGCTCCCACCAGCAGGCATGCCATTTTAGCAAAGAAGTTGTTTGTGTTGCAGGCGTTCTTCTATCACCATGATGCTTCTCGCTGTTGACAATGTTGAATTCGTGTCTGAAAACCAGAACAGTCCGAAGCACTGCCATGCGTGTTTGTCAAAATATAAAAAAAGAAAAGTCGAGGTCTCAAAGAAACGCGCTTGTTTGGCACTTCGAGGACGAGAATTGAAATTGCAAAACATTTTCCTTTCCCGTCGACAAATGTCTTGTTTTGGCAAATCAAATTGAGATTGATCCTTGAATGTCAACTTCTCTCAGGAACTACCTGATGACTTGTTCAGTGGCTCCTGAATCTGACTTTCAGACTTTGAAGGAGATGGAATCTTGAACGTTCCAGAATCTTTTTTGGAATTCTCAAACCAGCTTTGTGCGGTTTGTAAAATTGCTTTCCAGATTAGTTTCTCACTCATTGTTCCCCATGACAACAGGAACAGAATGACTTGCTTTTGTGGACAAACTCTGTTTCTGACCTGTTTCCTGGGTACTGCTGTTGTCCTGGAAATTTCACAAAAATATAAGGCTCGTGATTTATTTGCCCTTCCATGACGATGATCGATGGTCACGAAATTGTCATTCCTAGAATTCTGGAATCAAACAGAATGAATTTTCTTTCACAGAGCAACATTGGGATGAGACTCGAGCAGAACAGAACGTCAATGTACTGATGCGGAGAGTAGAATACTTCCAGAAAATACTCTCCCCAGCGGAGTTTGGCCGCTTTCAGCAGGATTTCAAAACCACTTTCAGGTGCGTAAAGCTGCTCGTGCTTCTGACTTATCCGTTCTTGTGCTTTCTTGGCACGCGAAGTTGACATCCGGAAATGACTCTGAATTTGAAGCGCATTGTATGTGGCCCAATTCTTTGAAATTCTCTGCAAAGATTCCTGGCTGCGATCCATTCACGATTCATGCAGCGAAACCCTACAGCGCTCTTGTGGTGAAACCTCGGAAACGCATTCTCCGTTTTGGCCTTCTTTCTGGGATTCGGCTATTCCGGGTTCCGGAAGTTGTGTGAGGACCGGCTAACGGATCGAGTCATCACTTTGAGAAAGGTTGCAGTGAAACACGTCTTGACTCTGACATCCAAGGCTGACTGGAGATCCAATTGCGGTTCCGACCAACGTCTCTGCCTGGTTCTTTGTCCAAAAAAAAACAAGAATAAAAAAGAAATGGAAAGGAGCGAAAGAAAACTTTTGAAGATGTCAAACTGAGGGTAGTTTGTGTTTGTGTCCACAGAGGAATCGCGGAAAACATGAGACAACGACGTGGAACGGGCGCATCAGCGACGAGCACTCAGTACCTCGAGGCACTGTCCAAACGAATCCTATCTTCCAAGATCAAAGAATACGAGCCCATTGTGGAAGAAAAAAGAAAACACAGGTGCATTGCTTGTATTTTAGCGTTGACCACGCTATTTTCTCTCCGACCAGACAAAACCGAAGTCATTTTGATCCAGAAACCGCGCGCCTGGTTCTTTCAAAATTGCAAAAAGAAACAAACGAAACCTGAAGAAATAAACAGACCGTGAACCTGAATGTTGATTCTGGGAACTTAGCAATGAAAATGTCTTCAAGACAGATGCGCCTTGCTTTCTCTTCCAGGTTTCTGATGCTGCAAAAGGAGTATGACCGGCATTTTCAGAACCTCGTCGTGGACATTGTCAACGATGACAAGATTTGGGCCAACTCGCCAGACCTGTTCGATTCAGAGGCTGAAAACCCAAACAACCCACCACGTGATGAGTTGGAGTGGACTCTCAGGGACCTCAAGACCATCGACCTGCAAGAAAAAACAGAATGGACGGAAGTAGACAGAGCGAAGATAAAGCACCTGGAAGAGGATCTGAAGGCAGCGACTTCAAGCGACAAACTTTCCGAGTTTCCTGCTGTGACGCATGAAGCCCAAGCGAAGAAACTGCTGAGTGAAATTGACGCCAAGGTTGATTTGCCACAACTTACAGCGCAAGACTTGCAAAAGTTCCTGCCGGATATCGCAAAAGACTGTCCCTCGTTGAGACCAAGATCAGGCCCTGTTGCGAAGCCAGGAGGACAACATGTGGAAACGATCCCGTCAGTTCTGAGACCGTTCCCCCCTCCCCCGCCACACCTGACATTTCACGATTACGTTATGCACGCAGACGCAAACGACGGGAAGGGGAAGTGCTGCAGCCTGGACTCGCCCTCCTGCCTACTGACCACAGCTCTTGTGTGCGACAGATTACAGGAGAGATTGAGACCCACAAGCAGCTGCACCTAGGCGGATAGAGCGGAGGTAATCTCTCCTTGAGAGCGTTGGTTATCCAGATCATCCTGCACGCAACACAGGGAAACGCCTTTGTTATCCGTCACAAAACAAATCTTCGTGCTGTGTTGGTCATGTGTCCCACCACCTCAGAAGCGTAAAGGTTCAACATCCTGCGACGTGTGTCCACGTACAAAACATGCATTCTTGTTTTTGTTTTGAGAAAACAGTTTGAGAGAAAACTATTTACTGTTCATTCATCAGTCATTTTCGTGTACATTCATAGAAATAATTTGTTCTTAGTCGAATTTGTGATATGCTACGACTGTGATAAGAGTGTTATCAGTGTTAATTTTTTCTCTGGTGCATTTTATCATTCAGTGTTTTGCTGAACTTTTCATTGTTGACAATTTGTTCTCATGGAAATCTCAGTTTTCCGCGAATAAAAACGGATACCTGCAGTTGAACAATGAAAATTTATTACTTTTGTGCAATTGAAAAGGTACGTCGTACAAACTTCAGCAGCTTAAACAAGAAACTAGGAGTTTCACACAGCCGACAAACATTTTCCCGTTTACCACGTTCATACCGTACTTTTCTTCAAACACAAAAGCGTGATTTCTTTTTCTGGACAACATCAATCAGTGAAGCGCAAAACCCTTCCATTATTCCATGGTCTCCTCTTTCCTGGATTCGTGTGCTCCATTCACCAAGCGATTCCCTGTTCAACACAAGGAGTGCAACGCCCAGAAAGGCTGATCGCTTCCCGCGAAATAAAACGCACCACAGCCAAAAACTGGTGTGGTTTTGCAAGACTGGAAGCATGTTTCCAGGAATTAACAGACCATTTTCCTCCAGCAAAAATAGTTATTTAACAACAAGCGTCACACAGAGCGAACATTTCAGCCACTTGAAATCAGCATAATTTGCACGGCATATCACGCAAAAAAGCATCTTTGTCTGTTGGGACTAGAGAAGACGACTGGACAAGAAATGCACCTCGAAGCATTATTCCATACTCCATTCTGGAAATATTACAGAATTTTTTGTCAGTATAGTTTTGTGTGCGGCACAAAACGACTGTAAACTGCATTGTTTCAAGCATTCTCTCCAAATAAAAAAACACTACTTCCTCGTGAAACGTAAACTCGACAAAGCAAGACAAAGTTCTGTTGTTGGCAGATCAGACTTGCCTCTCCGGGTTCCTTTGTAGTTCTTCATTCGACCTATCATTCTTTGTTCCAAAGCGGAAATGAACACTGAAACATCTTTCAAATGGAAATCAATTGGATGTAGCTTCAGAAACAGATCGGTTTCTGTGTTGATTGGCAACAACCAAATTTGACAGAAAAGCGACCAGTACCGTAAACCAAAAGCTTGGTTCCTGGAGAAAATCTCGTCCTGTTGTTCACACATCTTTTGGCGTGGAATACAGGCAAACAAAATTCATTCTTTTTGCTTTTTGCTGGAGAAAAACATACATTTGCGAAGAATGTCATTTGTGGCACAGCATGCCAGGCTCTCACAAACTTGGCACCAGGACAGTTGTTCACTTCTAATCAAATCCAATTTGTTCTTCAAACACAGAACCTTGTTTGTTCCAACCACAACACAGGACTCGTGTGCAATGCAAGAAGAATCAAGAGCTATCATTCGCAGCAACCTGGAGATAAAATAATTGCTTTCTACACGAAAGCTCCAGGGCTAAAAAGATTGAGCTTTCTGCACCAAAACTCCAGGCAAAGGATTCAGTCTTTCTTCTGCTGCACTGGGTGACTTTAAAATGAATCTAAAGGTGTGAAGTATTTTTGGTCATTTTCTTTTTGAATAAAAGTCCTTGTTAACTTGCAACGGCAGTTGAAGAACTAGGTGGACAAGTTTGCAGGTGCAAAATTCTCATCACAAAAAGCCAATGAACACAATAACGCGCTAAATTCGGCATAGACAGCTGCAAGCTACACTCGTGCCTTGTACAACTTTGCTACAATGTAAAAATAGAGATTTGTCCCTTTTCTGGAGTTTGCGTGTTGTTTCTTCAAGTGAAACAAGACATTTTGGACACCATCTTCACAACCACCGCACAACCTCAGGTATCAAGTATTCACTGGTCCAAACTATGCATATTTTGCTCTTGGCGTCTAAGAAACTACACTGGAACCCCCACCAAAGATTCAATGAGAGAAGTGTTCCTTGAAACTCTGAAAGAACTGCGAGAATAAAATAAAGTCAAATGTTCTTCAATGTTCTTATTGAACTTTCTTCTTGGGAAATGACAGAAGACTTACAGCAACCCTGAGAAGTCAGCTTTCAACACAACACACAAACAGAAGGGACAGTGAAAGTGGTGTGTGAGTGTGAACCCACGACACTATTTTTCACCACAACAGTTGATGCAGTGCAGATCTGTTCTGTCAGGCAGCTTTCAACCGAGAAAGAAGCCTGACACCAAAACGCTTCAACCGGATTCACTTCTTAATTTGCACAAAAACAACATCCAAAGCTCACAAGAGAAAATGCAATGGTGCAAACGGTTATCTGGGCGAATATCCACCGGATATGCTTTTCATTCTGGCATCTTAGAATCTGGGATAACAAAACACATGGCTCTTGAACACATGAAGTCTCGTGTTCTCATGACAGAACACATGAACAAATAACATCACTTTCATAAAAGCAAAGCAGACAAAATAACATGGAGATGTTCAGAAAGTCAAAATTTGACATAAACTAGACTAGTTACCAATGCGTGTAGTGTACAGGATCGTTGCACGAACAAATGTGTTTTGAAAAAGATTAATATAAAATTCAGATCCAGTTTCAACCATTGTTGTTGCACATTACCCTTCAGATCTGGTGCAGAAAATGCTGCAAAGTATCAGCTGCAAAGATCAAGCCACACTCAATCGCACACAATGTTGACCATCCACAACAACAGACCTCTGACGGACAACAGAGAACGAAGCACTGATGCCTTGAATCCGGCATTCACAACCCCGTCAAAACAGGAAACGCACAGTCATATTGCTGTTTTATTCTGCTTTTACTTTGTTGTCACTGACGGCGGTTGACTGGTCCTTTTCTTCCTCTGCGTGATTCTTTACGTCTTCATTCTCCTGCTGCTCCTCGGTCTGGCTGTCCTCTTCTTGCATCAATTGTTGGTACCTGGTGAACAGCTTCGCGTACTCCGGTATCTTCTCCGCGTAGGCCTTGAACTCCTCTACAAAGCGCACGAGAATTTCACAAATACGAATCCACTTTTGTATTGTTACTCTTCAGCCAACAAGCACAAAACACAAGAACTTCCTTCTCCACTTTAATTGAAGCCCACATAATCGCCCAGTGCAGCCTAAGGCCTCATCCACACTGGAAGCAACACGCGACGCGCAACGCGAAGAAATGGGCCCTGTTCCATTCTTACGCTTGTTGCCTCATGCGTTGCTTAGAGCGTGCAATGTGAACAGAACTGTTGTTACAACAAGGAGTTGCGCCTCCTAATTTGCTTCGCCTCGCGCGTCGCGTCCAGTGTGCATGAGGCCTAAAAGTCCAACACGATCTGTTTTGGCAACTGTCAACTCACCGAACTTGATCTTTTCATCCTTGTCTGTGTCAACTTGTCGGAACAAATGATGCACATCCACTTGGTTCATTCCAAATGCATGATGCAAGATGTCAGCAAGTTCTTCTTCAACGATGTATCCTTTTCCTCCTTTGTCAAACGCCTATAATTATCAAATGAAGATCTGTCAAATCATCCAATGTTTGTCTTTGAACAACCGAATTGTTCAGGGAAAAGATGTGCAACGCAGAAACACAAAAGGTGACAACACGTCAGCAATGATCAAAAATAACCTGGAATGCCAGTTGGATGGTGTCCTCAGTGTTAGCTGGGATAGATACCACTGACAGACCTATCACATATTCACGGAAGTCAATTGTTCCCGAGCCGGTCTGAAAAGAAAGGAGGTTCAAGATTCACAAAGAAATTTGACGAGCGAAGTCCAAGATCAACCGTTTTCTTTGGAGCTGGACACAAAATCTTCACCACTTTCCGAATGAATTTCACACAGCTTTCACTCGTCACAAACGCCCCGTGAAAGATACACAAATGAACTTACTCTGTCGTACAGCTCAAAGACCTGTTTCAGAGACTCGGACACTGGAACATTGAGGTGGGCAGCGAACTGGTCAATGTCAACTTCGCCCGTGTCCTTCTGAGCTATCTTGCAGAAATCATCCAACAACGCCTTCATGTTGTCAAAGTTCACACTGAAATGAGTAGTTACCAAGTGAAACAGCGCCAACATTCCAATAACACGTTCAACAACACTTTCTGCTGTCAAGACGTGGGATGTCAGGAAAGTTGCGGTGTTTGAACATTTATTTCCAGCCAGCTTGGGCCAACAACACCTCAGTGGTCTCTGAAGACAGCACAGAACGCCGACTGGAATCTGAAACTTACCCGAGTTTTTTGTTCAGTTTGGCAAACTCGACAAGGCCAGAAGCCATTGGCAAGTCCAGTTTAGCTGCGTAGTTCATCAGACGGATATCTTCATAGCTGTGGTCAGTCATGGGCACACCCAAAGCTCTGAAGATAGAAAGAAAGATTCCTTTTCCTGCACACAACAAAACAAGATTTCTCTTTGTGCAAAGCTAAACCACATTCGGTCATTGGGTAAACTTGGTATTGAACCCTTTCTGCAGATGTCGTCGAATGATGACACAAAACGCACACATTGTACCAACAAATGAAACTGGTCACCAGCTGCTATGACATGAAGAGCCAGCTTCACACTGCAAGCTGGAGGGAGGTCGCACTTGTTGAGGTGCGGAAGCTGGTCGTGAAACAGCAACGGTTTTTGCCTTGGCTTTGAAGGCACTGACTTTCCGCCAGCAACATTCACATGAAACTTACCGTGCCATGACTCGCCGGACGTTTGAAGCGAAGAGTTTGGCGTCTTGTTTCTCCTCTTCACTCGGCGTGTACACGGGCAAATACTGCAAAGGACAAAGGTTGGCATCATTCGATGTTGCGGTTGTTTTTTGTTTTGAAGCAGGAGCAGAACAAGGAGGCTGCAGCCTTCAAAAGCACGCAGCAACTAAAGGCAAGGTACACCTGCCAAAGCACAGACACAATGGTAGTTTGAATCTGGCTTGGATTCATGTTCATGGGTCGGTGGGGGTGGGGGTACTAGAATCCACTTTGTTCCAAAGCTTCAGATGGTACCCAGTTTGAATCTGGTCTGGACGGGATTAAAACAGAGAGAGAGGGGGGTTTGAATCCAGTTCAGATTCAAACTGGCTA
>JAAUYG010043554.1_pt1 | contig 10393 bp, 6 predicted proteins | sample 7278091 | NCBI WGS metagenome assembly JAAUYG01 (sample SAMN14350201, study PRJNA611818) | marine sediment metagenome | isolation source: surface marine sediment (0.6m) | place: French Polynesia: Moorea | collected 2018-08
CTATGACCACTGTTACTACTACTTCAAATACTGTTACTACTACTTCCTACCACTACTCCTCTTCCTCCTCCTCCTACTCCTCCTCCTCCTCCTCCTACTACTACTACTACTGCTACTACTGCTACTACTACTACTACTACTACTACTACTACTACTACTACTACTACTACTACTACTACTACTACTACCAAACAGTGGTAATACAGTCTAAGGTCGTCCCGTCTAAGGTAGCTCATCAGGAAAGGCCTTCTCCACTCCTGAAAGTAATTCTAAAACTGCACGCTTTATTTTATCGTTTACACGTTCAATCTGGCAATATCTTTTCCGATAGGGCAACCGAGGTCTTCTACGGTTAGAGCTGTCATGGAACGGTCTTGGTCAGGAAGGGGGTATAGCGTTAGGGGAGGCTCTCAGACGGAATCACCGACTGGTGGAACTCGATGTTGTCAACTGTCGTCTGCACGCTGAGTCCGTCCTGGCGGTGATCAGGGGGCTGCAACACAACAACACACTGGAGATACTGCGAGTAGGTTCATTCATTCATTCATTCATTCATTCATTCATTCATTCATTCATTCATTCATTCATTCATTCATTCATTCATTCATTCATTCATTCCTCCGTTCGTTCTTTTGTTCGTTCATTTATATTCTTTCGTTCGTTCATTCACTACATGACTGACGTACTGAGACTGATCAATTAATTATTCTCTTGTTTGGTTGATTGCATACTTTGTCGATTTAAATTGATTGTTTCAATTTCTAGAGAGGAGTGAAGACATGCATTTTATCTCCTTGACTCTGGGAATGACCAATTTGGGACAAATGACTATACTTATTATTACCCCCCACCCCCACCCCGTTACCCAGACGACCGGCATGAGTTAGCCGTGACAGTGTGACAGTGTCGGTCAGTCGATACCGCCAATATAATATTGGCATCGAAAGTCGCTTATATTAACTCGGCCCAGCGTATGTTTTAACAGAGAGTATTTCGAACCTTCTGACGCGAAAATGTACCAAGGATGCCCGAAAGCGATTGAAAGGTCAGGAAAAATTAGGGAATCCGCTCCCACTTATGATTGGTCAAACTATATTGCAGCCATGATGTGATTTGTGCAAAGGCTGAATGATGATCAAGCGTAGTTTTGCCGAGTGAAAACCACCAGCTATTCATGTCGAATTTGTGGCGCGAAATCCTGTTTATCAAAACAGATTTATATCGTGATTATTTTCCTGTAATAAATTATAATAGGATGAGATTATAAAGTCCCGAATTCTCCGTTAAAAAATAAATTTGTGTCGTATTTGCATTTTCTCATTTCTTCGTGAGAATAAGCCGTGTTATCGTTTATTAATGTCCCTACGCTGCCTTTCAGATATCCGGCAATCCACTGACGCCAGGGGCTGCTAACTTAGTGTTACGTGCTCTGGATAAATTGAAGTACCAGGTTCTCCGGGAAGTGGACATACAGGTATGCGAGTGCTTCACTTTATTAAACCATACGATTGTTTAATTCTTATTTTATGAAATTCTTTTTCATTCATTCATTCATTCATTCATTCATTCATTCATTCATTCATTCATTCATTCATTCATTCATTCACTCATTCATTCATTCATTCATTCATTCATTCATGCATTCGTTTCTCATTTTATGAATTGTTTTCATTCATTCATTCGTTCGTTCGTTCGTTCGTTCGTTCGTTCGTTCCTTCCTTCCTTCCTCCCTTCCGTCATTCGTTCGTTCGTTCCTTTAATGTTATCTTCATCTTTCATACTTTTTTTTCTTTCTTCCCTTTCTGACGTTCCTTCTTTATTTCTGCCCTTCTATCTGTATTTCTTTTTGTATTTTCCGTGTTTTCTTACGCATGCTCTCATGAATTTTCTTGTGGGCGGTTTCCGAGTTACAGGTCATTTTTCAAAAAGGTACACTGAATGCGTCCCCCCACCCCTCACCCAAGGACCCATGTCGTAAACCTTCCATAGGTATAACACCATTTTGTGGTTAATGCGGATACATGGTGATGAACATTGGGAATGCGAAGGGTCCTGGTGTGCCTGAAATAATTAATAAAAAACTTTTAGAGACTGCAAGAGGCATAAAGTTTTAGCCATATTTGTTTTGCGGGCAGAACGATTTTCAAAAAAAAACGCAAAAAGCTGTTCTTGTATAAGTGCTGACACACGCGTTTTGTAACATCTCTCTGGTTATTAATCTAATGTGTAATCGGTTATGCTAAATCAAAAACTGCTCTCCGACTCATTAGCTTTTCGACACTCGGCCTCTGCAGCAGTCTGTTCTCTGTTAACTGCCATTGCCATGGCCTCGTCAAATGTAGGAGGCATGGCTTGTGGGGCGTTGTCAGACACTGTAGTACCTGGGTTAGAAGACACCACAGGATTGATACACAATTGGCATGGCACAGCTTCGGTCTCTACGTGTTGGGAACGACTACCAAAGCTCAGTCGAGCACTCGACCTCCGCTTCAACGCAATAATGATAGCAGCCGCAGCTCCAAGCAAAACGATTCCCACTGATGGCACAAGACAAATGATGAAGAACTCCTGCGTGTTGGTAGAGATCTTGATGCAGGCCGTTGTCTCTGCCATCGCTTTGTTGACATCGCGATAAGCTTGGAGACAGATATTGTAGAGAGTACGCGGCTTAAGACCAGTCAGTATAGCCGAGTTCTTTCCCCTGGTCACAGTGTCTAACACCTTCCTGGAACTGTTCTCGGCCTGGTGGTGGAGCGTGAACAGCCACTCTTCCTCTGGGTGGTTTGTGGCCAGGCTCCACCTCACCCCAATGCTGGACATGTGAATGGCGACGGCGGTGAGATGTAAAGTTATCTCTGTCGCGGGACGGCTTTCTCCTGAAGGATCAGGCTCCAACGTGGAAGTAAGCAACTCGGATTCCTGGTCAGACTTAGAATATGGAATGGCAGACGTAGTGTCCCGTCGTCTACAGGAATTGGAGGTTTCATTGAGAGTAGCCTTACATACCCTATGATCCTTCAAGGCAATCAGTGCATGACCTCGCAGTTCAGAAGGTGTAGCGCACAGCAAACTGGATCCCTCGGAAGGTTTGTGTTCACGGTACCAGCGAACGAACTTCATCAGCCTACAATCGCACTGAATGGGGGAACCCTGCCAGTGAATTACCCGGAGTTGTGGCATCCTGTCCATTTCGCAGCCGTCGATGGTGGGGATACTAGTCCCCTCGATATCCAACGTCTGCAAATGTATCAGTCCTTCTACGTCCGGTAGATCCTGAAGCGACTTGATCTCTTTCAAGGAGAGATGATCAAGTCCTGTGAACGAGCGTAACCAGCCGAAAGGCAGGACCCTCAAAGGGTTATGACTGATGTCTAACAGTCTGAGCTGAGGCATCGAAATGTTTCCATCTGCATGTACCCGCTCTATGTTGTTGGAGTGTAAGATTAGCGACTGGAGCCGAGTCATGCGTCTGAGGACTGTCACATTGAGCTCAGACAGGCCATTCAGTGATAATGTCAGTTTCTCCAAAGTCTGCAACCCATTTGTCCAACTCCAGTCCAGATGACCTAGACGGTTGCTGGGCAAGCTCAACAGCTGAAGACGCGTGGCGTTACTGAAGGCGCCAGGTTCGATGGTTTGGATGAGGTTATGTGCACAATGCAATTCTTCCAGCTGAAGAGAAGCTGCCAGCATATCCTGATCAATTTTCGGCATGTGGTTGTTGTTTAAGTCCAGCATTTTAAGGCCTGGTAGAAAAGACAGCGTTTCTCTCGTTAACCCCAATAGCTTGTTTCCGTTTAAATAAAGATTTACAAGCCCATCCAGTCCGTTGAAGGCAGCATTTGCGATGAAGGCAATCTTATTTTCTGACAGGTTGAGTGTGATTAGCTTAGGGAGGCCTATCAATGAATTCTCACCTATGCGAGTCAGGCTGTTTTGTTGGATGCTGAGGTAAAGTAGCTGCCTTAAGCCGGTAGCAATCAGTGCATACGTACTGATTGCATTATCGTCCACCACAAGGCGTTTTAATGTTGGGAAGCGGATAAAGCTGGTAGCGCGGATATCTCCCATTCCGTTGCCAGAGAGATCAATTTCGAACACAGGGGAGACCGAAATGTTGAACAGCAGGAGATATGGAGAGACAAACAGGGTCCGGACGTGACTACAGTCGACCCTATAACCCTCCGCCGTGTAGTCCGTGGCGGGGGTAACTGCGCACTTCGGGGGCTTCTCTGGGCTTGCCAACGTGAAGTTAGCCAAGATGACGAAATACGACATCCATAACACAAGATATGGTGCTGGTCTTGGACGATGCATAGGGAATAACAATTCAAAAGGCATGGTAGAATTGCAGTCACTCGAACAACAACGGCGCTGTGAAATGCTTCCGTGCTTATTCTCACCACATTGACGAATCTTGTCGAAATTCGGAATCCGGCACGCACAAGCACGTAACCAGAGCTCGAAAAAAAGCAAGCTTTGCTAATCCCAACCTTAATTTATTGTAAGTCATATATAAAAATATATATAAATACACAGTCGTTGGTTTCATCTATCCAGAAATAAAGTGGCCAGAGTACTTGAAGGAACACGTTCATCTGTGATATGTCCGAAGTGCAATCCGTTGTATAACCTAAAATACCGAGGGCATTTCGAAAATAAATATCTGATCATCGCAGGAAGCATGTACGACAAAGAATGGGAATCATATTACACTATTTTCTTTAATTGGCTTTCTTGCGCCGGAATGCCAGGCTCCAATGACGAAGCGTTCTCACATTACTATCCTAATTGAAATACGGATTCTCGGGCAGACACATATACAATGCATTTTAATATCAAATACCCGCATCAAGCCATGGGCTCATTCATCAGGTAATGGTCTATATATGTTAAGCGCTTTATAGCATCATCTGAGGATAGAGAGCGATAATTAAGCTCCCCTCCTCCTGCTTTGTTGACAGCCACATGCAGCAGAAGTTAATGAGCAGGTACATTGAATTTCACGTTTTGCTTATAACACATTCGATTTAATAGGAGCAACTACAAAACTAGCTTTTTTTGTCATAGCTTTATTACAATCGAAGTCCCTAATGTACTTTACATCACAACTTTATTTATATACATTATCTCAGGGCTTTACTCACTATATATGGCAGTTTTATAGTTGAACTATTCTAGTGTAATTTTGGTTAACTTGTTGGCTCTGCTGGCCGATACTTTTAAAAAAAGTTCATATAAATAATATGACCGTTTCTTAATGATACAACTTGAATATTCCAATCAATAAATAGCCTTTACACGCATATATACACTATCCCCATGACTGACTAACATTGTAATTCAAAGGAGGACATTCTAAAATAGTATATAATTGCTGTCACCTAATTTCTAAATTCAATACATAAAAGCGAGATCTTTCAATGATTTAACAAGCAAAATAAAAATAGCTTAACATCATTTTCTCAATAAGCAATATAATACAGTGTACTAAAAGGAATTGCATAAGAATAAGGAAATTATTCAGGAAGATTTGTTGTCTAGGGAACCACTGCCCCAATCCCAGCATGTTACTCAATGGTTTTACTTACTGGACAAGTGGTGGGTGACTTATTACTTGAATGTTTTGATTCCCGTGTTCAGGATGTGGAGGTAGATGACGAATTCCGTGCCTACCTGGATCAGCTCCAGAGTCGCCGAGTTGATATGGCGGTCCTCCACGGTAACGTCCTGTCCAGGCAGGGAGTCCGGGAACGCCAGGCCAGACCGGATATCTCACAGGCCACCAACCAGTACCTCCACACACTCATAGCCGGGGACGGCATGGGAGCCATAGACAAAGTTCTGGAGGAGGAAATGAGATCCAGGATGAAAGAGGTCCGGGAGAAATTTCAGGTGAGTGAGTGTGTGCATGGGAATGCCCTGCGGATACTAGGTGGCCGGCTAAAGTGGGCCAGTGAGCGCGTGAGCAATGGAATGGAAGAATAGGTGAAATCATCCCAGACTGGTTATGATCGACAGTTATCGACCTGAAGATGTGTTAATATTCTTGAAAATATTCAACTTTTTAAAGTCTTGACTTAAGGCAGCAATCTGAGCAATGTGATTGGCTAAGAATCCGGGTTTAAATCAAAACCTGGGCTGGAATTCATAAAAATACCCAAGTCTAAATTTTGACTTTGAGTTGTCTTCTTAGGCAATCACAGGACTCAGATTGGTGACTTAAGTCCAAACTTTGACTTAAGTACTTTCGAGAATCCCAACCCTAAATTTACCACTCGGTCAGCGTGCCACCTTGAGAAGTCAAATTCAAAAGGATTTATTATATTAAGTATTATTAAGGGAGGATAGCTAGTAGTCCAATGGAGTAGTCGATCCGGCAAAACATAATAGCAAGGCACAATAGTCGAGTGTTAGGGCTAGGACTTAGGTTCCAGTCTATGGCGGTTTTATAGTTCAATTCCTTGTCAACCCTCTACGTCATGGCCCAGTTTAGCCAGTCGCATATGGTAAAAGAGGAAAAGAGGATCTAAGGACAAGTTTTGGGGATCGCACCGCCGTCTTTAAGGCCATACGACACATACAGCTTGTTAAAACTTGTGTTTATTTAGTGAGCTTTACAACAAAGACGGATTTGTTTGCTAGAAGTATGTTGTTTATGGACACATCTTGTAGAATTAAACAGCTTTTTCCAAATTTCGGCACAGATGTTGACAGCATTATGCAGATGAACTAAAGCGAAAAATGAAAGATAGTGAATTTCAAGTGGAGATCGATTAATAAACATAACTGCGGGGTGTCAAGGCTTTCCGAAGCCCTAGAAGTGTCATACGGAGTTGACGGGTAAGGTAGAAAATAATGATTAGTGTAGTTTCCGGTTCACTATAATTTGTTATTGCATTCTGTTCTCAGTGACAGGTAGCAATTTGCTATGCAAATAGGTATTTGGAACAAAAACTACTAAATAAGAAAGAAAATAAAAGGATCGATATTAACCAAGTACTACGTAAAATCTATTGAATATTAAAAAAAAACCAACTGAAAAGATACACATATTTGCTATTTTTGTTTAAATTTGTTTAAGAGTTAAGATTGCACGGACCTATATGTAGGTACACATGCGTGTAAAATCTACTACTACTACTACTACTACTACTACTACTACTACTACTACTACTACTACTACTACTACTACTACTACTACTACTACTACCACACTGTAACAGGTTTTGGGGAATGCACATATGACATAAATTCGTAATCTTTTTTTTGTTGTCGTTTATTAAATCTTTGAAATATCTGGCTTTTACATGTATGTATTGGGTTTAGAAATTAGGTGACAGCAAATTATCTACGAAGGAAGAGGAATCTCAGCCCTCCGTCTCCAATAATCCCGATACTGCTGAAGAGGACGACGAAAGGGCAACGGAAAGTGACATGTCTGCACCCGGAAGTGACGCAGGCACCAGCGACATCCAGCCAGTCAGTGGCGAGGATGAAGACACTTAGCATATTTTTTTTTTTTTATAATATCAATATTATTTTTGCTTCCATGGTGTAAACATGGTAATGAATATCACTCTATAGTTTCTTCTGGCGTTTTAAGACAAACTAAAGTAAACAAGGAAAAAAAATATGTTCACTTTGAAAAGGGAAACTTTCACTTTGAAAACTTTGAAAACAATGGACTCTTTAATTTTTTAGGATATCATCTTTTTAAAGCGTGTTTATTCTTAATCACAGGTAATATATAAGAAAGATCATGCTTGTTGTGACAAAATGTTAATAATTACAGGAAGGCCTACTGTTTTTATGTTTAGTTTTTGTTTCTTGGGCGTAATGTTTGGCCCATTCAGATTGGATGTGGGACTACGTCTTTGCAGCACTTATGCTGTCAATCTTTGGCCTGTGTCTGAGTGAGAATAAACGTGTGTTATTCTTGCCACTGTCATTATCTGGGGATCGATTTCTAGTAAAATGTTACCCGTGGAAATGAAACTAAATTCACTTAATCACATTGGTAGTTGTCTTTTCCACGCTTAAGATCACTTGCGGACTGTTACACGCATGGGATACTTAGTCATACGTACGATACCAAACCATACTAAAACATGTTACGACATCTTAAACGTGGTAGAAAAGACCCACAATTACATCAACAGGGGTTGAGAGGGACAAGAAAGATAAGCATAGCAACGGACAAAAAGCCCCCCAAAATCTCAGCTCGTCGGATCACATTATTTTGCTGGTTAGATAGCTTGGTTAAATTTCAGCCTGATATATATAAACGAACGGAATATATAGATTAAATTGCTCTTGACCATTACCATTGCAGTTGCTCTTCAAGGTCACTCAAGGAGAATTCTAGTCATGGTGCGAATGAACTCACACTACAAAGCTTCCTGATGGTGTTCAAAAACGCCATCGAAACCAATAGCCACGTTCGTTCTATTTCTATCAAAATATTTAATGGTTACGTTATGCTCAATGCTAATTTGTCAAGATCTTCATTCACTGGAAGTAGGCCGTTTTGAATTGGTACCCCTGTTACATAGCCACCAAGTAGGGATAGGTTGCTTACAACGACTCGTCTGGTAAAGTATATGCAAATTGGTTCAACTATGCAAAAGAAATGGTCACCAGAATGTCCCCATAGTTTAGAGGAATGTGTTGCTCGATGGTCGACGCATAACCCTGGTGCATGACCACATTTTTATTAATATTTTTAGCCATCTGCCAATTGTTAGAACTTTTAACTTTTTATGCCACTTTGAATTTTGGGCTACCTCTGCAGTTTTAATTCTACGTGATCGCAACTATGATGGCATTAGTAAGCATGAAGGAATCCGGGCTATTGATTCTCTTGACAACTGGCTAAGTTTAATAAAAGAATATGGCAACTCACAGAGCGAAACTTCTGAAAATATGTAACTCATTCTCATTTGAATATGTAGCTAAGGGTGCTTTTCGTGTCAGATTCTCGGAGAGCAATTTGGGGCCATTCAGTGCAGTTCTCTGAAAAATCGACCCGTACGCCAGAAACTGCTATTTGTAGGCGGAAACTGATCAAAGTTTGGGATTTGGTTCGGTATTCTAATGTGCTAAATGGTCAAATGGCCTTTGGCCTCTTCTTGTGACTGGTGCCTTCTCGTTAGAGACGGGCAGAGCGATCTTAAAATTTTCGTGACGGCCCTGGTCTGCTTTCCTGAAGAGTTTGTGTGTGGTAATTATAATATGGTGGCTTAATTAGGACATCTATGCAGTATTGTAAAAATATACTTTTGTCTCAAGATAAGGAGATCCCATCTCGAGATGAGATCTCGAGAGATGATCTCGCTATCTGATGTCGCGATTTTGAGATTTGATCACGTTATCTCTAGATAGGATCCCTTATCTCAGGACGATGTCGACATTTCGAGATATTGCCATCTGGACATACTTTGAGAATACGAAATCCTATATTAAGATAACGAGATATTGACATAACGAGATTGTCATCTCCCGTTCAAAAATACGCCATTGGCGCTTATTCTGCAGAACTAATCCATGGTGGGAATCTCGTCTCAGATTTTCATCATTCAAAGTTGTCAGCTTCTTGCAGGGCTAACAATGAACCTTCTACTGGAGAGCTAAACTAATGCTGTTATTTTTGGCTTTGCGTTACATAGAAAGTGTACAATGGTATTGCTAGTAGCTCAGGTAGAGAGAAGTAAATAAGAAACAAATGTAAAGAGAAAGAAAGAAAAAAAATCAACAGAAAAGAACACGAAAATGAAGGCGGGTTCATAATGAAGCTGCGGTATATGGGAAAGAATTTGAAACATAATTGACTATGCAGGAAGGAGAAAAAAAAAACAAAACAAAATAAGTGGTGCCTTTTTATTTTATTTTCAAAAAGCATTTGATTTACTAGATAAGGAGCCTATGCCAACTTATATGAAAAATAACTTTGGGGCTGATTTCGTACACTGGATTGAAAACAATAAGAGCGAACCCTTGTGTTAAAATAACGGATAGCTTTCTGACCGCTTACTCCGTGGAGGGGAGGCATAAAACAAGGGTGTCCCTTATCTGCATTGCCTTTCGTTGGCTCTATGCAAATAATCACCTTCAATATAAAATACAAATATTAAAGGTTAATTACAGAATTCAAAGCTATAAAAATGAGCTTGAAGTAAAGATAAGCCGGTGTGGCGACAAAGGGACTGCTTTTTGTTTGATGAATTACCAAATCGAAGCAGTCATAAATGTTATCTGATTCAATGTATTTGCAGAATTATATGGAACAAAGATGAATATTAATAAAACACCAGGAATGCTCTCAGGAATAGATAAAAATCTAAAGGACAGCATATGTGCCATGAAATTAAATTTTTCAAGTGATCCCATTAAG